>Ga0114962_10004686_pt1 | contig 10863 bp, 6 predicted proteins | sample C_130820_MF_Meta_FD_87017 | JGI IMG/M metagenome (GOLD analysis project Ga0114962, IMG submission 87017) | Freshwater microbial communities from Lake Croche, Canada to study carbon cycling - C_130820_MF_MetaG | ecosystem: Environmental > Aquatic > Freshwater > Lake | place: Lake Croche, Canada...
CCATGGCTTCCCAGTCGTTGAGCATCAGCAGGCTGTCCAAGCCCAGCTGCTGGCGCGTGGCCTCGATCGAGAATTGCCAGTGGTTGTTGGTCATCTTCAGCAGGTCGCCGTCGATGGGGTTGGCTATGGCGATACAGGCTTCGCGCACTGCAGGATGACCGATTTGTTGCAAATAAGCTTGCACAGCGGCGGCCAGGTCGGGGTAGTGACCCGTGCGCAGGGTGATGGCTTGCGAGAGGGGTGTGCCATCGCCATGCACCAAAGCAAAACGGGCGTTGGTGCCGCCAATGTCGCCCAAAAGGCGAGGTACTTGGGCAGGTGAGGCTGAAGTGGTCATCGGTCGCAGGTCTCATGGAATCCCGGATCGGGTCCGGGATGACAAGGCGCAATCAGCTCAACAGCGCATTCACTCGCTTGACATAAGCCGCGGGGTCTGCGGGCATGCCACCTTCGGCCAGCACAGCTTGGTCAAACAGGATGTGGGCCAGGTCATGGAAGTGGACCGAGCCTTCGAGTTTTTTCACCAGCGCATGTTCGGGGTTCACTTCGAGCACAGGCTTGACTTCAGGGGCGCTTTGCCCTGCTTGCTTGAGCATGCGGGCCAGTTGCATGCTCATACCGTCGTCGGTCACCACCAGGCAGGCGGGGCTGTCCACCAAGCGGCTGGTCACGCGCACGTCTTCGGCTTTGTCTTTCAGGGCTTCCTTGAGCTTGGCCAAAAGTGGTTTGAAAGTTTCGGCCACCTCTTCTGCGGCCTTCTTTTCATCTTCGTCTTGCAGCTTGCCCAAGTCGAACGCGCCCTTGGCCACGCTTTGCAGCGGGGTGCCGTCAAAGTCTTGCACAAAGTTCAGCGCCCACTCGTCCACACGGTCGGTCATCAGCAGCACTTCAATGCCTTTTTTCTTGAAGACTTCAAGCTGCGGGCTGTTCTTGGCGGCGGCCAAGGTGTCGGCCGTGATGTAGTAGATCGCGTCTTGGCCTTCTTTCATGCGGGCTTTGTAATCGGCAAAGCTCACACCCACGGTGTCGTGGGTGGACGAGGCGAAACGCAGCAATTTCAAAAGTCGATCGCGGTTGCCAAAATCTTCGCCCAAGCCTTCTTTCAACACGGCGCCGAACTCGGCGTAGAACTTGGCGTACTGGCCCAGCTTGGCTTTGTCTTCTTCACTTAAGACATCAGAGACCCCTTCGGTAGTCGCATCCGTCACGTCAGCAGCGGATTCAGGCGCTTTGTCGTGCTTGGCTAAATCCTCCAGCATCGACAACACGCGTTTGGTACAGCCTTCGCGGATGGCTTTCACGTCGCGGCTTTCTTGCAGCAGCTCGCGGCTCACGTTCAGCGGCAAGTCGGCTGAGTCCACCACGCCTTTGACAAAGCGCAGGTAGCTGGGCATCAGCGCCTCAGCGTCGTCCATGATGAACACGCGTTTGACGTACAGTTTGATGCCGGCCTTCTTGTCGCGGTTCCACAGGTCTTGCGGCGCTTTGCTCGGGATGTACAGCAGCTGCGTGTATTCGGTGCTGCCTTCGACGCGGTTGTGCGTCCAGTTCAGCGGCGCTTCAAAGTCGCGGCTGATCTGTTTGTAAAAGTCCTGGTATTGCTCGTCAGTAATGTCTTTCTTGGCGCGTGTCCACAAGGCACTGGCCTTATTGACCGGCTCCCACTCACCGGTCTTGACCATGCTGCCGGGCTGGCGGCCGCCTTTTTCGTCCTTGGGGTCGATCAGCTCGCCGTCTTTCCACTCTTCCTTTTCCATCAAGATCGGCAGGCTGATGTGGTCCGAGTATTTGCCAATGATCTCTTTGATCTTCCAGGTGTTGGCATAGTCCGTAGCGTCGTCGCGCAGGTGCAAAATCACGCTGGTGCCGCGTTCAGCACGGGCGATGGTCTCGACTTCAAAGTCGCCGGTGCCTCCGCTGATCCAGCGCACGCCTTCGGCTGCCGCTGCGCCTGCACGGCGGGTTTCCACGGTGATTTTGTCGGCCACGATGAAGCCCGAATAAAAGCCCACGCCAAACTGGCCAATCAGTTGCGCGTCCGACTTTTGGTCGCCGCTCAGCTTGCTCATGAAGTCTTTGGTGCCGCTCTTGGCGATGGTCCCCAAATGCTCAATGGCCTCTTGCTCGGTCATGCCAATGCCGTTGTCCGTGATGGTCAAGGTCTTGGCCTTGTCATCAAAGGACAAGCGCACTTGCAACTCGGGCGCGTCTTCGTAAAGCGCGGCATTGTTGAGCGCTTCAAAGCGCAACTTGTCGCAAGCGTCTGAAGCGTTAGAGATCAACTCGCGCAAGAAAATCTCTTTGTTGGAGTACAACGAATGCGTGACCAGGTGCAGCAATTGCGACACTTCGGCTTGGAAGGAATGGGTTTGTTTGCTCATATCAAGTCAAAAGTTGAAATCAAAGGGTCAAAGAAATCGATTCAGTTAGTTAGGGGCGTCAGGCGGCGTTTCAAGGGGCAGCGGTCTCGCACGGTGAATTTCAGTTCCACAGGACAACCTCAAAATGACTCGTGCGTCCCCAAATAACGCCATGTGCCCGCAGGCATTTGCCCCAGCTGCACATTGCCCATGCGGATGCGTTTGAGGCCGACGACTTTGAGGCCCACTTGTTCGCACATGCGGCGGATTTGGCGTTTCTTGCCTTCGGTCAGCACAAAGCGCAGCTGCTCGGGGTTTTGCCAGTCCACTTTGGCGGGCTTGAGCGGTTTGCCGTCCAAACTCAAGCCGAAGCGCAGGCGATCGAGTTGCGACTTCGGAAAGACCGCTTGCACATTGCTGGTCACCCGGTCGTTTTCATCAATGCTGCTCAGCGGCGTGGCCTTGCCGCCATAGGTGGCCGATGCGGCCGTTGCCGCAGCGCTGTTTTCTTGGCCTGTATAGGCCACGCGCACCAAATATTCTTTTTCCATCTCTGAGTCTTCGCCGATCAACTGACGCGCCACGCGGCCGTCTTGTGTCAAGACCAGCAGTCCGGTGGAGTCGATATCGAGGCGCCCGGCGGGGGCCAGGTTGCGCAGGTGGGGGGGCGTGAAGCGCATCTTGGACGGATCGCCCATCCAGTGGCTGCGCGGGTTGATCAGGGTGATGGCGGGCTGGTGCCCATCTTCGGCCTGGCCGCTCACATAGCCCATGGGTTTGTGCAGCAAGATCGTCACTTGACGCTCTTGTTGCAGTTCAGCCGCTTTGTCCACCGTGATGCGGTCCGACAGTGTGACTTGTTGGCCCATGCTGGCGGGCAGGCCGTTGACCTGAACCCAGCCCTGCTCGATCCAGGCGTCGGCTTCGCGGCGCGAGCACATGCGCAGCTCGGCCATGCGTTTGTTCAGGCGGGAGGTGCCGCTCGGCGCGGCCGTTTCGCCTTTGCCTTCGGGGCGGGGGGCGCGTTTGAAAGCCGGAGGCAGGGTCATGGGTGAGCGAGACAAAAAAGATGTATTGTCCGTTGTTTTTCCTGTGGGGGCGCCTCCATTGAAATGCCAGGTCAGTGCCTTCCTTTTCCCTTGAAATTCAAGAGACAATATTGGCATGAAATACGCCAACCCCCTTTTGAATCGCCTTGCCACCGGCTTGTTGTGCCTATGGTTCAGCCTGCACTTGGGCGCGCAAACGACGGCGCCGATTTCTGTGCAGATGGCGGTGTACAAGCCATTGCAGGCAGCCCAAGAGGCTTTGAAAAACAGCCAGCCGCAGCAGGCGTTGGCTTTGGCCAAAGAGGCTTTGGCGGTGCCCATTATCACGCCCGCCGAAACGTTTTTGGTGCAGCGCACTGTGGCTGTGGCGGCGCTCGCAGCGCAAGATTTCGATCAGGCTGCAGCCTCTTTGACGTTGCTGTTGTCGCAGCCCGGGCTGAGCGCGGCAGAGCAACGGCCTTTCCTGGAGTCTTTGATATTTGTAAGCCAGCAGAAAAAAGATCTGACCGGTGTGGTCAAGTGGGCCCAACTCTATTTGCGCGACGGCGGCGCCAATTCGTCGGTTCGCCCGGTGTTGATTCAGACCTTGTCTTTATTGAATGCGCACCAGGATGTGGTTCAAGAAATGCAAATCAAAATGAAACTCGATGCCGCTACAGGCCAAAAGCCCAGTGAGGCAGAGCTGCGCACCTTGGCCGTGAGCTACCGCGAGCTGAAAGATGAAGCCGGCTATGAGGCCACGTTGTATCAGTTGTTGGCCTTGTTCCCGACCAAAGCTTATTGGGCAGAGGCCATCGATCGGCAAAGCAGTCAAGCTCAAGCCCATGCGCGCTTGGACCTGGATCTGTACCGTCTTTCAGAAGAAACCGGCACCTTGGACGATGCCGCTGAATACGTCATGATGGCCGAGTTGGCTTTGCGGGCCGGTTTGCCAGCCGATGCGCAGCGGGTTTTGGAAAACGGTTTCCAACAAGGCGTGCTGGGCCAGGGCGCGCAAGCTTCAGCGCATGCCAAATTGCGTCAACTGGCCGCCGCGAAGTTGGCGGAGGACGACAAGTTGATGGCCGCGTTGGAAAAATCAGCCAAAGACAGCAATGCCTGGGTGGGCTTGGGCGATGTCTGGTTTTCTAAGCAGCAGTGGCCCCAGGCCAGCGCGATGTATGCCAAGGCGTTGGCGGCAGGGCCGGTGCGTCGAGAGGCCGAGGTGTATTTGCATCAAGCCATTGCTGTGTTCAAGGCCGGTGATGCGGTGGCAAGCCGCGCGTTACTGGACAAGATCAACGGTGACAAAACGGCCATGGCCTTGGCCCGTTTATGGCGCATTCGCATGCTGGCGCCTGCCAGCTGACCGCATAAAAAGACACCAACTTTCAAGATTGGAGTGCCTGGGCAGCCGCCGCAGCTGCCGCTTTTTGGGCAAACTCCGCACGCAAGGCTTTGAGGCGCTCGCGCGGATCTTCGCGCGCGGTTTCTTTGTCCAGCGCCATTTCGGTAATGAAGCGGCTGGGCAGGGCCGAAACAGTTTCGCGGCCTTTTTTGCGCCGCTGGGTCCAGCTCACGGCCAGGCTGCGTTGGGCGCGGGTGATGCCCACATACATCAATCGACGCTCTTCTTGCAGGCGCAGCAAAATGTCTTCGCTCATCGCGCCTTCGGCCATGCCGGAGGGGGTGTTGTCGTCCCCGAGCTTGAAGGGCAGCAAGCCTTCGTTCACGCCCACGAGCATGACATGCGGCCACTCCAGACCTTTGGAGGCATGAAGGGTGGAGAGGGTCACCACGTTGTGTTCGGTTTCGCGTTCGTTCAGGGTGGACAACAGCGAGATGGTTTGCGCCACCTCTAAAAGTGATTTGACTTCGGCTGCCGTACTCACCCCTGCAGCGTCCTCAATTTCGCCCCCGCAGCGGGCGGCCATCCAGTCGCAAAATTCGAGGACATTCGTCCAGCGGGCGGCGGCGATTTTTTCGTTGTCTTCGCCGTCGTACAAATGCTTTTCGTAGCCAATGTCTTTGAGCCAGTCGCTCAGAAAAGTTTGGGCGCTTTCGGCCCCCAAGGTGTGCCGTGCCCGGTAGGCTTGGTCGTTCAAAAACCGGCCAAACTCGTGCAGACTGCCCACCGCTTTGGCCGACAAGACGCTGGGCAGGCTGTTGGCAAACAGGGCTTCAAACAAACTGAGTTTGTATTGGCTGGCAAATTTGCCCAGCTGCCCGAGGGTTTGATGGCCGATGCCCCGTTTGGGGCTGATGATGGCGCGCAAAAAAGCAGGGTCGTCGTCGTTGTTGATCCACAACCGGAACCAGGCGCAGAGGTCTTTGATTTCGGCCCGGTCAAAAAAACTTTGACCGCCCGAGACTTTGTACGGAATATTGGCTCGGCGCAGCGCTTTTTCAAACGGTTTGGCCATGTGATTGGCCCGGTACAAAATCGCAAAATCTTTCAGCTCGCGGTACTGCGCCTCGCCCTGGGCATTGGTGGTCACAGTGGTGCCTGCACGCAAGGACTGTATGCGCGAGATGGTTCGCTCGGCCTCGTGCTCTTCGTTGTCGGCGTCGACCACCCGCACCGGTTCGCCTTCGCCCAGTTCCGAGAACAAGGTTTTGGGAAACAGTTTGGGATTAGGCTGAATGACGTGGTTGGCCGCACGCAAGATGGCGCTGGTAGATCGGTAGTTTTGCTCCAGTTTGATGACTTTCAGATTCGGAAAGTCTTGCGGCAGCTTCTTCAAATTGTCCAGCGTGGCGCCGCGCCAGCCGTAAATGGACTGGTCATCGTCGCCCACGGCGGTAAAGCGGCCGCGTTCTCCAACCAGGTGTTTGAGCACCTCGTATTGGGTGGCGTTGGTGTCTTGGTATTCGTCCACCAGCACATGCCCCATGGTGGCTTGCCATTTGGCCCGCACTTCAGGGTGGTGGGCCAGCAGCTTGAGGGGCAAGCCGATCAGGTCGTCAAAGTCAACGCTTTGGTAGGCGTTCAAGCGGTCTTCATACAGGCCCATGATGCGGGCGATGATGAGTTCGTGGTCGTCTTTGGCCTGGGCTTGGGCTTGGGCCGCATGGAGGCCGTTGTTTTTCCACAGGCTGATGGTCCACTGCCATTGCCGTGCGGTGGCGGCATCGGTGGTGCCGCCGCAGTCTTTCAAAATGCGGGTCACGTCGTCCGAGTCCAGAATGCTGAACTGCGGTTTGAGGCCCAAGGCGGCGCCGTCTTCGCGCAGGATGCGCACGCCCAGCGCATGGAAGGTGCAGATCAGCACGTCTTTGGCGGTTTTGCCGATCAGGCTGCGGGCGCGTTCGCGCATTTCGGTGGCGGCTTTGTTGGTGAAGGTGATGGCTGCAATTTGCTTGGGCCCCAGACCGACTTGCATCAAGCGACCCATTTTGTGGGTGATCACCCGCGTTTTGCCGGAACCTGCGCCCGCTAAAACCAAGCAGGGGCCGTGGACATAGTTGACGGCGTCTTGTTGAGCGAGGTTGAGGCCGGTGGTGTAGTCAGACATGGGCGGCCATCATAGCCGCAGTGTGTGTTTGGGCGGGGTCATTTCAAGAGACAATGGCGTCATGTTTGACGTCTTGCAAGTGACTTTTCCGTTTTTTGCCCTGGTTTTGGCCGGCTTTATCGCCGCGCGAAGGGGGATGCTTCCTCTGGAGGCGATTGCGGGCTTGAACGGGTTCGTGTTGTTTTTTGCTTTGCCGTGCATGTTGTTTCGCTTTGGTGCGGGTATACCTGTGGCGCAATTGCTCGATGCCGGGGTTTTCTTCACCTATCTGTTGTGCGCCTTGGTCATGGTGGGGTTCTCGGTGGCGGTCGGTTTGAACCGGCGTATTCGCTGGAATGATGCCGCTTTTGGCGCGCTGGTGGCGGCTTTCCCCAACACGGGCTTCATGGGCGTGCCTTTGCTGGTGGCTTTGCTGGGGTCTGCGGCCGCCGGCCCGACCATCGTGACGATTTTGGCTGACATGGTGATCACCACCTCTTTGTGTATTGCCTTGTCGCGGCTCGATGCGGCAAAGGGGCAGGGTGCGGCCATGGCGGCACGCAAGGCCTTGGCCGGCGTGGTGCGCAACCCCATGCCGTGGGCGATTGTGCTGGGCGCTGTTTTTTCTTGGCAGCACTGGGCCTGGTGGGGGCCTTTGGACAAGACGCTGGGGTTGCTGGGCGATGCCGCATCGCCTGTAGCGTTGTTCACCATTGGTGCGGTCTTGGCCCGCGCCCAATTGCAAGCCCCTGCACGAGAAAACGGCCCCTCGCTCTGGCGAGATGTGGTGCCGGTGGCCTTGATCAAGCTGTTGCTGCATCCGATTTTGGTTTTGCTGGTGGGCGCGGCGGCGGTGTCGGTTGGTGTGCCGATAGATGCGTTCGCCTTGAAAATCATGGTGTTGGTGGCGGCATTGCCCAGTGCCAGCAATGTAGCGATGCTGGCCGAGCGGTTTGGCGCTGACAATGGCCGCGTGGCCTTGATCATTTTGGTGTCGACTTCAGCGTCTTTTCTGACTTTTTCAGGCGCAGTGACCTTGCTCAAATGAGTTGAGACACGCGAGCGGTCTGGGGCGGCTAAATGGCCGAGGGGTCAACATCCACCAGCCAGCGGATCAGCCCTTTGTGCGCGGGGCTGGAGCGCACGCTGCGCATCAGCGGTTGCAGGACGGCCAGTACTTTTTGCAAAGCCACGCGCGAGGCACTCTCAATCAGCATTTGTGCCCGCTCCACATGGGCCACCTTTTGCATGCTCATAGGGACCGCCGGAAACAAGCTCACTTGGCTGAGCGTTTCGGCCAAATGGGGGTCTTGCGCCGCTTGCGCTTGCAGGGCTTGGCTGGCGGCGTTCAAAAACAACTGCGCAACTTCTTGGCTGCGTGCATCGGCCCGCAACAAGGCTTGGTAACTCATCGGGGGCAGGCCCGCTTGCTCCCGCTCTTTCAGTTGACGGGCGGCAAATGCAGGGTAGTCGTGTTGCTTGAGGCAGGCAAAAACATCATGTTGGGGGTGAAAGGTTTGCACCCACATCTCACTTTGGCCGCTGTGTGCGGCGTCTCTGCCGGCCCGGCCACCCGCTTGCATCAGCAATGAAAACAGCCGCTCGGGTGCCCGGAAATCGCTGGAGAACAAGGCGTTGTCCGGGTTGATGGCGGCCACCAAGGTGATGCGCCTGAAGTCATGCCCTTTGGCAATCATTTGTGTGCCGACCAGGATGTCCACTTCACCGGAGTGGACTTGCGCCAGTTGGCTTTCGAGGGCGCCTTTGTGTTTGGTGCTGTCGGCATCTATCCGCAAGATGCGCACGGTTTGGCCGTCCGGGCGGCGCACGTTGATCAGCAACTCGGCCAGGTGTTCTTCGAGTTGTTCGGTGCCGCGCCCCAAGGCGGCGATGTCGGCGTTGCCGCAAGTGGGGCAGGCGTGGGGCACGCGTTCGGTGAATCCACAGTGGTGGCAGCGCAGGGTGCGGTCGAGTTTGTGGAACACCCGAAACGCGCTGCAGTGACTGCACTCGCTTTTCCAGCCGCAATCGGTGCAGTGCAGCACGGGTGCATAACCGCGCCGGTTGAGCAGCAGCATGCATTGCTCACCGCGCGCAATGCGCGCTTGTATGTCGGTCAAAAGTTGGGACGACAGCACGGTTTTGCGGGGCTGGTTGTTCATGTCGACCCGGCGCACAAAGGGCAATTGCCCAGCGCCAACGCGCTCGGGCATAGCGAGCCTTTGGTAGCGCCCGCCTTGGGCCGCCGGGCGGCTGTGGTGCCAGCTTTCAAGCGAGGGTGTGGCCGAGCCCAGGATGACTTTGGCACTTTCAAGGCGGCCACGGTACACGGCCAGGTCGCGCGCTGAATATCGGGCTCCTTCTTGTTGTTTGTAGCTCGGGTCGTGCTCTTCATCAACCACAATCAATTTCAGATGCGGCATGGACGCAAACACCGCCATGCGGGTGCCCAAAACAATGCGGGCTGTGCCGGCATGCGCTGCCAACCAACTGTTCAGCCGTTGTGCTGGGGTCATGCCACTGTGCATGGAGACGACGCGGTCGGCCCCAAAGCGGGCGGTGACGCGTTCTTCAAGTTGCGGCGCGAGGTTGATTTCAGGCACCATGAGCAGCGCTTGCGCCAAGGGGTCGGCTTCGAGTTGGCGCTGAACGGCTTGCAAATAGACTTCGGTTTTGCCGCTGCCTGTGGCGCCAAAAATCAGAAAGGGGCCGGGCCGGGATGCAATCTGTAAGAGGGTGTTGCTTTGTTGTTGCGACAGGGCCAGTCCCGGGGCAAAGGGGCTCTCGTCGGTGCGGGCGCGGGCTTGTTTTTTGAGGCGCCGCGCCAACTGAATGGCAGTCAGGTCGCGCAGTTGGGGCGGCAGGGCGGCCATGGCCACCTCGCCCACAGAGCGTTGGTAGTACAGCGCGGTGAACTGGACCAGTTGCCGCCAAGCGGCGGACAAGGGGGTGATGCCTTCGATCAGGCCTTCAATGTCCCTCACGCTGCCTGGGCGTATATCAGCCGGTGGATGGTCATGAATGGCCCAGATGACACCCAATAAGGAGCGCGAACCCAAGGGGACATGCACCAATGCGCCTTCGGTGGGGGAGCCTGTTTCTCCGCTTTGCTGAGCAAGTCGGTAAGTCAGCAACCCCCCGATCTGGCTGTGCGCAGGTGTTTGTAAGGCAATGTCAAGCCACAAGGTCATAGGTGCTTATGAAAAGCCGATTGGGTTGAAAGTCATGAATATGATGAAATTGATACTTAGAGAGATTTTGCAAATCGCGGCTAAGTCATTGATTTTTCATGATTTTAAGAGCAACCCCAAGAAACTGTGGATAACTTTGTTGAAAACCGTCCTTGGAAGCGGCAGAGGGCTTGATTTTCAAGCCTTGCGCTGGATTGCTCATCATCTGAGCAAAATAAATTTATTGAATAAAAACAATGACTTGACGCTTGCCTGTTCTTTTGATTTTGAAACACATACTTGCATTCAGGCCTCAAAGTGGGCGTGAGGGTTTTGTGCATAAGTCAATAGAAAAAACCCAAAAAAATCAAAAATTTTTCTCAATTCCCCCTGTTTTTTTGTGCTAAGAGCCCTGAATAGCCATCTTTCAGCGTGTTGGATGCCATCAGGCCCGCATGGACCGTGAGTGGGTATGCACTGCCTCGACCAGTGCCGCAACGTGGTCTGGCGGTGTGTATTGGCTGATGCCGTGACCCAAGTTGAAAATATGGGTCGGTCCGCTGGTGGTGCTGTCGGTGTGGGGCTTGCCAAAGCTGTCGAGCACGCGCCGGACCTCTTGTTGGATTTGCGCAGGCGGTGCAAACAGCACATTCGGGTCGATGTTGCCTTGCAAAGCTTTGCCGGGTCCGCCCACGCTGCCGCCCACTGCGGCGCGGGCTTTGGCCAGATTAACGGTCCAGTCCAGACCCAGTACTTCACAGTCCAGACCGGCCATATCGTCCAGCCACAAACCGCCGCCTTTGGTGAAGAC
>Ga0114962_10004689_pt1 | contig 10861 bp, 12 predicted proteins | sample C_130820_MF_Meta_FD_87017 | JGI IMG/M metagenome (GOLD analysis project Ga0114962, IMG submission 87017) | Freshwater microbial communities from Lake Croche, Canada to study carbon cycling - C_130820_MF_MetaG | ecosystem: Environmental > Aquatic > Freshwater > Lake | place: Lake Croche, Canada...
AAATTGCTTGTAACCTTCTGGAGTCACCGGATAACCGCCCTCTTTCAACCACTTCTTAATGTGGGGAAGAATGTAACCCTTGCTCTGCAGAATCGCTAGAGGAGCCTCATGCGCCGCCAAGCGGCTGAAGTATTCTTCTACGGTGAAGTTCTTGATCAGGAAGGTCTGAAACGTTCCAGCTGCACCCCGTTGATATTTGAAGCGGGCTACAAACTCGCCGCGGTACTTGTTGTGTGGGTTATACATGCCGTGAGTCTCGTCCAGCACATAGAGGAGGTATATTCCGCTTTTACGGAAATTTTCTTTCTTGAAACTAGTCATCTGCTTTGCCTTGTTATTCATCATGTATTAATAATAACAAAAGAGGCTATTAAATGCAAGAACTTTAATCATTTTAAAATCAAGCAGTTAGGTGCAGGGTGCAAGATTTTCTTGCCGGGGTGCCGCAGTGTTCCCAGAACTACGCCGTGAGGATTGCATTATTGATTCAGAATACAGAGTATTCCTCCAGTTTCCTCATCGGCCTGCTGCTAGCGCATTTAGCCAGACCCTGCAACAATATTTATTACCCGCGCCTCATTCTGGCAACGTCTGATGCCTCTTCTGTGCTAAAGATTGGAACCAGATTGCTTTTATGCATGATGGCGATACCAAGAAGTTTGTCGCCGGTATACATGGTCACATTCTTTTTACCACAAGCATCTGATGATACCTGCGAATTTAAACTAGGAATGTGTTTGGTTTCACGCCGATAAGGCTCAACCTTCTTGATAGGCATAGATACCTGTCGCTTGTGTCTACCTTCTACGTAGTTCATGTATTGGTCAAACGTCATCTTAGATTGATGAATACTTTTAAGAAATTTATTGTGCTCGACTAGGCCTAGTTCGAGACGCTCACGCCGTGCCTTAGTCATTTTGGTTGCACGGCGACGAGTAGAGGTAGAGGTCAACCACGGACCTTCAAGATGCATTGTCATAATAAAATATAGTTTATTTAACGGGGAAAATACTTTTCTTGTTGACTAACAGTTTCTTGTACTTACGATAGTACTTGTGAATCAATCCAACTTCCTTGCCATAGGCCTCAATCTCCCATGGAAAGTCAAAGTAGTCAGAATCTTTTACGTTAAGCAATTTGCCGTGCCACTTGGTTGTGATACCATTGCTGCAGTCAAACAACTCATTCTTGACATATTGCTTCAAGTGAACCATCTCATGAGCAAGCGTAGACATCATCTCACCTGCTATGTCTGCCTTCATCTCAATACGGAATAGTCGTGGATCACGGCCGTCATCTAGCACTTCACAGAACCCTTTACAGCCTTTAAGGTTCTTTGTTACGGCAATTTCTAACTGGACGTCATCGAATTCTTCTTTAGTTAGTAATGTTTTTCCAAAGAACTTTGCGGCACGAATAAGTTCTGCCTCGCCCTTCTTTGATACTTTACAGTCGATCTCTATATGCATGTACAACTCCCAATGTTATTGTCATATTAGATTAGCTGTGAATTAATGTCAAGTATTTTTATTTCATTATTAAATTCAAGTAGTTAGTCAAGCCTAAGCTCAGAAAAATCCTTTCTACTAGCTTTCTTTGTAGTAAAGCCGCCGTCTGAGAAGGTGCTACCGGAGTATTTATGTTGGGCCGGTCCATCTAGAATATCCTTCTGGGCTGACTGCTCAACGTCATAGAACTTCATCTTAGCTCTGTTCACTCCGATAACAAACCGACGATTGATAGACGGATCGTCATATCTATTCTTTAATTGCTTCACCATGATCTGATTAAGATCCTGTAATTCTTCTGTAGAGATTAAAGCAAACATAAAGTCAGCAGTCGCTGGTAGAGCAAAGGATTCTGATGTATTATCCAATCCGATGTCCGACGAGTTATAACCGTCTCTGTTACTTTGTGTTGCAGAGATAATGGGTACATCAAACTCGACCGCTAAACCGCGTAGTTCTTCTGCTATTGCCTTAATGTACATGTAACTGTTGACAGAACCCCCCATTTTCATTCGTGCAGACGAGCAAATGTTTAGATAGTCAATATAGATAATATCTGGCTTAAAGGACTTCTTGATACGCAGTTCTTGTAGTAGATGTCTGAAGTGTGAAGATCCTGCTGCTGCTGTTGGATACTCCTTAACAATCAACTTGCCTGTTGTCTTACCTTTGATACGATTAATTTTCTTATCAAAAGAATCACGAGGCAGTTCTTTTAGTTCGTCAATAGTCACGTCCATCAGATTTGCATCAATACGCTCAGCGATACGTTCTTCTGACATTTCCATCGTAATGTACAGGACATTCTTACCTAGCGTTAAATGATGTGCTGCACAATGGGTCATGAACATTGTCTTACCAACACCCGTAGATGCCAGGATAATATTCAGTGTTTTCTTTGCCAAGCCGCCCTTGGTAATCTTATTAAAGTATTCTAAATTAAATTCAATCTTTTCTTCTCGAGTATGATAGAAATCAAAGCGTGACGTAGAATCTTCAATGAAGTCGTGTCCGATGTTTGTATCAAAGGACACGCTCAATGCTTCGGTCAAGATATCAGGAATAGATCCTTTACCTCGCTTTGCATCTTTGTTATCAATGATCTTGATAGAGTCCATGATTGCATTGTAAACAGCACGCTCTTGACAAAACTTTTCTGTTTCATCAGCAAGCCAATCAAGGCTGGTTGTTAGATCTGCTTTGAGTGTTGTCAAATACTCGACACACCCTTTGAACTCGTCCTCGGATAGATTGTCAAGGTCTTGTAACTTCGCGCTGAGTGCTTCCTTCGTAGGAATCTTGTGATAGGTCTTAATATAATGGTCAACCAATTCAAATAGAATTTTATTTGTTCTTGATTGGAAGTATTCGTTCTTAAGAAAAGGAACAACCTTTCTGCTATAGGTTTCATTTTCTAATAGATGCGAAAAGATAATATCTTCAATTGCCATTCTTCATTCCTTGTCTATATAATTTAGAGTCTTTAGACATCGATCACCAGTATTTGACAATGAAGTGCCATGCAATGAAAGGTGTTGCGAAGCAAAATACGACACCAAAAATCAACCACAAAGTTGCTATAGCAACAGCACATTGATTTAAAAATTTATTCATCATCTGAGTCTCCATATAATCCTTCAATTTCAGAATCCTGCATGATGCTTGTAGAAGCCATTAGATACTTGTTTTCAATGAATGATCTAAATGACTTCGACTTCAACACAGGTAGCCAAAAATCTTTTGTGTCAGTGTCAGCAGCACGATAGTTTTTAACTTCAATTTCACCCGTCTCAATATTAACACGTTGGTACCAACCCACCTTAGGTTTAATTACATGTCCTGATTCAAGCGCAACCTCGAGCAATCCTGACCATGGACTGATGCCGCCCTCGAAGGATACACTCAATGGAATCTTTGACTTCTCTCGTACAAAGCGTGACTTCTCGACGTTAAGAATAAAACTGTATCCGCTGAGTTCGTTATTTTCTTTCTCTTGCTGACGACCAATAATAAAGATGTTATCAGCAGAGTAGTACGGGCCAGTGCCGCCGCCAACAATCGCCTTAGGATACATTCCCATTTCCATGTAGGTATGATTGACAACAATAAGCGGAATGTCTTTAATTGTCAAGTGCGGTGTGACGATACGGAACAATGATTTGATTTGCTTAGCGCGAGTCATATCGCCTACGCTCTTACCTTCTAATGCATCTTCTGCTTCTTTCTTCGAAGCAAGATTGCCTACTGAGTCGATAACGATGATCACATGATCGCCACGAGTAATAGCATTGATCTGATTAGTAATATCAAACTTAAGTTGTTCTAGATCAGTGACGGGAGTATGCAGTACACGCTTTGTATCAATCTTAAACGTATCAAAGTAAGAGCCTGGCGCACCAAACTCTGAGTCATAAAACAACAATGCCGCATCTGGATACTTTTCCATATACGCTTTGACCATCATCAAAGAGAATGCTGTCTTAAAGTGCTTTGATGGACCTGCGAACATAGTCATGCCAGGAACCAACCCACCATCTAGTCGACCTGATAATGCTACGTTGAGCATAGGTATCGATGTGGGAATCATATCTTTCTTTTCAAAAAACTTTGAGTCAGAAAGAACATCAGATTCTTTAATCGTAGATGTCTTTTTTAACTTTTCCAAAATACTCATACTATCTCCTAATCCATGAACGAATATTCTTTATTGTAACATATGTGATGCAGTGTTGTCAATCAAACAACTTTAAAAATTACGTCTTGGTTACATTCTCCTGTTTTAGCAACAGCTTTATACCCAAAAGGTTTTAATAACTTTAATAAATCTGCTTCTAGTGTGTTGTCATGTAATAAATTCCCGCCATGACTTAGGCCTTTTTGCTTAACATTATCAAAATATGAAATCAATCCCAATTCACAAGATATTACTGGCTTATACTTTTCAATTGTCTTGATAGCACCTCTAAGCACATTCAATTCATAATATTCTACATCTAATTGAATAAATCCGCAAGCATCTAGATTAAATGAGTCTAGTGTAAGCATGGGAATTAGTCTTTGCGTATCATCGATTGTTTTCATACCTGCATTATTGGGCACATTATCACTGACTGTAATTAGTTTGTTTTCATGTCCTAGAGCTGCCTGCATCTTAATGATATTATTCTTTTGACAATTTACAGATAAACAAAAGAAGTTAAGCGGATCTGGTTCAAATGTGTATACACGAGCAAACATATCTGATAACAATCTAGGATGTACACCCATGCACCCTCCAGCTTGCACACAAACAGACCAATCTGTTACATGTTCCAAATATGTTTTTTTATGATGTTCTATCCAATCCTTCTTGACTCCTTCCCAGGCAGCAGAGTCTGATCCAACACAAACCCATGGGCTAACGCCGTCAATTTCTTCTTCTCGCAGTGCTGCCAGTTGTGCATATTGATTCATTATTACTTTCCTGCGATCTTATTAAGTTTCTGTCTAAACTCAGCGATTTTTTGTTTACGATTGGGCCAATAGATTGTATCGTTCTTATCAGCGTCTTTTTCTAAATTGTTTAGTAAAGGTTCAATTGCCTTAAGAAGATTATCAATTGTAGTCGCAACAGCGGCAATGGCGGGTGCTTGTAATTCTTCTGTTGTGTGTGTAGTGAATCCAAAGTCAAAGTCGCCAATGTCAGTGACGGGTTTATTACTCATAAGAAAAATCCTTCTAGGGTTGCTAGCTTTTCTGGTGTCCAATGAATCACGTTGAGAATAATACGCATGGGATCCAGGAACGCCTTTTCAAACTGTGTTTCATAATCAATATACTGTGCTAATCCAAACTGCTTGGGCAATGCAGTCGATACGGCAAGTACATTTTCTTTTAGTGGGTTAGGCACTTTCATATAACAAAACTTGACCTTTTCACCTTCCTGAATGACAGGATACTTTGAAGTAAGGTTATGTTTATTTAGAAGCGAATTATACAGCAATGCTCCACGCACATGAATAGGTGTGCCCTTCTTGTAGATATCGTCTTTGCTACGATACTCAGACATGCCACGACACCCACGAGGAAAAGCAATCTCTTCAAACGGCATTCGCTGAAATTCCTGACGAAACTTCATGACAAACTGTTGTAATGTTTCCTCATCGGTCTCCATGATTAACTTCAATGCTTGCTTAATCTTCTCTCGGCATGATGCAGGAGTAGACGACTTGACCGCTTCGATGCCGTTCATCTTTAACTTAGGTTCAGCATAGCGCACACCTTCATTGTCATAGACATTAAGAATGTATCGCTTCTTTGCTGTCCATATGCCTTTGTTGGCAATCGACTCACGCTTCATCTTCATGAAGTTTGTATAGGCATTAGTATGATTACCAAGATCAGCAAAGCACGAGTCAATGTATGGTTCGAGTTTATCTTTGCACATCTTATCTAATGCATTGACTATTTCATTCGGTGTCTTGTCTTTCAGAAACTTTTCGACCAATCCACCCAGGTTCAAATAGTTTGAATCAGTATCAACCGCAATCACATAGTCCTTCTTGTTTGTCTTTAATAGCTTATTAAGATATTCATTGAGATTGTTCTCAATCCATCGAATAACAAACTGACCTGATAATGTAATTGCTTCTGCAAACTCGATCTGAAACCAACGTGACCATTGATTGCCGAGCGTGCCATACAGCGAGTTGAGTTGAATCTTACGTGCCATCTGCATATTGGTGTAGCGTGCAATATCATTACTCAATTGCTTAGACGGATTCTTTTCGTACTCTTTCTTTGCGGCAAGCATTTTGTTCTTGTACAGTTTACGATCTTCCATCATCTTTTCTACAAGAGACGGGAAGGCACCTTTCTTCTCTTTACTCCAAAGACAACTGTTCGCTGTTAGAGCGCAGTTCAAATCTTTTAATTGTTCTTGTATCTCATCATCACCAAATGCACCACCAAGCAATTGATCAATAGAAAAGTTCTGACGAATCTTACCCATATAGGTTTCGGGTGAGATATTGTATTGTACAATCAAAGACGGATACAGTGAAGTAACGTCAAAGGACGCAACCCAGTTGTGCAATCCGACTTGTGGATCCTTAACAAACGCACCAGCGAACTGTGAATACTTTGCTGTGTGTTTGAATTGTGGAATGACAATGCTTTGATTGATTAGATAGTTGTGAATGATTACATCCCACAAGCGAACAGACGTAAACACATCTTCGAAGTTTGTCTTGGCGTCATACGCAATAGTAAATGCTTGATCAAGAAAGTTCATCTTCTCATCTAGCTTTTCAACGAGAAGAACGTCATTCACGTTATAATCCATGAATTTCTGATAGTTTTCCTTGTATAAAGCAAAGAGACTATCGAATTCTGAATAATTTACTTTACCTTCACCCAGTTCAACCGAACAGATATGGTCGAGGCGATAGGATTCTTGATTGCTATAGGTATACTTTTTGTACAACTGTAGATAGTCAAGGACTGAAATGCCTACGGGAGTATAGGATTGTTGTTCCTTGCCGTTGATCTCAATCTTGCGCTCATCTAACATGCCCCATGGAGACAACTTCTTAGCGAATGTCTCATCATGCACTTTGGTGATACGATTGACGAGATATGGAATATCAAAGAACTCGACGTTCCATCCTGTGATCACATCAATGTCTAGATGCTGCCATACATCAAGAAACTTGAGCAGCATGGCGGCTTCGTTCTTACACTTAGCATAGTGAACATTTTCTTTTGATGTTACATAGTCGCCGCAACCGAACACGAAGATGTTCTTGCCGACTTTCATCGTGATTGCTGTGACTGCCTTATCGGCATCTCGTATGCTTGGGAATCCTGAATCGGACTCAACCTCAATATCGATGTTGCAGATATTGATTAATTCTTTATCATAAACAATTTCGTCATTATATGCGTCATTCAAGTGTGTGTACAGAAATTTATCTAATCCGTATATCTCCATATTGGAGACACCTTCATATCGCTTAAGGAAATCCTTTGCCTCGTAGATGTTCCCAAAATCGATTCGATCTACCGGATGACCAGCAAGAGTTCTGTATTTGGATTCTGTTTTCGGCTTGCCAGGAATAAACAGATACGGCTTGTACGGGACTTTGATCTTGAACCGCTTGCCGTTCTCGATACCTCTCAGATAGATATTGTTGCCACGTTGTAGGGCGTGTGTGTAAAAGTTCATCATGTACCTCACAGTTATGTTTTATCATAACACACATCCCAGAAAAAATCAAGCGTTTAAGGATAGAAGCTCATCACGCTTTTTCTGGAGGTAATCATTCAGTTTAGTAATGTATCCACGATTTCTTAATTCTTTATAAATTAAGTTTTCCATAGAAAATTCACCTGAGCGCTGTATACCAGCAGATCTCATGTTGTGGAACTTTTCTTTTAGTTTATTAATTTCACCTGTATGGTCGCCAGGCTCTGATAGAATATGTTCTATCATATCTTTGTATTCATCAATCTTAGCAAGCAAAGCAGTATCATTTTCAAAGTCAGGGTGAGTCAAGATGTTTGGCTTGTACAACCATCGACCTTTCATCAATGAGTATTCACCTTGTTGTGAGGCAACACCTTGACGATAGTCCTGTGCATATAGTTCTACAGGATACCCCATGACAGTTAAATTAGGATGCTTGTACGCCCAAAGCACTTTCTTATCATATAAACGCTCGTCTAGCGAATCTTTGTCGCCAGGAATCTTAGTAAGATTAACAAGCAAGTGAACATCTAGATCTGAATATGCGGTATAGTTGTAGTTGGCGTTGCCACCTGTAAGAACAACATCACGAATGGCATCCTCAGGAATACGAGCAAATGCTGCCCACATCTTACCAATCTGCAAAAGACGCTCACGGACTTTGGGTTTCATATCCTCATCTTGCCATAGAAGAGGATTGAGTTCGTCATGATATTCTAACGTAAGGTTCATACCCTCGTTAATAAATCCGGTGAATGCCTGCATGACTACCCCAAGAGAGCTAACGCTTTATTATAGTATTTGATTCTATCTTGTAGCCCGTTTGTGCCGCCATTCACTCTTTTAGATACAGCAGTAATGTCGCCTGTATCTGCTAAAGCGTTTAAATTGTTTCTATTCCAGAACCAACCTGCTGATGTAGTTGCGCCTTCAACGGATTCCATGTATGTAATTATGTTTTCTAATGGCACACTTAAATCATGTGCAAGTTGTGTGTACGCTGCTTTACCTGTAATCTGAATTAACCCTCGACCACGATAGGTATATCCATCGTGTGAGGCCTCATCACCATTGCCTAAGCGGTTCGCATAGACCTTACTAGCAATTGCTTGTTGGTTATGGGCGTACTCAATGGCAGATTGTGCTGTGAAGTACTTAGGAAAAGTAGTTAGCAATCCTTGCACAGAATAGTTCAAATTCTCTTTTATGAATTTAAATTCGCCGGATTCTACGAGGACTTGAGATAGAAATGCAGCAATGTGCTGGTTGGTGTTGATGTTGTATTTGGTGAATGTCTTGTTGAGAGGATCAACATAAACTTGTATTGTGGCAGGGGTGGCATGTGTGCAGAGCTGCTGTAATATATTCAATGCCAACATAAATCCCCCTAATGCAAAATGCAAGTGATGTTAAATTCGATGTTAAAGGGGGAGTTGCCTCCCCCCCAGAGTATTTATATTAGCGGGAGGAGTGTTTTGCTCCTTCTGCTAAAAACTCTGCTGTGCTTGCAGGTGTCAGTACACCATCATTAATATTAATTTTCTTGGGACGCTTGTCCTCGGGGATAATACGCTCAATATAAACTTTGAGCATACCATCACGGAGAGAAGCGTCTGTCACTTCAACATGTTCTGCAAGAACAAACTTACGCTCGAACTCTCGGTCTGAGATGCCCTTGTGCAAGTACTTTTGATCTACACCATCTTCTAGTAAGCGATCCAATGTTTGGTGCTTACCTTTGACAGTTAAGATATTATCTTTCAAATGCATATCAATATCATGCTTTGTAAAGCCTGCAACGGCTAATTCAATGAGGTATTTTTCCTCATCAAGTTGCTTGATATTGTGCGGTGGGTATGTTGTGGTTAGTGATTTAGCAAAGTGCGAATGTACATTTGCCAAGTGATCGAAGAAATGATCGAACCCAACTGAATAGAACGAAGTATTCATAAGTGCCTCCTAGTTAAAGCAAGGTTGTTGAAAAATACTGACCCCGAAGGCATCAGCAATATTATTTATAATCGCTTCCACCTACTCCCTAAAAAAATTCTAGTTCGAAGGCGTCTAAACCAAGATACGTCTTGTGTAAGTTTACAGACAAATAATCCTTGACCCACAACGTCCCATTCCCATTTAGGTTTAGGTGGCGGCCTTTGCATCCAGACTGGATCCCATGGATTAGCCATTAGACAACCTTGTATACGTCATCATTTAATTTAAATCCATAATCAGCACGATGTGACGCGATTCCATAGCTGCCTACATGTTGATATGGAGCTAATGTTTGCAAATACTTAAGGCATGTTTCACCCCCATTCTCACAAGAGATAACAGGATGACATTTCTTGATTGTTTCCTTTGCTCCCAACAGCGCTTGATACTCATAGAGTTCTACGTCAAGTTGTATGAAGTCACATATGTCAAGCGCAAGGTCATCAATCATTAGCATAGGTACTTCATAGTCGCCGTGTTCTGCAGAGATTAGATTCTCACCTACGTTATGAGGACTCTTTCTGTATAGTTTAACGAGTTGATGTGTATCGCCGATGGCAGCGTGATACTTGTAAATATTATCTGTTTGACAATTATTCGTTAAGCAATGGAAGCTTAAAGGGTCTGGTTCAAAAGTATACACTTTGTCAAATGTTTCTGATAGTAGTCGCGGGTACATACCACAAGCACCGCCGGCCTGTACACAGACACGATACTTAGTTACATGTTTGCTCCAAAGCGTTTTGAGATTGGGCCACTCGTCTTTGGTAATATTCCATAGTCCATGGTCAGATGCAGTCCAAAACCATGGACCTATTCCATCGATTTTCTCATTCACTACTTTACATTTTTTAACAAAATCTATCATTTCACTTCCTCATAATAATAAAAAATATTACATACTATTTTTTGCCAATATTATATTTTGTTACCAATGCCCAGTCATTCTTTTCTTTATAAGAAAGAACTTTGATCTGACTTAATGGAGTGATTGGGCTCTTTGTCTTTTCTGGATCAACGATTGACAACAGACCCCATTCTGCTAATAGATTGATGATTGTATTTCTACGACCTTCATCTGTCTCAGAAAAATCGGTGGGTTTGCCGTCAAGGGCAAATAATTCTTTAAAGTGTA
>Ga0114962_10004694_pt1 | contig 10855 bp, 13 predicted proteins | sample C_130820_MF_Meta_FD_87017 | JGI IMG/M metagenome (GOLD analysis project Ga0114962, IMG submission 87017) | Freshwater microbial communities from Lake Croche, Canada to study carbon cycling - C_130820_MF_MetaG | ecosystem: Environmental > Aquatic > Freshwater > Lake | place: Lake Croche, Canada...
AGAAAGATGTAGTTCGAAATGCGATCGAGCAGCTCATCAAAGCCGACCAAACGAAGATTCACATATCCGTTTGCATAGAGTGGATTGAGTTCGACTTGGAGTCCGAGGCGGCCGTTGTCGAGCGGAATAGAGGGGAACGCCCATTCGAGCGGCGTCCATGTATTCTGCTTGACAACAAAGGGGGGACTCAAGAACACGGTGCCCCCGTCATTTACGAGGGTGATTCGCACATAGGCATGGTCCATCTGATCGTTCTGCCAACGCACCTTCACCTGAGTCCAGGTGATCAAGGGCTGGTCTTTGTCGTTCAAAGGGAACGGAAAGAGGACAACGGGGTCCGCCGTCTCCTGTGTCTCATAGTAGACATGGGAGTGCTGTACAGCGTTCAGCCCAGGCTTGATTTGATTCGCAATGTTGAGCGGAATGTCCATGATACTTTCTCCCTTCCCTGCGACTTATTCAAATTTTTAAGAAAATTTGAATAATAATGCATCCCCTTCTTCTGCAACCATGACCGCAATACCAACTGCCTATGCAATTTCAGGGGCGGAAACCAAATACTTCGAGGTCATGTTCTGGAACGGGGTCACGGATCGGCGACAAGAAGGCAAGGCCCTCGTCCCGATCCGTGGCTCCATCGGCGTCTTCTGGCAACTCTACCAGGACCTGACGGTCATCGGCACCCAGACCCTGACGAGCCAAAAGGTCAACAAGGTCTATCCACGCAAGCCCGAAGACGGCGTGCCGATGACCGCCATCAATGCGAGGGCCCTCAAGGCGTTCTTTGACTTTGCCCAGCAGACAGAGCAACCGTTCTTCTTCATCAAGAAGGGCACCCAGCCCCAGTGGCTTGTGCGCAAGACCAGTTCCTATTACTACGACGATAGACCCGACGAACCCTATTGGTACCCCCATCGGATTCAGTTCGAGTTTGTCCGTTCTGCGGAAGGCTCGGAGACGGTGAAGCGCATGGGCAAGGGCATGAACACCATGGTGCCGATTGAGATCTTTACGCCACTGCCTAAACCTGTAGGACTTCCTTTGGTAGAGATGCCGCCGAAGAAGGCAGTAAAAGAGCCAGATGCGCCGAAGGAGACACCAAAGGAGACACCAAAGGAGAAACCAGAGGAGAAACCAGAGGAGAAACCAAAGGGAAAGCCAAAGCTAGTCAGAAAGAAAGCAGGAACAACAGTCGCAGCAGCAGCAACAGTTCCAATCAAACCAACCAAGGTCAAGACGATCAAAACACCCTATAAGGAGACCGAAGAGGAGCCCCTGGATCTCTCCACGACCGAGATCATCAAGGTGCAGTCCTTTGAGCACGACGGAACCCTCTACTATCGTGAGCCCATCAAGAACAAGCTCTACAAGCGCAAAGCCAATGGATCTGTCGGGCCCTACGTCGGCCGCTGGAGTCCCAAAGAACAGACTCTTGTCCCAGAGATTCCCGACTCTGATCGCGAAGACTAAAATTTGATATTGCCCTCTTTTTGAAAACAAAATGGCCACCAAGTCCGAACAGATTCGCCTAGAACGCCTCGAGAGCTACCGTGTAGCCCTCAAACGTCATGGCTATTCGATCTATGAAGGAGATATCGATCCGATTCTCAACTATCTGCACGAACAGTACAAGCGCCGCCCCTACATTCCCGCAGGATTCAGGCAAAATACGCTCCAGGCACTGAAAGCGATCAATCAATTCGCAACAGAGAATAAGATTCGATTCGACGATGCTTTGCTCGTGCTTCATGGGTATGCGAACGGATTGGCGCCCGAATATGCAGTAGAAGAGTAGAATGGACGCCAAGCAGTGCCCCTGGTGCGAACGATGGTGCTTGAAGGACAATGCCTGCAACTATATTTTTGCCTGTGGTCTCCCCACGGGCGCAACCGGCTTCTTAATCGGTCACGGCTGTGGTAAATCCTGGTGCTTCGAATGCGGCAAGAAGTTCTGTGGCCAATACATGGACCCCACGACGGGCCAGAGAACACCTACGGCCAGGGATCATCATGACTCCGACTGTTGTTCCAGGGAACCAGGCTACAAGAAGGAGGAGTACTGCCCTGGAGGGCATAACTCCCACTGTAATCCCCGATGAGTCAAGAAACGCACGAGGCTCTTCTTGCACCTAAGAAGAGTCTTATGGAATCAGGTGCCGCTAACGCCGTCTCCCTGACGCTCCTCCTCACCTACCTCATTCCTATCAGTCTCCTCGTCTATACCCACGATCTCACTTATCTCTGCATTGCATTGGCCTGTGCCCTCCTGGGCGCCTACGTGGAACGGATTAAGCCGCTCTTCGATTCACCTCGGCCCGATGGGGCTTCCGATTGCGGCCTCTTCTGCGACGGGGGCCTCGTGGAAGGCAAGCCCGGATTCCCCAGCGGCCACGTGGCCACGATCACTCTGTTCGTCCTTCTCATGGGCTTCTATACGGAGAGCTATTACTGGGCTCTCGGTCTCTTATGGATTGCTGCAATGGGCTGGTCTCGTTATGAAAAGCGTTGTCATAGCGTAGAACAGATTGGGGGAGGAGTCTTGACCGGAGTTGTAGGGGGTGTGATTGCCTATATGGCCCACTGGGTCTTCAAGAGTTATGATTTTATGAAGATGATGATGAATCTGTATAATTAACATTTGCAGTTATTTAAATCATCGCATGTATCCTTCCCCGACATACAGCACCATCTGCAGTAATCGGCAGGAGTCTCTCGGTCGAATCCTTCGACACGCATATTGAACGCGAGAACAACTACTAAAAGGAGAAGGAGTGCACCAAAGGATACAACAATCTTCTTCATGTCTCTATAAGTTATTCATATTTGATATAGAGCCCTGAATAAGCCGCTACGCCATTGATTTCCCGGTTGGGTTTTCCGTATGCGTGTCCCAAGAACTCATTGAAATCGTTCTGATCCAGGGGTTCACCGCCGAACGCCTGCTCCCCTTCGGACTTCCACCAGGCCAGATAGGCTTCCCATAGGCGCGTCAGGGTCACATTAGACTGGTAGACGGGGAGAAGAACGGCTTCCGTAAAGGAAAAAAACTGTTTTTGAGGATTTGACATCTCTACTTGGAAGACCTCTTGTTCTTCTTGGACTTCTTGGATTTACGATGTGTTCGCTTCTTGGATTTGCGGCGGCGTCCGCCCTCTATAGATGTTGGACCAATTGAACCAGTTGCAACTGGTACAAGTGCCTCTACAGATGCTATGATTGCTGCCGCGTCTGCCTCAGTTTTTGGGGCGCTTTCTGTACATGCAATTGCATCAGAATAAGGCGGCAGCTTGCCTTCATTTCGCCCATCATAATTAACTAATAGAAAACGAACACGGGGGTGAAGTGGTAATAATCGGAGGGGAGCATATAAAATACGGTTTGTAAAGTTTGGTGGATCTCTGGCGGCAGCAGCAATAAATAATCTAGCAGCGGTAGAAGAAACACCTTCTGCAGCACTTAACTTCTCAAGATCAGCAGGCGTTAATTTATCATTTATATTTATAATGTTAGCATTGATCATTTCTGCAGTAGGTAAACTGGGATCATGAGGGACGGCACTAGCCATAGTTGTCGAATGAAATGGCGCCCTGTCCTGTCTTGCTTTATCATCGGCAGTTCCATACCATTTACCTGCTTCAATTGGCGGATCTGTTAATATTTTTATAAAATTAGGCGGTGCGCCGCGACTAAAATAGGAGAGAGTGACACCCCCCCTTCCAATTTCAGTTGCTAACGCTTTTGCATAATTCCATCGCCGATTACATATATCTGTTGCAGTATCAGCTCCACCCACTATTTCAATCGGTTTACCATAGTCTGCAACTTTAGCAATGCTTAAAAAAGTTGCTAATCCTCTATCAATCCCCTGTTCATGAAGAGACACGCGAACATTTGGGTTTAGTTGGGCCCTTACTAATGATTCATTTACTACCTGTACCATTTCCATTTGAAGCATTATTCTGAGTTCCATGCCTAAAAGTGAATATGTATTCACACATGCAATCGATCGTTTAACATAGAGATTTGATGCAGGCACTAAAAGAACAATACAATCTTGATATAATCTTGCAAGTACTTCAAGCATTGCGGCATGTGCAGTTGTAGGTGGTGATCCCGACAGACCAAAAAAAATTATTTTTCTAGCAGATTGGAACAAGGGGTCGCCTCGATTTAATACAAGATTGCTTAATTCAGCCCTATGTGCGTCTCCTAATAGGACATCCATTGTACCATAATTAGGCGGTGGCGCCGCTGCAGCACTAAAAAATGATGCAGCACCCTCTGGTGCAAATGAACTAGCCATATCTACTCATATCCCTGAATTATATTCTCACTCCATCTTCACCCCCATCTCAAACACCTCGTCCACGCGCCCCTTCCGCAGATACGAAGAATCCAAACTGTTTATGAAATCGAACGACTTATTCGATGTCATAAGCAAGATCACAAAGGGATACAAGCCCCTGTCGAAGTTATCCAAGAACCGATTCCAGCTGCTCTTGTCCGTAATGGCGATCGGAATGTTCTTGTGCCGCTCGATCCCCTCGTGGATCCGAATAATGGCCCCGTCCACCTCCTCAAATGCAATGATCAAAGGCCGTTCCTTGGTCGGCTCCGCCTCATCAATGATCGTGATGAGAATATCCCCAGGCTCCCAGGGCGAATAGGAGTTCGAATAGCAGGCCCCGTATTCCTCGGCTAGCAACAGACCAATCATAGACTTGCCGGTGCACGGTGCGCCATGGATATAGAAGACGCCCCTCTGCTTCTGCTCGTACACAGCCTTGATCTGATCCAGAATGACCCTCTGTTCTGGATGGGGCTTGGCCCCCAGATTCCGAATGGTCCGCTTGCGATACCAGAGATTGTCGTAACTGCCGCGGCGATCATAGACATCAATCTTCTTCTTGGGTGCCTTCACGGCCTCCGTGTCCGTACTGACCACCGTATTCCCCATGGCCGACTCCCCCTCTTCGTCTTCATCCCCATCATCATTGAGGTCACGAGTCAGTTCCTTAAACGAGGCCTCCGTAGCAATCATCCAGACCTCATGATCTCCATGATGATCTTGACTCACGTGTACAATATACCACTTTCCAAAGGCATAGCCATAGCCCTTGTCGTTGTCGGACGTATGACTACTGTGTTCCTTCACGCGCCTCTGCACACGCCTGCATTCATCCATGTGAGTAATGGTGTAATATCGAAGGCCGTATCGGCGCGTGAAGATAAAGACGATGGACCACGGAATCATGTTGAAGACAGTCATGGCGAATCCGATGGCCAGGCCACCCCAGACACTGATGTTGGTCCCATTGTTCTCACTTGATGTTGTTGATGGCGTCATTGTTGATGTATTCATTGAGTATGGATAGAAGGATGCCCTCACCTTCAGCCTCCATCCTATCAAATTTTAGGGAGGGCATGCAATAACCCCTATCATCGTCAAAAAAGCCGTCTGAACACCGAACAGGTAATGCAATACCGTTAAGAATCTAATTAAGCCCTTTGTAGGAGGGCTTAATTAGATTCTTAACACTAGTGCTTAGTATAAATGTACGCGCGCCTGCAAATTGCAGGCGCGCGTACATTTATACTAAGTGGTACTTCGCCAAGAACAAAGAGCCCAACCAAAGTTATCCAGAATGAGTAATTACCAAAATAAGCGATCAAGGCCGCACCGACGACGGTCATCCAGGTGTCATTGAACGAAACCCCTCCTAGTCTCAATGCATGCACGCCTTGCCCAGGGATCCCCAGCACATACTTATAGGGACATGAGCTCATCTATCCACCTACCTATCCCACCGTTATAAACTTCGCCACCTCCAACCCTGTCCTACGTAAAAGCCCCACGGAGCGTTTGCACCGATAGGTGTTGGCCGAATGGATCTTGTGCAGAATCGTCCGCCGAGGAACAAGCTGGATCATGGGCTCCGTGAACCCGTTCGTCACCTGCCGTTCCACTGCGCACACCTCTTCATTGTCATAGGAATGCGTATTAAAGTACCGCCGACGAAAGGCCATGGTGCAGTGGAGTGCATGCCGGTCATGGTACGGGCCCGCCACCCACAGGCGAGGGTCCTCCTCGAACTGCATGTAGACCTTGGAACACCCCGCAATATCCTTGTCAGAATGGATCCTGAACGCCGCCACAGCATCTGATATACGATGGGGCGAATACCAGTCATCGTCGTCCATGATCACCACCAGATCGCCCCGAGCTCGGCGCACAAGCTCATTCAACTTCCGGCCCGTTGTCATAGACGATTCCAAGCAAATATGCGATACATTCGGCAGATGTGCAGCAGCCAATAGCTGCCGGCTCTTCTCCTGATCCAATCCGTCGTCCAGAAGGATCCATTCCATTCGCTCATGCGGCCACGTCTGGGACCGATAACACTCAAGAAGCGCCGGCAGAAAGTGACTGCGGTTCTTGGTTGCGGTAATCACGGAGACAAACATGGGTGCCCATCCCACCACCCATTAAAAAGTCTTCAAATTTCATTCATAGTCCCGCACCGCGATCCCTACAGGGAACCGCGGGATCCCGTCCGCCGTCAGTTCCTGGAACCGCACCGTCAGCATCTTCCCCACATACTCCTTTCCGTGCTTAAACAGTTCCGCCCTCTCCTCGTGCGTCCCATGCGGCCTGCAGCCAAACAGCTTACCCTCCTTGGTCTTGCAGCGCCAGATAACAAGTCCCTTGTCGCCCCCCTCTCCTTCATAGAATCCCACAATCTCGAACTCATCGTCCTGGAACTCCTTCATCTTGAGCAGATCCGTGGAGCGATTGCCCACGTCATAGAGCCCAAGTGCATTGCGAACCATGAGTCCCTCGTATCCCTCCGCCACATATTCGTCGTGCTTGGGCTTCAGATCTTCCTTCTTGGCCACCTTCTCGGTAGGACACAACACAAGAATATCTCCGATGACCTTTTTATACTCTTTAAACAGCGCTTTCAGTTCCATAAACCGTTCTTCGAAGGTCTTCTTCTCGTCAATAATATCGTAACAGTGCAGCTGAATGAGGGCATGCTTGGCTTCATCGGCCTTGGTCAGCGTCTTCTTCTTGACAGTCCCGACAATCTCCTGAAAGTCCAGATCATGCCGATAGAGTTCCCCGTCCAACAACAAACCCTTGGGCAGCTGGCGTACGACCGCCTGGATATGTTCCAGATGGGGATAGGCCTTGCGCTGGCGACTGAAGAGACAGGGCGTCCCAGCTTTCAGGCCGCAGACAGCGACTGTGCGAGTTCCGTCGAACTTGGGCTGCACATAGCATGGAAAGGTCACGTGCTTGGCCTTCTCGGGCCACTTGTGGGCTAGCATGGGAAGCGGCACGGACTCTGTGATTTCAGAGGCTCGCCCTGCTGCAATCGATACAGATGCAGCTGCCGCAGATGCAGATACTGCTACAGATGCTTTACCAGCCCCTCCTGCAGGTGACTCTTCCGCCACCACTTTGCGAACCAGCCGACGCGCCTTAGGGGTGGTAGAGGCGGATGCGGATGCAGCAGCAGAAGTAGAAGCAGAAGCAGAAGCAGCAGCAGCAGCAGCAGCCGCCTCGACATAGCCGCTCGCCTTCTTCTTGTTCCACACGGAACGCGCCTCCAGCACAGCCTGCTGCAGCGGCGTCGTCTCGTTCTTCTTGCCGATGTTCTTGCCCTCCTCCACAACCTTTTCGTCTCTCTGCACCGCCCCGCCCTCATACCCGTACTCGGTAATGATAAGACCATGTCCTTTGGAAATGGCCTGCACCCGAACACGCCAGTGCTTTACCTTGCCCGTCTTTGCTTCACCCTGCAACGGTGGGAAGTCGGCCATTATGGATACTAGTCACTCATCATTTAAGTGTGCATCGGACTTCAATTTTTTCTGCGGCGAAACCAACCTATTTATTTTGTGCGTATAACGGAGACAATGTCTGATACAAAGATCCCCATCGCCACACAGATCCAGGAGATCTTTGAGCAGAACGAGATCGATGACTTGAAGCGTATGATGAGCCGGCGTCATTCCTTGAACAGCTGCAACATATACCTCATCTATATGTTTCACTTGGTTCAGTCGGGCGGCATTCTGACAACGACCATTGCAACCGGGTATAATTTGACGTATCTGATTTGGGTCGGTGTGGGTCTCAATATACTGGCTACGTTGCTCAATGTATACGAGAAGACCAATGCGAACCTCTCAAAGAAGCTACTGACGGATATTGAAAGCATTAAGGCAGGGAAATATACGGACGAAGGCAGCATTGAGCAGAAGCCCGAGAATGCGCCCCCTACGCCTCCGACGAATAACCATTCTACTGTACTGGTGTCTCTTCCTGATCCGAAACAGACCTCCAATGGGTTTTCGACACCCCTGTTAACCTCTACACCGCAGCAACAACAGTCGCAACCGTCCTAACAATAAACAACAGGCACTATTCCTTGGATGATTGCATCAAAGGAATAGCAAAGGTTGGAGATACCCGGATTCGAACCGGGGTTACAAGAATCAGAATCTCGGATCCTAACCAACTAGATTATATCTCCTCCACTCACTGGATAGAACAAAAAGGGCATCATTTGGACGCGCTTGCGTACGAACCCCGAATAGAGTCCACTAACGCATCCCTATACGTCCCTAGAGATCCCTCCATGCTCCACACCTGCAACGGTACATTCTGAACAAGTGCTGCCGTCAAAGGGAAGCCACTATACGACACCTTGTAGATCCCCTGGCTCTTCGTCATCGCATAGTGTTCTAGAATGGTATTGCGCATGGACGGAATCTTAAATTCGATGTCAGGACACTTATAGGCAAAATGATAGGGCTTCGGGCACAGAGTAAAGGAGCCAGGGATCTCCTTGAGCAGTCGATTGACAATGGCCTCACTATCACTGGCCACGAGAGTCGCCGAATGACCAAAGGAGTTGTATTCTGCAATGATCTTCCCAAGGCGATCAAAGGAGCCAATCCGGTTATCCCCTTTGGATCCATAGGCCTCCTGCAGATACTTGTCGCCCACGCGGCAATGAAAGGTGTAATAGGTCACAGGGAGCTCCTTCTCAATCGTCAAAGGGAAGATCGACGTATAGAGTTCTTTATAGAACGGTAGGGGATCTACAGATCCATTTGCAACAGGATTGAACCAGTTGCAAGTGAGAATAATCTCTTCCTCGTCCGCAAAGGGCTCCAGACTGCGAACGGTATAGTCTGCAGACCGATCGATCATATTAAGTGTAACACGTGCCGCCCGATCTTTTAGACACTGATGTTGCTTGAAGAAGGTTCCCAGCAAGTGCCAACTGAAGTCAATCTTTAGTTCGCGACCGGTTGCCTTCGCCCAGCACCAGCAGGTATGAAGCCCTTTGAGCAGATCGGCCCATCCGCCCATTCCATAGGAATAGAAGAAGACAAGGGTTTTCATTTAAATAGGTACGCAGTAACTATTTAGACTCGCGATCACTCTAACCCTAAAAATGTACGCCCAATCTTACTCGTTATAAACATACCGCATCCGGAGGCAACCTGTGCATAAAATACAGGGGTTCGTTTTGTACAACATAATAAATAAACGGATAGTCCTGCAAAAAGTAATGCACTCAACCAGAACAACTTTGTATAAGTATCCATTTTCTATTATATACACAGCAAATTTGATGCATAAAATCTAGACACTAGGAGTAGCATGAACTATTTCCCAACCGCCGAGTTGAATGATATAACCAAGAAGAAGTACAACACCCATATTCAACGATGGCTGGACTTCGGAGTCCCATCCCTCGATACATTGATCAAAGATTCAAAGAACGCTCTCGAGGTACTTCATAAACAAACAACAATAAAGCAATCGGCCCATGTGCACCATGGCTACTATTCATCCATTGTTGCTTACCTGCAACATGAAGCCCCTGCCGCCATGAAAGAGTACAAGAACATCTGGAAGGCGATCCAGACAGAGAACTACAAGCCTATCAGTGAACATTACATTACGCAGGAGCCCACGGAGCGCCAGAAGGTGACTCAGATCGACTGGGCAGACGTCATTCGTGTACGAGACAGTTTGTCCAACAGCGTTGAGAAGCTGCTCCTTGCATTCTACAGTTATATTGAGCCCGTTCGGGCCGACTATTACGCAACCGCCTTGCTGAAGCCAGGCGAACCAGTTCCTGCAACCGAGAATTACATTATTCTTGGCGCTGAATACAAACTTGTGATACAGAACTTCAAGACAAGCAAGACCTATAAGACAATTGAGCATGTGTTGCCTGAGCCACTCAAGGAACTGCTAAACGAGTCCCTTCGCATAGAGCCTCGTCCGTTCTTGTTCATTAAACGCCGTCTATCTGATAAGGATCCCATTCAGCCGATGACTCCGAATGAATTCTCAAGTTGGGCGAACCGAGCCCTCTCAAGAACGTTCAACAGGCCAACGAATTTGACGGCGTTACGTCACAGCTTTGTGGAGACGATAGATTACAACAGGCCGATTCAAGAACTAAGGAAGATAACGGATGCGATGGGGCATTCGATAAGTATGTCGATGGGATACAAATTAAGAAAATAAGCGGCTGCAAGAAAGCATTCAAGAACGTTTTGTAACAGAGAACGTTCTTAAATGAATACACAGTGGTAAAGGACATAAGAAAGATGCAAAGAAGACTCAAGAATGTTCTTAAGAAGAATTAAGAAATAAAAAGTAGACTTCCAAGAGGTTCGGGAGTTCAAGAAAGTCGAAACAAAATATTTTGCAAAAATTCGGAGAACACAAGAACGCAAAGAACTCGAGAACACTCAAGAACGTTCTGGAATGCATAAAGTCCCACAAGGGACGGTACATAACTCGAAAAGGGTGCATGCG
>Ga0114962_10004695_pt1 | contig 10854 bp, 6 predicted proteins | sample C_130820_MF_Meta_FD_87017 | JGI IMG/M metagenome (GOLD analysis project Ga0114962, IMG submission 87017) | Freshwater microbial communities from Lake Croche, Canada to study carbon cycling - C_130820_MF_MetaG | ecosystem: Environmental > Aquatic > Freshwater > Lake | place: Lake Croche, Canada...
CCGATGGCCGACAAGGACCCGATTGTCCAGATTGGCATCTCGTATCGCTGGTCTGACGATATGATGACGCCCACGTCAAAGAAGGTGTTTGTGTTGGGAACCACGGAGCCATCGGGCGAGGCGGATACAGAGTTCGTGGCCTGCGGTACGGAGGAGGAGATGCTCCTAAAGTTCGCAGCGGATGTCCGTCGCGAAAATCCGGATATCATGTCGGGCTACAACACCTTTGGTTTCGATGACGCGTACATTGAGGACCGGTGCAAGCGTCTGGGCATCCTGGAGGATGTGAATCTGTCGCGTGCTCCACCGGCCAAGTCGCGTGATCAGAATGGAAAGTACTCAACCAAGTTCTCGGACACCAAGCGGTTCGAACTGGCGTCGGGCAAGTACGAACTGCGGATGATTGCCATGCGAGGACGGCTGTGTATTGACCTTCTGCTGAACATGCGTCGCGAACACTCGTTGGATTCCTTCAAGCTCGACAATGTGGCGAGCGTGTTTCTTAGAGATAAGGTTATCGAGTATAGTAACAATGTCGTTAACACAAAGAGTACTCGTGGGCTACGGGTTGGTAATTATGTCCGCTTTGATTTGGTCGGAAACACAACAGACCCATATCGAGCAGGAGAGAAGTTTCGAGTTACGTCAATCTCCTCAAACACGTTCGTTATCGATGGTCCAGCCGATCTCTTTACCGACATCTCCGAGAAGGAGCGAAAGTCCATCGAGTGGACCTTCACAAAAGATGATGTAGAGCCACACGAGTTGTTCCGGCTTCATCGCGAAGGTGGTGCGGCTGGACGGGCCCGCATTGCTCGGTACTGCATTCAGGATTGCGACCTGGTCCTGACACTCATGGCCAAGCTAGATACCATCGTCAATGCTCGCGGTATGGCCGATGTGTGTAAGGTTCCGATGCAGTTTGTCCTGATTCGTGGTCAGGGTATCAAGATCTTCTCTGCCGTCGTCTACTACGCCTCTCAGCGAAACCAGATTATCCAGACGCAGCACTATGAGTCTGGCGACGAGGCTGGCTACGAGGGTGCGGTGGTGATTAGCCCGAAGATTGGAATGTACCTCGACCAGCCCGTGTCTGTTCTGGATTTCAACTCCCTGTATCCGACGAACATGATTGCCTACAACATCTCACCCGATACGCTGGTCAGTCTGCGAGTGTTTGACGAGAACGACAAGCAGATTGATGCGAAGTGTGAGGGCATGACCTATCCGGCGATGCAGAAGCTGAAGGCGATGGGGTATGTGCTGGACGAGGTTGAGTACGATAACAAGGAGATGGGTGGCAAGACGGTCTGCACCTACGTCCAGCCAAAGGCTGACCAGCCAATGCTCACGGGCGTTCTGCCCAAGACGCTGGAGATCCTACTGGCAAAACGAAAGGAATACAAACAAATGATGGAAGATCCTAAATATGATGATGCTGCTCGCTCTGTCTATAATGGTCTTCAGCTTGCTTACAAGGTCGTCGCCAACAGCGTCTATGGGCAGACTGGTAGTCGTACGTCTCCTATCCGAAAGATGTGCGTTGCCGCCTGCACCACCGCCGCTGGACGAAAGGCCCTGTTCCTCGCAAAACACATCGTGGAGTCCGAGTTCAACGGAGAGGTTATCTACGGAGACACAGACTCTATCTTCATCAAGTTCCCCACCAAAGATCTCGCGACTTCCATCGATCTGGGTATCAAGGCAGGAAAGCGAATCACGGAGCAGTGTCGCCGACCGTACAAGATCGCGTACGAGAAGACCTTCTATCCATTCATTCTATTCTGTCGTAAGCGATACGTCGGCATGAAGTACGAGGAGGACCCGAGTCCGAAGAAGGCGAAGCGAATGTCCATGGGGATCGTCTTGAAGCGGCGAGACAATGCTCCTATCGTGAAGGATGTGTATGGCGGGGCCTTGGACCTGCTCCTCAGTGGGGCAACTGTCAAGGAAGCCCAGGCGTTTGTGAAGAACATCCTGCTGGACGTTCTGAACAATCGTGTTCCCATTGAGAAGTTCATTCTCAGCAAGGCGTTGCGAGATGATTACAAGAACCCCGAGCAGATTGCCCACCGCGTGCTGGCTGACCGCATGGAAGCCCGTGATCCGGGCACGGCTCCGAATGTGGGTGACCGCGTGCAGTATGTGTACGTAGACGAGAACAAGGGTGCGTCCAAGCAAGGGGAGCGTATCGAGCACGTGGATTATGTGCGATCGCATAACCTGAAACCCGACACCCACTTCTACGTTACTCATCAAATTCAGAACCCAGTGGCCCAGCTCTTCGCATTGTGCATTGACCAGCTCGACGGATACAAGGCACCCATCAGCCCATCCTACCCAGCCTTGTACACGAAGCTCAAGGCGGCGATTGGAGCCAAACAACCTGATCTGACACCAGATGACCTGGAAGAGGAGACACTGCTGGCTGTGTTGAAGCACAAGGAGAAGCAGGTGGATACGCTCATGTTCCTGCGGTCAAGTGCACTTGCGAATGAGGTCCGAAAGACTACGCGTGGCCCGATGGACGCATTCCTCAGGAAAACGGAAACGGCGAAGTAAACAATATGAAATGGCAGCCGAAATGACACCCCGCCCTGAAATCGAAATCACCGACGAGAAGGAACTTGCGTACGTTGTCGAGGAACGCACATTGTTCCTCGAACGCATCAAGATGGAGGCATCTCTCGTATTCGAAGCCGTATTCGAAGCCTGGAGACAAGTTCACCGTATTCGCATGGGAACATCTGCACAGTACCTCAATCATGCCGAATACTTGAAGGCACTCGAAGACCCATATCCCTACGAGCCGGAGTACATCTTCTATTGCATGGGAAAGTAGCTTTCGGGTAAACACGTATACCAGATCAATGGCATCTACATCGATCGCAGTCATCTCCGTTATCCGTGACCTCCTCGAGGCCGACACTGTTTTTTTCCGTCTGGCCGTCGCACTTCCCGACCCTCTTCGCACGCGAGTCATTGGGAACCGAGCTAGGATGACCCACGATGTTCTCAGGCTCATGCGAGCCATCCTCGAACCAGTCCCGCCTCAGCGGTATGTTGTCAATATCCCGGCTGGGCTTGGAGAGTGGCATGTACCAGGAGCCTTTGACGATGTCCCGGTTGTCCCAACGGCGACTCAGCTCTTCGCGGCGTTTGAACACGATGTAGACAGTCCGGATACGAACTGTGCGGTGTGTCAGGAGGCGGTTCTGGTTGGCACCCGTCTTCGGAACTGCAACCACGTGTTTCACCGGGCATGTATCACGCAGTGGCTTGGGACGAGCTCGCGTTGCCCAGTGTGTCGCGATGACGTGCGAGACCAGCGAGCAGAGGGTCATCTTGGACCCATGCCTTCTGACGAAGAATCTCATTGACTTCAAGGCTGAACTTGGTGAGCGGTGCGGGTGGGGGGAGTGCCTCTGACCGACCGTACTGAAGCGACTGCAATATACGGCGAATATCGTGTTGATACTCTCTCGCAAGAGCCGACGTGTCCTGGTCTGGGAAGAGAGTACTCAAATCCGAAGGTTTGGGAGGATGGCAACGAATGACTTCAATTTTTTCCGAGGTCTTGAAGATTCGAGGAACCTCGTTGCACGTGAGAAGAACCGGAAGTGTGCGGTCCGAGGAGACCATCCACTCGACTAGCTTACGCTGAGCATGCGAGTCCGACCCATCAATTTCATCCAGCAACAAACAGGAGGACTTGGTGTCTCCACGCAACAGCGAACTGATGCTTCGGCTGTTCCGGTAACTCGCAACCAATCGGGCAACGTCTTCATGACTACGCATGGTCTGAGTCGCATTAATCTCCAACGGCTCCATTCCCGCACTCCGAATCCCAGCGAGAGCCATGGTCGTCTTCCCAATACCCGGTGGACCATGAAGCACAAGCACGTTTGAGTATGGCTTTGTCGTGAGATACCTTGTTAACCGACTCTTCACCTCCGTGTGTCCAACTACACCTTCGAGCACGAGGGGGCGTTGGGTCTCACTCCACATTATATGAGTTTCAACCTAGATGAGAAAATGCTTGTAGAGAACAATGGATGTCCCCCAGCACGTTCTCCGAAGTCTCTTTCGGGACACAGCCTTCCCGCTGATTCAGCACCATGTGGACTCATACAATGACATGCTGGAGACACGCATTCCTCTGTTCATCAAGGCATCGAATCCCCACGAGCTTGAGTTACCAGAGGGTCGGTATATTCGCGTCTTTATCGGCGGACGCGATGCCACCAAGCTGAAGTGGACAAGCCCAGTGGATGACGTGGGCAACGCTATCCTTCCTCACGCGTGTCGGTTAGATGACCAGACCTATTCCGTGACCCTGACCGCCGACCTGGAGGTGGAGTATGTCATGCCCGGAAACCCCAACGTGATTCGTGAATTCAAGGATGTAGTCATTGGCAAGTTGCCGCTGATGTTGCGGAGCAAGCTGTGTTACCTCACAGGTATGGATGGCTACACGGTTGGCGAGTGCAAGTTTGAGCTCGGTGGGTACTTCATCATTGATGGTGCCGAGAAGGTGCTTCTGACCCAGGAGAAGCTGGGTAACAATATGATGTACTCGGGTGTGCGTGCCGCCGCACCACCCAGAGAACAGCTCTCCGGCCCCCGCGAGAAGTCAGCTCCCATTGACTTTGCGGGCAAGGCCAAGTTCGAGTCCTCGAAGGAGTTCTATACAGGTATTCGCTCGGTATCGGAGGATGCGAGCCGTGGCCCGTATTCGCATTTCCTGGTTATTCCGGATAAGAACCCCTATGACGAAGAACCCAAGACCGGTGGTGGACCGCCGAACTATGGTCAGCACAAGCGTGTTGCCTCGATTACTCTGCCCGGGTTCGCTCAGCCGGTGCCGCTGATTAGCGTGTTTCGGGCGTTAGGGTGTGCGTCTGACCGCGATATCTATGATATCACACTGTTCGATGTGCTGGAGTCTGAGCGGGTGATGTACGATGACTTGATGTCTACACTCATTCTCAGTCACGAGGCCTTTCTGAAGCGGACAGAGGACACAGATATGGAGATTCTGAAGAAGCAGACTCACTCTCGCAGCCGTGTGGAGATTGTTCGCATTCTTCACGAGATGATGTTTCCTCACGTGGAGGGTGGTGACGACACGGGCGGCCTCTTCCGTCGCAAGGCGTATCAGCTGGGCTTGATGCTTCGTGGGACTCTCGATGTGATTCTGGGTATCAAGCAGCCGTCGGATCGCGACCATTTCAAGTTCAAGCGTCTGGAAACCTCGGGTGACTTGTGCTTTGGTGAGTTCCGCCGCGTGTTCCGCGATGCGTCCAAGAACATGCTGCTGGAGCTGGACAAGAAGGTGAATCAATTCGAGCGTGCGAACTATGCGGGTGCGAACCTTGTCAATGTGCTTCAGCCCGAGACACTGGGGTTCTTCTGGCGGCCGTATCGCCTGCTGAATGAGTTTCTGAAGTCCTTCAAGGGTGCGTGGGGTGGTCGCGATGGTATTGCCCAAGAGCTGAGTCGCATGTCGTATGTGGGCGTCATCTCACACCTTCGTCGCACGAATCTGGCCATGGACCGCACATCCAACAAGCCCGAGCCGCGGCGATACCACGGGTCGCAAATGGGGTTCATGTGTCCAGTGGATTCGCCTGACGGTCGTAACATTGGATACATCAAGGCACTCACGGTTCTCGCTCAGATTTCGACTCCGTTTCCATCGACCAAGATCGCCGAGCTGTTGGTTCAGTCCAAGTTGGTTCGCCAGCTGGCCGACATTCACCCGACAACCTGGGACCCTCGCTGGACACCCGTCTACCTGAATTCTGACCTGTATGGTGCGTGTGTTGGCAATACAATGACCTTGGTGGCCATGCTCGTCGATGCTCGCCGCAATGGAACACTTGGCAAGGCGGTGTCCATCGGCTGGAGTCCGGTCAACAATCGGCTGGACATTGCGTGCGACGCCGGTCGTCCGATTCGCCCGGTCTATCGTGAGGGCACAACCATTGAGACGATGCGTGGAACAAAGACGTGGGTGGATATCGCAACGCATCTCGAGTACATTGACTCTCTCGAGACAGACTGCACTCGCCTGTCCTTCACACCGTTCCATCCCACGCTCCGGTCGGAACTTCACATGTCCTTCAATCTGTCGGCACTCACGAATCTGACGCCCTTTGCCGACCACAATCCGGGCACACGTAACGCCTTTGCCATTGCTCAGACCAAACAGACAGCCTCGTGGTACCATACAAACTACACCAAGCGGTTCGATACAATCTCGCTCATGTGCGTACTGCCGCAGAAGCCGCTGACACAGACGTGGATGTACCGCGAGATGATGGGTCCGGGTGGCTGCATGGCCTATGGCGAGAACGCACTGGTGGCCATCACGACGTATGGTGGCTACAATCAGGAGGACTCGGTCATGATGAACGGTGGCTCGATGAAGCGAGGAATGTTTCAGACCATGTACTTCCACAGCTACAAGATGGAGGAAGATATGATTGATGTGGCCACGCAGCTCCACACGGAGATTGTCAATGTCTTGACCTCGGCGGCTCATCGCGATTCGGTGAAGCGAAAGGAGGGTATGGAGTACGAACACCTGGATGGTGATGGGTTAGTCAAGGTGGGAACGATGGTCACTGGAACCACAGTCCTGGTCGGAATGGTCACACCGGTGGTTGATGTCACGGGCCACGTGACAGGATACCGTGATGCGTCCATGACTCCGAAGCGTGATCAGCGTGGACGTGTGGATGCCGTCTATCGCTTCTCGACACAGGAAGGTCTGCGGGGAATCAAGATTCGAATTGTGGAAGAGCGGTACCCTGTGTTAGGCGACAAGATGGGAAGCCGTCATTCGCAAAAGGGCACGGTGGGCATGATTCTGCCGGAGGAGGATATGCCCTTCACGTCTCGCGGTCTGCGGCCCGACATCATCTTCAATCCCCACGCCATGCCCACGCGTATGACGATTGGACAATGGATGGAGAGTTCGTACAGCCGCCTGGCTCTGAAGCAGGGTGCCTTTATCGACGCAACCCCGTGCACGACCACGGGACGTGTGGAGACACTCAAGAAGATTCTGACTTCGCAGGGATTTGAACCCTTTGGCACCGAGGTGCTGTACAATGGCATGACGGGTGAACAGATGGAGGTTGATGTGTTCATGGGCCCGACGTACTACCAGCGGATGAAGCACATGGTGGAGGACAAGATTAACTACCGTGCCACAGGTCCTCGTAAGGCCATGACCCACCAGCCGCTCGAAGGGCGGTCGGATGAGGGCGGTATGCGTGTTGGTGAGATGGAACGCGATGCCCTGGTGTCGCACGGTATGTCGAAGTTCTTGACGGAGAGTTTCATGGAGAGGTCGGACAAGACGGAGGTGCTGTTCAACCGCGAGTCGCAGATGCTGGACGTGAGTCGCGACAAACTGGAGATGCCGTACTCTATGTTTCTCTATTCGCGTGAGCTAGAATCGATGCATATCACGGTGCAACTGAAAACGGAGTGATCAAATGGAAAGGCTTCTCGGGTTCATACAAAATGCTTTGGACACTTCTGTTTGCTATTTCGGCTGTCTTTGCGGGAGGACAGTCTCCTGTCCCGAGCCGTCCGCCGCCGGCTCCGCTGTCGTTCATGGATACGACCAAGATCGTCCCGGTTGGAAACTACACTCTCGGATACGTGAATAACACGGTTGAGAACGACTGTCATATTGGAGTTGTCAAGTTTCAGGCGTCCACCACAGGTCAAGTGTCGCAGTTCTCGTTTGGCGCCTTCTCGCAGGCTGCCAACGAGACGTGCGGTATTGGGTTTGTCCTGAAGTCGTTCCCGAATGGAACCCAGATAGGCACGGGCGTATCGGCACTCTTTACCGACATAGCAATGCCTGTTGTTGGTACAGTTGAGATGATCCCATTTCCTGTTCCCTCGACCGCTGTATGGAACCTAGAAACGAATGGAAATTACACCATCACAATCCAGCCATTCACGTGGACAAATGGACCTGCGGGAGGAACGACAGCATCTGCAGTTCATTGTTCATTCGCCGTTCCCTACGGATTTGCTGGTGCTCCACAGAATGCGTTACTTGGGTACCATGGTCCCACCGGTCTTCCATGTGGATCTACGCCACTCACAATTGACAAGGCGGGCGATGGTTATGGATTGCTGATGAAACTGAAGGGAGGATCGATTCCCAGCGCAACGGCTTCTCCATCTCCAAGTCCTACGACAACGTCAACATCAACGCCGACGCCTACGAACACTCCTACGGGAACTCCGACACCAACGGGAACTCCTACAATTACGGACACACCTACGCCGTCTCTGTCTGCGGGGGCGACCGCGTCTATCACGCCGACAAGTACGCGCACTCCTTCGCGCACCCCTTCGATCAGTTATTCGCCGACTCCCACGTCGTGTCCGACACCTAGTCCGACTCCTTCCTCTACGCCTACACCTACGGCAAGTCTGTCGTTTCGTGCGACTCCTTCTGTGACACCCACCGAGACACCGGGTCCAACAGACTCTCCTTCGCCCAAGCCGGTTGCGGGACTTGGGGTAGGACCTACATTTCAGGCACCTATGCAGGATCACTCGGGCGCTCTCGTTGGAGCTGCCATTGGTGGAGGTGCTCTCGTTGTAATTGTGTTTGCCGTCGCTGCTCGGTATCGCGCAGTGTCCATTCAGTTCAACAAGAAGACGCCTTGGAAGCACGCGCCTGAGTTGGAAGTCAATCACAATCCTGTCGTGTTTGCTAAATTATTCGCACCCAAGAAGTCGAAATTTGAAACCGTCTGAAAACGGATTCCATACTCCAACGGCTATATAAGGGCCCCCGAACAAGATGTCTTCCACCAACTTCGAGATGCTCGCCAACGCCCGCTACCCTCTGCAGTCCCAGCGCCGTATCCGCGAGGATTACATCCATGCACTCGAGCAGTGCAAGGTGAGTCCCGCCTACTACGTCATCCTGCCTACTGGCGACCGATACCCTTCCCATTGTGAGCCTCTGATGGAGGATGACACCAAGGGTTGGACCACGGTTCGCCGCAAGCTTCGTGTCAAGCGTATCAAGTCCGATGCTGAGCTTGAGTACGAGGCGACCCAGATGCATGACTACTGGGAGACGGAGTCAGTTGACAGTCTCAACTATGCTCTCCCGACGGGCGACCACAATGGTGCCCTCTTCGACATTGGCTCTCGCTTCTGAGAAGTGCCGCCCTACAACGCAAAAAAACAAACCACATTTTTGCCCGCTTAAAGGTAAGGATGGAGGGTATAGTAGTGAAGATGTCTGACCATATTTACGTCACAAAGCGTAACGGCAACCGCGTGCCTGTATCCTTCAATGAGGTGCTGTCACGTATTCAGAAGCTTGCGGATGGACTTGAGCACGTGAACCCTGATTTGGTCGCACAAAAGGTCTGCACGCAGATTCAGGACGGGATCAAGACGTCAGCACTCGATGAGTTTGCCGCTGAGGTGTGTGCGATGATGCAGGCTCGATTCCACCCGAACTACGGTAAGCTGGCGGCACGTCTGGTGATTGACAACCACCAGAAGACGACGCCGTCTCTCTTTTCGGATTGCGTCGATACCCTGGCTCGTGACCAGCTTGTGAACGATGACTTTGTGTGGAGTGTGGCCCAGAACCGCGTGGCCCTGAATGCAGCCTGCGACTACTCGCGTGATTTTATGTTTGAGTACTTTGGCTTCAAGACGCTCGAGAATGGGTACATGCTCCGCACACGTGACGGAAAGCCGTGCGAGCGTCCGCAGCACATGTGGATGCGGGTGGCTGTTCAGCTTCATGGAGACAACCTTACCAAGGTCATTGAGACCTACAACGCACTCAGTCAGGGTTTTTTCATTCATGCGACGCCGACCCTGTTCAACTCGGGCACGAATCACCCCCAGCTGTCGTCGTGTTTCCTGGTTCACATGGAGTCTGACTCGATTCGGGGAATCTACAATACGCTGGCAGAGTGTGCGGAGATTTCCAAGTGGGCCGGTGGCATTGGTCTGTCGGTCCACAATGTCCGTGCCCGTGGTGCCGATATCAAGGGCACGAATGGCAAGTCCACGGGTCTCACGCCGATGCTGAAGGTTTTCAATGACACTGCGAAGTATGTCAACCAGGGTGGTAAGCGGAACGGGTCCTTCGCAGTGTATCTCGAGCCGTGGCACGCGGATATTGAAGAGTTCCTTCGTCTGAAGCTCAATACGGGCAATGACGACGAGCGGGCCCGTGACCTTTTCTACGGGCTGTGGATTTGCGACTTGTTCATGGAGCGTGTTGAGCAGGATGGAATGTGGTCTCTGTTCAGCCCCGATACCTGCCCCGGACTGGCGGATTGCTGGGGTGAGAAGTTCAACACTCTCTATACCCGATATGAGCGTAAGAACCTCGCCATGCGGGAGATTCCTGCCAAGAAGCTGTGGCAGATGATTCTCGATGCCCAGATTCAAACTGGCACACCCTATCTGCTGTACAAGGATGCGTGTAATGCCAAGTCCAATCAGCAGCACCTCGGAACAATCAAGTCCTCCAATCTCTGCACCGAGATCATCGAGTTCACCTCCCCGGAAGAGACGGCGGTCTGCAACCTTGGGTCTCTGGCTCTCCCACGATTTGTCAAGGATGGAAAGTTCAATTTTGAGCTGCTGCGGATGTATACCTGCATATTGGCTCGCAATCTGGATGTTGTGGTCGACAAGACGTATTACCCCACAGAGAAGTGCCGCACGTCCAACCTCCGACACCGCCCCATCGGAATCGGGGTTCAGGGACTGGCCGATGTGTTTGCCATGCTCCGTATTCCTTGGATGTCTCAGAAGGCCGCAGACCTGAATCGC
>Ga0114962_10004697_pt1 | contig 10852 bp, 11 predicted proteins | sample C_130820_MF_Meta_FD_87017 | JGI IMG/M metagenome (GOLD analysis project Ga0114962, IMG submission 87017) | Freshwater microbial communities from Lake Croche, Canada to study carbon cycling - C_130820_MF_MetaG | ecosystem: Environmental > Aquatic > Freshwater > Lake | place: Lake Croche, Canada...
CATTTCAAACTGAAAGTAGTTTTAAAAGAAAGCCGTGTAGGCGATCATATAGTAGTGGCGGTTAATTGATAAACTGAAAGTGACCATAAACCTCTAAGTACTAACCTAATTTGACAATCTACTTCCGTTTATTAAGTATTCTCTTAACTTTGAAAACAACAAAAACGTATTAATAATGGTAGCAGTAGTTGGAACTTATCAAAATGGATATGTAAAGCTTGATAAAGAATATCACTCAAATACTCCGGTGAAAGTAATTGTTACATTTTTAGAAGAAGTTCCTGCTCAAACAGAAAAGGGTCTTTCCCTTTCAGACTTTTCATTTAAACAAAGCCAAAAAAATCTAGAAAATTTTAAAGGCTCATTTAGTGAAACTGTGATTGAAGAAAGAAGATCTGACCTATGAAAATTTTTATAGATACCTCTTCATTATTCAAATTGTATCATCGGGAAGCAGATACTGAAATTATTGAACAAATTTTTTCTCAACTACTAGTTACGGAGGTTTATTTATCGGAGATATCAAAAGTCGAATTTGCATCATCTGTTTGGAAAAAAGTACGAACAAAAGAAATTACTTCATTAGAAGCTACTACTACTTTGCAACTATTTGAAAGAGATAGTTCGAAATATACTTTCATAGCAACAGATAGTATGATAATTGAACAAGCTAGAAAATTGACTATAAAATATGGATTAAATGGTTTGAGGACTTTGGATAGCATTCAACTTTCGAGTGCAATTTCTTTGTCAAAAGAAGTTGAATTTTTTGTAACATCAGACAATTTATTGAAATCACTTTTAAACCAAGAAGGACTACAAACAGAAGTACTGGCTGCTACAAAATAGTTTTGAACGTTATTTATGGTTCTTTTTCTACATTAAATTCATACACTAGCGGTTGCGTTCCTTTTGGTAAAATAAATAACCAGGAAAGCAACTACTACCAAGCTTTCAGCTATCAATAAACTTTGCGTAACGGAGATGACCCCATTAAAGTAAAGGGTGTTATACACAAAGCCTCCTACAACAATTATGGCAGTTATAAATAAAACTACAGTAGCAAAAGCTGTATTGAGTTGATGTTTGAGCAATATCCAGATAAAAGGAGGCACATTCAGGCTTACAGCAATAATAGTTGCCAACAAATAGAAAAGGCACGTATAAAAAACGTGGTTACTACTAGCTGCAAGATGGAAATAGCTTAACAGGTAAGGCGAAATAAAATAGATACCAGTACAAGCCAAGGCTATACAAGCATAAAACCCGCCGAATATTTGGAAAGCCTTGCTTTTACTTACCCCCTCTTTAGAACAAAAAACAGGATAGATACTATTCACAAATACCGCTAGCATGGCCCGGAATGCAAGAAAAATCTTTTCTGCCAGACCATAAACCAATATCAGCTCGGTATTTTTTACATAGCCAATAAAGAAAGTAGCACAGGTATTAGGGCTCATCAACAAAAAACTATTCAGTACCAACGGTGCATCTTTTTTTATGATGGATACCGATTCTTGGATGGTTTTTAGATTAAAATTGATTTTTAATTGGTGAATTTTACAGAAGTTCTTAAAGAACAAAATGGCCATCAGCGTATTACCAATACCCACAAAAGCCATCAGATAAGATAAGCTACATTGCAGTTTTATAAAAAGCAACAACAACAATAAAAGCAGGAGACGGGCAAAGAAATTAGATAAAATGAACAGGTATTCCTTACTGCTACTCATATATACCCAATAAAAATTGAGGTTATATCCAATAATAAAGGTATAGCAACAAATACTTGCCAACATGTTTTGATGCAACAACGGCACGTAGAAGCACATAACAATCCAGGCAATAAAACCTATGGCAAACACAATCGTTTTGATGCCTATATAATGTTCGATGTCTTTGGTAATACTTGGTGCAGTGGTTTGGTGAATTCCCCCCGCAGCCATGGCATTTTTAAGGAAATTGATATTGGAAGAGTAATCAGAAAATAAAAGATACACATTGGCAAAGTTAAGCAACAGGAAAATTGGGGCAACATCACTTTTGTTTTTTAAACCTATTAAAATAGCCACGATGAGTATGGGAAAGAATGAATTGAATATTTGGGAATAAAATACCCGTAAAAATTTTTTCATAACAATGATTGCGTAGCTATAATTTGCCCCGAATATAGTTATTTGGTAAATAAGAGACTTTTAAGTGTGTGCAATAACAAAATTGAATGAATTATATCTGCTAAAGGTTGCTTTTGAATATTTAAAAAAGTAAACATTTGATTTAATTACATAAATAAGTTAACCTTGCAGTCAATAATCAATAAACACATTCAATGAAAAAAGCACTTATCACAGGAATTACTGGGCAGGATGGCTCCTATTTGGCTGAGCTACTGCTTAAAAAAGGGTATGAAGTTCACGGTATCAAACGCCGTAGTTCACTTTTCAACACAGGAAGGATAGATCATTTCTATCAGGATCCACACATTCCAGACCGTAACTTGGTTTTGCACCATGGAGATTTAACCGACAGCACCAATTTGATTCGTATTATTCAGGAAGTTCAGCCAGATGAGATTTATAACCTCGCTGCCATGAGCCACGTTCATGTAAGCTTCGAAGAACCCGAATATACGGCTAACGCAGATGGTATAGGTACGCTGAGAATTTTGGAAGCGGTACGTTTGTTGGGCTTGGTAAAGAAAACAAAAGTATACCAGGCGTCTACTTCCGAGTTATATGGATTGGTTCAGGCAGTTCCTCAAAGCGAAACCACGCCTTTCTATCCACGTAGTCCTTATGCAGTTGCAAAAATGTATGCCTATTGGATTACCGTAAACTATCGCGAGGCTTATGGTATGTATGCTTGCAACGGGATCCTTTTTAACCATGAAAGTCCGGTTCGTGGCGAAACATTTGTTACCCGTAAAATAACTAGGGCTGTTGCCAAGATAGCTTTAGGTATGCAAGACATCGTTTATTTGGGTAACCTGAACTCTAAAAGAGACTGGGGGCACGCAAAAGACTATGTAGAAGGAATGTACCTGATACTACAACAAGAAACACCAGAAGATTATGTATTGGCAACGGGTATTACCACCGAAATACGTGAATTTGTACGGATGGCTTTTGCAGAAGTAGGGATAGAAATTGCCTTCAGAGGCGAAGCAGAACAAGAAGAAGGATACATTACGGCTATCAAAGGCGACCATCATTTGTTGATAGGCAAGACAGTGGTTAAGGTAGATCCTCACTATTATCGTCCAACAGAAGTAGATTTGTTAATTGGTGATCCAACAAAAGCAAACGAAAAGCTAGGGTGGAAACCAACGTACGATTTGCCGGCTTTGGTAAAGGAAATGGTAGCTAGTGATTTGGACTTGTTCAAGAAAGAAAAGCACTTGAGAGACCATGGTTTTGCTCACAAAAATGAGATAGAATAATGGAGAAACAAGCTAAAATTTATATAGCGGGTCACCGCGGAATGGTAGGAAGCGCCATAGAAAGAAGGCTGAGAAAGGATGGCTTCGAAAACATTGTTACCCGAACTTCGAAAGAGTTGGATCTGCGCAATCAACAAGCGGTCAACAACTTCTTTGAAACCGAAAAGCCAGATTATGTTTTTCTGGCTGCTGCCAAAGTAGGAGGCATCGTTGCCAACAATACCTACCGTGCAGAGTTTATTTATGAAAACCTGATGATTGAATCGAACATCATTCATGCAGCCTACATCAATAAAGTAACGAAGTTGTTGTTCTTAGGCTCTTCTTGTATTTATCCCAAGTTGGCACCTCAGCCCTTGAAGGAAGAATACTTGTTGAGTGATTACTTAGAGCCTACCAATCAACCCTATGCTATTGCAAAGATTGCAGGCATTGAGTTGTGCGATGGATATAGGGCGCAATATGGTTGCAATTTCATTTCGGCCATGCCAACCAACTTGTATGGACCAAATGATAACTACGATTTAGAAAAATCGCATGTGTTGCCAGCCTTACTTCGCAAATTTATTACCGCCAAAAAGAACCATGTTCCAACAGTAGAGCTTTGGGGAACAGGTACACCAAAGCGTGAATTCTTGTATGTAGATGATTTGGCAGATGCTTGTTTGTATTTGATGGAGACCTACAACGAGAAAGGGTTGGTAAATGTTGGTTGGGGAGATGATGTAACCATTCTTGAATTGGCACAAATCGTAAAAAGGGTCGTAGGCTATGAAGGTGAATTAAAATTTGATACAACCAAGCCGGATGGTACACCTCGCAAACTAATGGATGTTACCAAACTAACAAATTTGGGTTGGAAAGCAACAACTAGCTTAGAAAACGGTATCAAAGCTGTTTACGATGATATAAAAGATAATGACTGGAACTAAAGAGGGCGCGAAACCGAGGGTTTTGTTGTTTTTAAACAGATTGGTAATAGGCGGGCCAGCCATCGATGTTATTTCGATGGCTGGTTTTTTGCAAAATGATTTCGAACTCTTAATCATTTATGGCGAAAAGGAATCGCATGAGGTAGAAGCGACCTATTTACTGAGTAAATACCCCAATCTGCAATTAAAAAAGATACCAAGCCTAAGGCGTTCTATCAATCCATTTCTGAATATAGCTGTTTTTTTCTCTGTCATAAAAATTATCAATTCATTTAAACCATCTATTGTTCATACCCACGGTGCAGTGCCGGGTGTAGTGGGCAGATTGGCTGCCTTCTTCTGCCGTATTCCTGTTATAATCCATACCTATCACGGGCATTTCTTCCACTCTTATTTTAATAAAGCCTTTTCTGCTGCTATTATTCTGATAGAGAAAACGTTGTCTAAAATAAGTACGGTAATTATTGCAACGAGTAGCCGTCAGTTAAAAGATCTGGTTGATAAATACAAAATTGCACCCCTCAATAAAGTTACTGTTATTGAATTGGGGATTGATGATGCTTTTTTAGCCGCTGCCTCTCAAGAAGGTACTGCTTCATTTGCCGCTAAATACAAGGTAAATGCCGATACCATTGCTGTTGGCATCATCGCCAGGATTGTTAAAGTGAAGAACTTCCCTCTTTTTGTGGAGATAGTTGCTAAAGTCTTGAAAAAAACAAAGAAAAAGATTGTTTTCTTTGTGATAGGAGATGGATATATGAAGGCGGATATTCAACAACTCTTCTCAGACAAAGGAATTGGTTGGAGTAGTAACGAGTTTCCTAATATAGATGCTTCGGTAATCTTTACTTCATGGATATCTAATATTGGTGAAGCGCTTTCTGCTTTGGATATTGTGGTATTAACGTCTAATAATGAAGGAACAGGCTTGTCACTTGCCGAGAGCCAATATGTTGGTATACCTGTAGTTGCTACCAATGTAGGGGGGGTGCCCGACACGGTTATTGATGGAAAAACAGGTTTTCTTGTTAGTCCGACAGATGCTGATATATTTGCGCAGAAACTATTGTTATTAATAGAAGATGAGCCGTTGAGAAAGGAAATGGGAGCTGCAGCGAAAGTATTTGCCAGAAATAAGTTTTCTAAACAGCAGGAGATAGAGCGTTTGAAGCAATTATATTTGAAACAACTGGAGAAATAAACTAAATAGACATAAAGGAAAAGTATGAAAAATATTTTAATTACAGGAGGTGCAGGTTTCATTGGTAGCCACGTGGTTAGGTTGTTTGTGACTAAGTATCCCAATTACAAAATAGTTAATCTGGATGCACTTACCTATGCTGGTAATTTAGAAAACTTAAAAGATATTGATCAGTTGCCTAACTATCAATTTGAGAAGGTGAACTTATTGGATCCTGCTGCCTTAAAGGGTGTTTTTGATACGCATAACATTACCGATGTAATACATTTGGCAGCAGAAAGCCATGTAGATAGAAGTATTGAAAGTCCATTAGATTTTGTGTATACCAACATCGTAGGTACAGTTAACCTATTGAATGTCGCCAAAACTAAATGGGGTGCTGATTTTAGCAATCACTTATTTTATCATATTTCAACGGATGAAGTGTATGGTGCCTTGGGTGCAGAAGGTTTTTTTACAGAAACTACACCTTATCATCCCAACTCGCCCTATTCTGCTAGTAAAGCTGCATCCGATCATTTTGTGCGAGCTTACGCAGAGACTTATCACATCAGAACAATCATCTCTAATTGTTCTAATAACTATGGGCCTTTTCATTTTCCAGAGAAGTTGATTCCATTGTTTATTAATAATATCATTCACAAAAAACCGCTTCCTGTTTATGGAGATGGTTTATATACAAGGGATTGGTTATTTGTAAAAGACCATGCAACCGCTATTGATGTGATTTTTCATAATGGCAAAGTAGATGATACCTACAATATTGGTGGCTTTAATGAATGGAAAAACATTGACCTTGTAAAGCTTCTTTGTACATTGATGGATGAAAAACTAGGAAGAACTGCTAGTGAAAGCGAGCAATTGATTACTTATGTAAAAGATCGTCCGGGTCATGACCGTCGTTATGCTATTGATGCCACTAAGCTGAATCAGGAATTGGGTTGGAAACCTTCTGTAACTTTTGAAGAAGGACTAAGCCAAACTATAGATTGGTATCTGGAAAATACTACTTGGTTGACCAATGTAACGAGTGGTGCTTATCAAAATTATTATACTGGCATGTACGCTGATAGATAATTTACCATAAATCATTTTATCATCTAAATCATATTAATCACAATTAAATGAGAGTAGAAGAAACTAAATTATCGGGTTGTTTCATCATCCACGATACTGTTTTTGAAGATAGCAGAGGCTACTTCTTTGAAAGTTTTAATAAACAAAAGTTTGATACTTTAACGGGCACAAACACCACATTTGTTCAAGACAATCAATCCAAATCAACAAGAGGGGTATTGCGTGGACTTCACTTTCAACTAGGCGAACATGCGCAAGCTAAATTGGTGCGGGTATTAGAAGGGAAAGTGTTAGATGTGGCGGTTGATTTAAGAAAAGAATCTCCTACGTTTGGTGAATATGTCGCTGTAGAATTAACAGGTGAAAATCACCTACAGTTCTTTATTCCTCGCGGGTTTGGTCATGGCTTTCTCGTATTGAGTGAAACAGCGACCTTCTTTTATAAATGTGATAACTTTTATAACAAAGCTAGTGACGGGGGACTTATTTATAATGATCCAACCATTAATATCGATTGGAAGATGGATACTAGTGAATTGATTCTATCTGAGAAAGATGCCAATCAACCCACATTTGAACAAATAAAAGATACGGTATATTTTAAATGATTTTAATCATTGAATCATTCTTATCAAATAATATAAATTATGAAAGGAATCATATTAGCAGGTGGAAGCGGTACAAGGTTGTACCCCATTACAAAAGGAATTAGTAAACAAATAATGCCTATCTATGATAAGCCAATGATTTACTATCCTTTGTCTGTACTGATGCTGGCTGGCATTAAAGAAGTACTCATCATAACTACTCCCGAAGATTCTGCACAGTTTCAACGGTTGTTGGGCGATGGGAAAGATTTGGGTTGCAGTTTTAATTATGCAGTTCAAGAGAAACCAAATGGATTGGCACAGGCCTTTGTAATTGGTGCTGACTTTATTGGTACTGATAAGGTTGCGCTTGTATTGGGTGATAATATCTTTTATGGTGCAGGTTTTAGTAAATTGGTTCAATCTTTTAGTGACGTAGCGGGTGCTGCCATTTTTGCTTATGAAGTAAATGATCCGGAGCGTTATGGTGTGGTTGAATTTGATGCTGATTTTAAGGCTCTATCCATAGAAGAGAAGCCAATTAGTCCTAAGTCTAATTATGCCGTTCCTGGTTTGTACTTTTATGATAATGAGGTGGTAGAGATTGCAAAGAACATTCCTCCTTCTCCACGTGGTGAGTATGAGATTACAGATGTAAATAAGGTTTACTTAGCCAATAATAAATTGCATGTTGGTGTAATGAATCGTGGTACTGCGTGGTTGGATACGGGTACGTTCGATTCTTTAGCTGATGCAAGTGAGTTTGTACGTGTAATAGAAAAGCGCCAAAGCCAGAAAGTAGGTTGTATAGAAGAAGTAGCCTACCGAATGGGCTTCATTAATAGAGAACAATTGATGGACTTAGCAAACCGTTATGCCAAGAGTGGCTATGGCGAATATTTGAGGAAATTGAAAGCATAAATAGTTATTAGTGATTAACGTTTAGTGATTAATACAAGGCACCTTTATTAATCACTAAACGTTAATCACTAATCATTAAAGATTTTCCGGTCTCATCTGGGGAAATAATAACACATCCTGAATACTAGGACTATTCGTCATCAGCATACATAGTCTGTCTATTCCAATTCCAATACCACTTGTGGGCGGCATGCCATACTCCAGGGCACGTAAAAAATCATTATCTATGAACATCGCCTCATCATCTCCCCGTTCCATTAGTTTAGCTTGTTCTTCAAATCTATTGCGTTGATCGATAGGGTCATTCAATTCGCTGTAGGCATTTGCTATCTCTTTTCCGTTTACCATCAGTTCAAAACGTTCTACCAAACCTTCTTTGCTACGGTGTTTCTTGGTAAGCGGACTCATCTCCACCGGGTAATCAATAATAAAAGTTGGTTGTATGTAAGTATGCTCGCTAGTAGCGCCAAATATTTCATCAATCAGTTTACCCTTTCCAATATTGTTAGGTACGCCAATATTCAATTGCTTACAAACCTCTCTCAATCCCGCCTCATCTTTGTCGCTTACATCAATGCCTGTATTTTCTTTAATAGCCTCATGAATACTCACTCGTTTGAAAGGGGCTTTGAAGCTGATTGTTTTATCACCCACAGTAACATCGGTTGTACCATGTAAGGCAATGGCAATTTGCTCAAATAACTGCTCTGTTATCTCCATCATCCAGAAATAATCTTTGTAAGCAGTGTACCATTCCAACACCGTAAACTCGGGATTATGCGTTCTATCCATTCCTTCATTGCGGAAATTGCGGCTAAACTCATATACCCAATCAAATCCTCCCACAATCAGTCTCTTCAAATACAATTCATTGGCAATACGGAGATACAAAGGAATATCTAAGGCATTGTGATGGGTAATGAAAGGCCTAGCTGCTGCACCACCTGGAATACTTTGCAACACTGGTGTATCTACTTCAAGAGCCCCTTGATTATTTAAGAAAGTACGGATGGTATTCATCAAAGTTGTACGCTTTACAAACGTATCTTTTACTGCAGGGTTAATAACTAAGTCTACATAGCGCTGACGATAGCGAAACTCGGGATCTGTAACTTCATCAAAAACATTTCCTTCCTCATCTCTTTTTACCACAGGCAAAGGTTTTAAAGACTTTGCAAGTAAAGTAATAGACTGGGTGTGAATAGATGTTTCGCCAGTTTTCGTGATAAATACATAACCGGTGATACCAATAAAGTCACCAAGGTCTAGTCCGTGTTTAATTACATTATCCCAGAATGATTTGTCTTCCTCGGGACAGATATCATCTCGTTTTACGTATAGTTGAATAATGCCTTTACTGTCTTGTATTTTAATAAAGAATACTTTTCCTTTATCGTTAATACTCATGATTCTTCCTGCCAAGCATACGTTTGCAAAGCCTTCCAATGGGTTTTCTATTACAACACCTGCTTCTTCTAGTTTCTTTGCCGCTGTATTATAGGCTTCTTTTACAGTACTGGAGAAATGCGTTACAGGGTACAATGCTGCAGGATACGCATCTATCCCTGCCGCTTGCAACTTTGCTAATTTCTCTCTTCTTACTAGTTCTTGTTCACTTAAATGTGCACTCATTACCTGTTGTTTTGTGGGGCGCAAAGATATAGGTCAGGAAGCAAAGAGAGATAAGATATGGGGTAATGAGTATCTTTTCTTATTCATTATCAGACTTTCTTTTGATGCTTGCTCCACCGCTTGCATCCGATTCTTTAACTACACAATTGCCCTTATAGTAAACACTACTTCCACCTGTTGCCTCAGCACTTAATTCTTTAAATACCGATATTCTTACGTCTGAAGCACCGCTAGCATCTAGTTTGCAATAGTCTGCTTTTAAGTCATACCCTTTTAAATTACAGGCACCGCTTGCATCTATTTTAAGTACCGATGCAGTTCCCGATATATGCATGGAAGAGGCGCCACTAAGATTTAGGTATGCATTTCCTACAGAAACATTTCCGTCGAAACTACTAGCGCCAGACAATTCAATCTTTAAGTTCTTAGCAGTAATATTATTTGCCTTTACACTGCAAGCTCCCGATACTTCTAGCCCCTTAAGGCTTTTAAAAGTAACGAAAGCCTTCATTTTACCATTTTTTTCACTATGCCAGAAACTTTTATCTTCATAGTGAATCTTCAGCACATTTCCTTGTACTTCTGTTTTAATTTTAGATGCATACTCCTCTGAGGAGGCACTTACAACAACCTTTTCATCCTTACCTTCAACGAGGAGTAGGTCTATAGCGCCTGATAATTCAATCTTATCAAAATCCTTAATGTTTCTTTCTTTACTGGTAGATACATCTTTCTCGTTTTGAGCAATACTACTAATGCCAATAAGCGCAACTGAAACAAGAATAAAAAGCTTTTTCATTGTATGAAGTTTTAATTGTGAGTAATGAAAATAGGCATCTTCTAAAACAAAATAATCCTTTTTGTTAAACGGTAAAACTGTAGCATTGTAATAATCTAATTGCGTGATTGTTGGTATTTAGTTTTTTTAAGGGAAGTGGCTTGTCTTAAGTCTAAAACCTAATTGTGGGTTTCCTTTGTAAATCTGGTAATCTCATACTTTATAACTGAATTAATTGTTTATTAAAGCTAATTATACTTGTTTACGAGGTATTTCAATAGTAAA
>Ga0114962_10004699_pt1 | contig 10846 bp, 7 predicted proteins | sample C_130820_MF_Meta_FD_87017 | JGI IMG/M metagenome (GOLD analysis project Ga0114962, IMG submission 87017) | Freshwater microbial communities from Lake Croche, Canada to study carbon cycling - C_130820_MF_MetaG | ecosystem: Environmental > Aquatic > Freshwater > Lake | place: Lake Croche, Canada...
GATTATAAAACACAAAATAAATCCTATATCATCTCCAGCAGTTTAAATCTATTCCCTACCACTGAATCTACCAAATTTAATGGTGCGGAGGTATTAAAAAAACCTTGGCTTGGGTTTGGAGAAGTGGAAAAAAGCTATTCTGCAGAAATCAATCCTGGATTTAAAGTCATTAAATGTGTAATCGATACTTCAAATTTATTAATTGATTTTGATGGTACAAACAATCAAACAGGTAGTCCTTATGTACTACGATTTGACAAATTAAAATTCAAACCAACGGAAAGAAGATATTATGAAATTTATCATCGTCCTGATATCTGGTACAATTCATTTAATGGAATCAAAGTAGGTTATCACATAGAAGGGAGTTATTTAGATTTTAAAGATAAGTTTAAATTCAGTATTTGGTATAATTCTAATCAATTAATGGATAAACGATTTGAAACAGGTAAAAATAATCGTAATCCAATTAATTTTAACATAGAGTACAGAACTTCGCTAATTAATTATGATAAATCTATTACCTTTTTTAGCCAGGGATTAAATTTAGATGGATATCAAAAATTTGTTTTTGGATTAGAGAAATTCTATTCTAACGGAAATCAATTAACCTTGGACGTTAGAGGAGTAAGTAGAAGTATTAATTATTTAACAGATGATAGCATCCTTCAAAATAACTGGGTCGGACATAAATGGAATAATACCATTAATATAAAATATAAAACTCAAATAATAAAGACAAAATTTCCGATAACCTTAGAATTAGGTGGACGAATTTCTGCGTTTCTTAGTGATTATTCTTATTCAAGTGCCTATTTCCAATTGAATAAATCCATTAATAATAACATATCAACCTTTAAATTTAGATTCTTTAGCCAATTCATATTCGGTAAAAATATTGCTCCTGAATCTAAATTATATTATTCCTCCTCAAATCCAGAACAAATTATTGACAACAATGTGTCTAGAACAATTGGGATTATTCCTCTAGAATGGGCAAAGTTTGGCGCTAATATTAATCATTACCAAGCTGCCGGAGGATTAAACCTAAGAGGCTATAGTGGATATTTCAATCCCGTGAATAGTGATTTAACACAGTATTACAATTATTATGGTAATAGTGGAAGTTCCTTAAATATTGAATGGGATTTTAATAACAGTTTTGATTTTGTAAACAAAAGAATCAACAGATTTGCACATATCAATCCTTACCTTTTTTATGATGGTGGAATAATGTCCATAACCACAATAAGTAAAAAAGAGCTAATATTTCCATATTTACGTTCAGATGCTGGTTTAGGATTTGTATTTAGTATTTATCACTCTAAAATCCCTAAAGCAAATCCTTTAAATATAAGAGTTGATTTTCCTGTTTATTTATCATCAACTCCTTTTGTGAGTAAAAGTAATTTTGAATTCAGATATATTATTGGAATAAATAAAATTCTTTAGTTAATTCAATAACATTTTAATTACTTTTTCTGGAGAAAGTTTATTCAGACTTTTAATAGGTCTGACATTGTAGCCTCTTTGTCTTAATAAGGAAATTAATCCTTTTTCTCCAACTAAATGGGCTACACCCACTGCAGAAAAAGTACTTGCTTGCTTGTCGAACTCCATGATACTATTTAACATGGTCAGATTTCTTTTATTGACCATATTTTCTTCAAAATCAATATTAAAAAGCGTATCTGCTTTTTGCTTAACAATAGATGCCTCTAAAGATGGGAAATCTGCGTTAATATATTGATATGCCAAGTCCTCCATGTCTTCTGAAGCTGAATTGGTCTGATTTAAAGCATTATTCAAAAGCATGACTTGGTTTTGCAAGGGGATATCCGCCAACAATTTAATTTGACCCTCAGCTGTTTCTAAACCAACAATTCTTTTCTTTCGCTTCAATTCATACTGATACAATGCCTGATCTAAAAAAGGTACAGTCGAAATCTTTCCATCTTTTGAATTCAAATTACCTACTGACAGGACCAAGTAGTGATAAATCGGTTTAAATCGATCAAATAATTTTGCACTATAACCCAAATTTACCTTGAATAAGGAATCCATTTTATTATTAGATTTTTTGCTGATTAATTTCGCCATAGAATTGGAATCTTTAAAGGTCAAATGACTTATTAAGGTTAGTGGATTTAAAGAATCTAAATTGATTTCATTCGCAAAAATACCAGAGTTTTTTAATGCAAAAAAAACACTATCATCCAAATTGAAAACAATTTTATTGTTACTATGCATGGTACCAAATAAATAAGATGGGTGATTTATTCCTGGCTTAGTTATCTCCCATAACAAAGAGTATTTATTTGGTTTCGCCCCAAAAGAGGCAAAATAAATCAAACATAAGAGAATTATAATAAATAGTTTGTTAATTGTTGTCATTAATTCATATAAAATAAAATAGTTTCTCTTAGAGCTGTTTCAAATTCAAATTTAGGATTCCATCCAAGTTTACTTTTTAATTTATTATAGTCTATTGCATACCTATAGTCGTGACCCTTTCTATCTTCTACAAAACTGATGTATTGATGCGAAAATCCTATTTTTTCATTTTTTATCTCATCAAATATATCACAAATTTTTTCTACCAATTTAATGTTTGAAATTTCTATTCCTCCTCCAATACAATAGGTTTGATTGTGAACAGAAGAATCAGAATTGAAAATTAAATCAATTGCGTCAATATGATCCTTTACAAATAACCAATCTCTGACATTTAATCCTTTTCCATAAACAGGAATCGGCTCTTTATTAATCAATTTATTTATAACTACAGGAATTAATTTTTCAGGAAATTGATTCGGACCATAATTATTTGAGCAATTAGTAATCACAAAAGGAAGTTTATATGTGTTATGCCAAGCTCTTACTAAATGGTCGGAAGATGCTTTGGAGGCAGAATATGGGCTATTAGGATTATATGGTGTGGTTTCATCAAATGCACCATCTTCACCTAATGCGCCAAATACCTCATCAGTTGAAACATGATGAAATAATTTGAATCCATTAGAGCTATCCATTTGTTTAAGACTTGCATCCAATAAGTTAGAAGTTCCTAAAATATTTGTGGTAAGAAACTCCGATGCATTATCGATGCTTCTATCTACATGACTTTCAGCAGCTAAATGAATAACTTTTGTGATTTGATGTTGATCAAATATATCAAATATTGCCTCTCGATTTCTTATATCCTCTTTAATAAAAACATAATTTGATGCTGATTGCAAATCATTAACGTTTTCAAGATTGCCTGCATAAGTTAAGGCATCCAAGTTTAGAATTAGATTTTCTGGATATTTATGTACGAAATGTCTGCACAAATGAGATCCTATAAATCCGGCACCACCTGTAATTAAAATTCTATCCTTAAACTGAGTTAGTTGCATAAAACGTACCTCAAATTTAAGGGAATACAAAAAACTATTTTGAAAAAACTTTGTTTGATGTTTTGTAATAGTAGTTAAACAAATTGAACTCCCAAAATTATTTAGTAGTTGGTGGATCCTCTGGAATAGGAAAGGCCATTCTGACAGAATTGGTACACTCTGGCTTAAAATCAATCAATTTCAGCAGAAAACATCCTGAAATCGATAATATTGATCATTATACTTTGGACATCGTCACTGATGAACTTCCAGAATTGACTCAACCGATTTCATCCTTAATTTACTGCCCGGGAAGTATCAATTTAAAACCTTTTAAAAGTTTGAAGAAAGAGGACTTCCTCAAGGATTTAGAAATTAACTTCTTTGGAGCTGTAAAAGTTATTCAAAAATATCTTCCTAACTTAATTTTAAGCGGAAACGGCTCCATAGTCCTTTTTAGTACAATAGCAGTAGAAATGGGGATGCCTTTTCATTCAAGTATTGCCTCCACTAAAGGAGCAATTGAAGGATTGGTAAAATCCTTAGCTGCAGAATTTGCTCCTAAAATTAGAGTTAATGCAATTGCTCCAAGCCTAACCGACACTCCTTTAGCAACGAAATTGTTGGACTCTGATGCCAAAAGAATCGCTTCACAAGATAGGCATCCATTAAAAAAAATAGGTAATCCAGAAGATATTGCAAAAATGGCCGTTTTCCTTACAAGTGATTCCGCTCAATTTATGACCGGCCAGATCATTAAAATGGATGGAGGAATGAGTTCAGTAAGGTAATTATTGATACATTTGTGATTACTCATCTTATTGGATATCTAAAAGTTTCAGATTTTTTACAACGTTTAGGTTCATCTGTTTTTGTAAAAATCCATCTAGCTTAGGAGGTTTACCTTTGAAGGCATAACCCTTTTACTGATGTACTATAAAAACTTTTACAAATCTATTATTGCCCTTTTTGTGGTGATAAGCCTTTGGACTTCCATGGCTTCCATTTCTAATGCAGCCAATTCCATAACCCTAAAATCCTCCAAAATGTACAATGCGGAGGTTCAAACCAACAATTCAAGAGTCCTTCTAAAAGACCTAACAGGAAATGGTAAAAAAATCATTTTCCTATTTTTCTCTGATTATTGTCTTCAATGCCATTGGGAATTAGACTCCTTAAACAAAATACTTCCAGAATTGGCAAAGAAAAATATTGAAGTCATTGGGATTGCAATTGATTCCAAAAATAGCAAATCAGCCATTCAAGAATTTGTAAAGGAGAAAAATCTTAAGATGAAAATCGTTTATGACCTGAAGGATGAAGCCAAAAATATCTATCAAATCAGAACTCTTCCTCATACTATGGTCGTAAATAATTCGGGAAGAATCGTCTATGAAGTTTCAGGATTCAATAAGGAAACCATGCCTTTTTTAAGGCAAGTATTTACTGAGGTGGCTAAAATTAATTAGCCAATTCCAATAAGCGGTCTTGCTCTAAAATGAGTCTTTGATACAATTCTTCGTATATTCCCATAATATTTTTCAAGTCGAAATTGTGCGCGTATTGAAAGGCATCCTGACGCATCCTTTGATGTAAATCATTATCTGAAAGTATTTTGATGGCATTATTGGCCATATCATCAACATCGCCTACTTCACTCAAATATCCAGTTACACCATGAATATTAACTTCAGGGATTCCTTCAGCATTTGAGCTGATAACTGGTACTTGACAAGCCATTGCTTCTAATGCCGAAAGTCCAAAACTCTCTTTTTCAGAAGGTAAAAGGAATAAATCTGCTACGCTTAATACCTCCTCAACCGCTTCAATTTTACCTAGGAATCTAACATCATTCATTATTCCTAAATGACGACAAAGATTCTCAGCTTTTGTCCTATCAGGTCCGTCCCCTACTAGTAATAGTTTGCTAGGAACTACCTCTTTAACTTTAGCGAAAATAGTCACTACGTCCTCTAACCTTTTCACAGCTCTAAAATTGGAAGTGTGAATCAATATTTTTTCCCCGTGAGGTGCAATTGCAAGTTTGAAATGATCCTTTGGTTTCTTACTAAATCGTTCAAAATCAATAAAATTATAGATGACTTGAATGTCTTTTTTAATATCAAAGTACCGGTAGGTCTCCTCTTTTAAGTAATTACTTACTGACGTAACCGCATCAGATTTATTGATTGAAAATGTCACTGTGCTATTATAACTTTCATCCTTACCGACTAAAGTGATGTCCGTTCCATGTAAGGTGGTTACCACTGGAATATGGATATTTTCTTCCGCTAATATTTGCTTTGCAGCATATGCCGCAAAGGCATGTGGAATGGCATAATGAACATGAAGTACATCCAATTTCTCATATTTTATGACATTCACTAATTTAGATACCAAGGCAGATTCATAAGGAGGAAATTCAAACAAAGGATATTTAAGTAAATAAACCTCATGAAAGAAAATATTTGAGCCGATAACATCTAATCGTACAGGTTGAGAATAGGAAATAAAATGAACCTCATGACCATTTTTAGCTAACGCTTTCCCCAATTCTGTTGCTAAAACTCCACTACCTCCATAAGTTGGATAGCAAACTATTCCAATTTTCATTTTTTTCAATTCTAAAAATTACTTTAACACTGAAAACTTTTTCAATATTTAAAGTTCTGATTCAATATTACATCTAAATTGCGGACAGATGTGTAAAGTTCCTGTTAAATTTTACTTATCACTAATAAAAATTGAGATATGGCTTATAAAATATTTTTAGACAAGGAATTTGATGCTCCTTCCGATAAAGTCATTTTTGATCAATTGGTTGATCGATTTAAAGTTGCTTTTAAAAAAGAAATTAAGTCGGAATTCCATTTTTTGTTTGGTAGTTTATCCTTGATTGGCAAGGAAATAGATGCCCTTTATATCCATCAAAATACTGTTATTGCTATCAACTTTAAACCGCATAGCGGAAAAGTAGAAATCAATGCCAATGAGGAATATTGGAAAGTAGATGGTAAGAAAATACCTTCCAAAAATCCGATTAGGATGTGCAAGGAATACCGTCAATCTGTTAAGGAGATTTTATCCTTATTCAATCACCCATCCAAGTTCAGCGCCAATACCATCCAATGTATTTCTGTATTTGAAGGTGCTATTGACTTTGATTCCAGCTCGATTCCTTACCCTTTGGATGAATATATTACGCTCCTAGGAATTGATGAGGCCATCGACTTTATCAAAAAACAACAGAAAAATGAGCAAATTTTCACCTTGGATGAGCTTTTTTATACTGTTGATGAATTGGATTTAGACTCCATCATCGTTCACGAGGAAGGTCAATTCCCTTCAAGAGATGCTCAACCAAAAGCCCTTTTTACCGGTGATTTTGACTCTGAAGCCAATAAAATAAAGGAATTTATCCAAGGCAATAATGGAAACGTAGTTTATGAGAAAATCATCCATTCCAGATCAGCGGAATATGTAGATGCTCAAAAGCTAAATGGAGGCGAAAACTTAAACCGTCTGTTCTCCTTTTACAAGAATCAAATCTATAAACATCAGTTTGTGGCCTTACAATGGTTTATGGAAGGACATAATATTTGTGTTGCTACCAGCACAGGATCTGGGAAAAGTGAAGTATTCTTAGGGGCCTGTGTGGAATTGTTAGAACGCGATCCTGATGCTAAAATATTAGTCATATATCCAACTAAGGCATTGGCGCATGAACAACAACAGCGACTGGCAAAAGGATTAGAAAGAGCTCAATCCAATGCTGAGGTACACAAGATTGATGGAGATATTCCTTTAAAAGAGCGTCCTGCAATTATCAGCAAAGCTTCTGTTTTAACCATGACGCCTGATGTTATTCATGCTTGGTTATTGGCCAATATAGAAGACCCAGTCATTCAAGCGTTTGTTTCTAAAATAAAGCTCATCATTATTGATGAGGTACATACGTATTCAGGTGTATTTGGGTCAAACTCGGCCTTTTTATTCCGCCGATTAAATCATTTAATTCTTGCTTTAGGAGGCAAACTACCTCAATATATTACTGCTTCAGGAACGATTGAAAATGAAGAAGAACACCTCGACAAACTCATTGGTCTTCCTTTTAAGGTGGTGGATATGCAGTATGATTCCTCTCCTAAAAATAAGATCCGGATTATGGTGGTCGATTTTGACAAGGCAGGCAAACCTTTCAATCAATTTGTTGATATAGTCACCTTTGCGGCTGAATCTACGCCTTTCCGTTCTATATCCTTTGTGGATAGCCGTAAACAAGCGGAACAATCTGCTGCAATCATCAATAGAGGTCGGGATAAATCCATTCCTAAGGAGGAGGAAATCCTAGAAGAAGAGGACAACCAAATCGTATCTGAGAAGTTAAAATACTTCTCCAACGAGCCCGCCAAAATGATTATGCCTTATAGGTCTGGATATGAGAGGAAAGATGCGGAACGCATCCAAAAAATGATATCCGAAGGAGATTTACGCGGTGTAATCAGTACGTCGGCCTTAGAAATGGGAATCGACATTAAAGGGCTAGACTTGGGGATATTGTTAGGCGTCCCTAGTACTGCGACCTCCTTTTTCCAAAGAATCGGAAGGATTGGACGGCATAAAGAAGGTCTTGTAATCATCATCAATGATGGGTCTGTGCACTCCGCAGGGATATTTTTAAGACCAAATCAAATATTGGACTTGCCTGTAGTAGAGTCCGCTATGTACTTGGACAATAAGTTTTTACAATACATCCATACCCTTTGTTTTGCATCTAGACAATTATTTGACGGGGAATACACCAAAATCAACCCCAAAGATGAAGATGCCAAAATCAAAACGAGCATCAATTTCCCAACTAACTTTTTAGAGCTTTGTGAAAAGGAAAGAACTGGTCAAATTCCTTTAGAACTGTCCAATTTAAAACAAGATGTGGAACAAAGTCCACAAAGGACTTTCCCTTTAAGAGACTTAGAAAAACAGTTCCGCATCACTTACCAAGTAAAAGGATATAAGGAGTCCAAAGGAGCGATAAGTCACTCTCAATTGATGAAGGAAGCATATCCAGGCGCTATATACTATTACATGGGACAATCCTTTAGGGTGTATAAAATCAATAAAACGAGTAACGAAGTTTTCATCAAAAAGGATAAGAACTATATTACGACTCCTTTGATGTCCTCCAATGCCATATGGCCTAATTTTATCCCTGAAAACATTACCGTATCCAAAAAAATAGGTGATTTGGTCATCATAGAAACAGTGATGAACGTCACCGAATCGGTTTATGGATTCCGAGAAAGGAGAGGTTCCCAAGTACTTTCTCATCTATATAAGGAGGATAACGAGTTTATCCGAGGGGATTACTTTAATAGAACCTATGCTACTACAGGGGTCATGCTGTTCCATCCTACATTGGATACGGCGCCATCCTTAAAGAAAATCACTGACCTTCTATTTGAAATATTCCTGTCAAAGGTTCCTTTTGAAAGAACGGATATCGATTCGGGTTTTGACCATTTGATATTGAATGTTGGAACACTCCAAAAAGGTACTAAGTTTATATCTGTCTTTGACGGAAATTACGGAAGTTTAAGGCTTTCCCATAAATTCACCCACAAGGATATTTTAAGGAAGGTTTTTCATCAGTTGGTAGATTTGATTCAATCTCAAAACAATCATAATCTTGCCTTAATTACAGAATTAACCCCTGAGGACATCCAAGCTATCCTGCAAATAAAGGAGTCCTTAACCCATGAGGAATCCATTTTTGATACCACGACACAAGCTGAAGAAGGTCAATCGTCCAATAACAATTTAGTGGATGTATTGCTTCCACTATCAGATGCTAAGATTATTGATTCAGGTGAAATCTTCACTATTAGGGCAGTCATTTTAACCTCTAATGGATTGATGTATCAATACCGATTTAAAGACCAATTTGCGGCTACCATCACCAAAAAGATTGCTATTGACAAAGTAGAACCGATTGAAGGCGACTCCGAGTGGGGTAAATTCAACTTGGAAGAAGGTTGCCTTGTCACTGAAGAAGAAGTCGATGAATAATATTTTATTAAAGTAATATGCCATTAATCAATTTTATAAATGAACTTAAACAGGAGGCAGCGGTTACCAGGAGATTTCTGGCGGTTGTCCCTTTTGATCAAGCCGATTTTAAGCCGCATCCCAATTCTGAATCTTTGGGGAGGTTAGCCATCCACGTTGCTGAAATCATTGCTTGGTGGAAATCTGTTTTGACTAACCATGAATTAGACTTTGAACATTTTGAACCTCAGGAAATTACTTCCACTGACCAACTCCTCGCCTTTTTTGATGAGCTTCTATCCCAAGCCATCGAGGCTTTACAAAATTCATCGGAAGAAACTTTAGAAGGAACTTGGTCCATGAGAAATGGAGCCGAAGTCTATTTTACTTTATCTAAATCCCAGGCACTTAGGATATTCTGTATGAACCACTTAGTACATCATAGGGCTCAATTGGGTGTTTATTTGAGGTTATTAAATGTTCCAGTTCCGGCAACCTATGGTCCATCGGCAGATGATTTTGAGGTCATATTAGTGGATAGTTGGGGGTAAAAAGGTTTAACCAAAACATTTTTACGAGGAAACACAAGCTTAGATTCCATTTGAAGGGTGGAAGCCCAAGGAAATCTTTTATTGATAATCAAGTATTTACAAAAAAATATTTTTTTTATTAGGTTACGGGTTACGATGCTATAAAGTATTAATTAACAAGAAGTTAAGCGTAACCTAACCGTAACCTTTTCGTAACCTTAGGTTACGATTGAATTTCTGAATCACGCCAGCCAAAGGCTGGCAAGGATTAAACAGTTTACACAGTTTACACGGATTTTGATTTTCTACCATAAGGTCGCTCCTACGGAGCTTTACCGAATGGGGTTTATGATATTCTACAAACAGTTCGTCCCTCTGGGACTTTTATTGATTATCCAGCCCAACCAAAGGTTGGCAGGCACCGGCTGACAGGCAACAAGTTATAAAGTGCGATTTTTTTTCTTACAGAACGGAGAACGATGATTTAAATTATTAATATTCAGTTAGTTAAGCGTTCTGTAGCCGTTCTGTAATCGTTCTGTAAAATTTACAATTTATATTTAGGATAATTCTCTGCGGCGAATCCCAATATATTAGACTATTGTCCTAACTCGACCATTTATCGCAAATTGACGTAAAAAAAGTTGAAAATAGTTGGTAAGTAACTAACAATGAGTAACAAGTTAAAGAACATTTTAGACAGGTTTTGATAAAAATAGTTTTTAGCAAGAGATTTGAGTTTGTAACATTTCTTTTGCGAGAGATAGTTCAAACCTTCCCGACCCTCTGTCTAAACTTTATTCCATAAAAAAAGGCACCTATTCGGTGCCTTTGTGGGGGTTGAGGGATTTCTCTCACTTCGTTCGCGAGAGATTGTTCGAACCTTCCCGACCC
>Ga0114962_10004700_pt1 | contig 10846 bp, 8 predicted proteins | sample C_130820_MF_Meta_FD_87017 | JGI IMG/M metagenome (GOLD analysis project Ga0114962, IMG submission 87017) | Freshwater microbial communities from Lake Croche, Canada to study carbon cycling - C_130820_MF_MetaG | ecosystem: Environmental > Aquatic > Freshwater > Lake | place: Lake Croche, Canada...
GAGATCTTCCATTTCCCCTCGGGGATCGGCCCGATCGAATGCGTCAATGTCGAGCATGAAGAGGTGCTGCTCATCCCTCGTGAGGTCGACTGCAACCGGGTGACTTTCAAGTACGGGCTCGGCGCCGAGTTCATCGATTGGCTCAAGACCTTTGCGTATCTCGGTTTGGATTCCACCGAGAAGATCAAGGTGGGCGATGCCCGCGTTGCACCGCGCGACATGCTGGCTTCGCTGCTTCCCAATCCCGCGGAACTCGGACATCTCATGCACGGCAAGACCTGTGCAGGCACCTGGGTGCGGGGAACCTACGACGGCGAACTGCGAGAGGTGTACCTCTACCATGTGGCCGATAACGCGACCACGATGGGCGACTGGGGTTCCCAGGCAGTGCTCTGGCAGACCGCGATCTGCCCGGTGGTGGCGCTCGAACTCATCGCTACCGGCGGTTGGGAAGGTGTCGGGGTGCGAGGCCCCGAGGCATTCGACGCTGCTCGCTATCTGAATCTCCTCGCCGACTACGGCTCCCATCACGGCATCCTCGAGATGGGTCCGGGTCTGTGGCCCACGGCGAAACCCACAGGGGCACCCGGCTGGGACCGACCGATCAAGCGAGCGATCAAGCCCTGATCGCCAACCGTCCGTCGCGCAGTTCGAGCCACAGGCCCGGACTCGCGATGGATGGGTCATCATGTGAGATGAAGATGGTGGTGCGATCCCCCCGGCGCGTCAGCACAGCGTCGAGCACCTCTGATCGTCGACGCTGATCAAGGTGTTCGAGGGCTTCATCGAGGATGAGGATCGGACGGTCAGCGAGCAGTGCCCGAGCGATCAACAGTCGCTGGCGTTCTCCACCGCTGAGTTCCGAACCATCGGATCCGGTGCGTGTATCGAGTCCAGACGGGAGTTCGGCGAGGGTGTCGGCCAGCCCGGCGTCGGTGAGCACTTCGAGAAGTCGCGCGTCGGTGGCGTCAGGGTCGGCCAGCGCGAGGTTGTCGCGGATGGTGGTGTCGAAGATGTGATCTCGTTGTCGCACGACAGCGAAGTTGCTGCGGGCGATGGCGGGATCCAGCGCGGTCAACTCGACATCGCCGAGCAGGATCGCGCCGTCGGTGTCGTCGAAACTCAGGAGCAGGTCAACGAGGCTGGATTTACCGGCGCCGCTCTCGCCGGTGATGACAACGACGCTTCCCGCAGGAATTCGACATGAAACGTCAACGAGCACTTGGATGCCGGGTTTGTACCCGAAGCTCAGCGTGTCGAGGACGAGATCCCCCGCGGGCAGATCTGCGACTGCCGATTGTGGACTTCCATCGTCGACGTGATTACTGAGTCCGGGAGTGTGTGGGGCCAAGGTGGGGGGTTGTTGCCCGGCGAAATGTCGATTGGCGAGTTCTTGGATCCGGGACAGTTCTGCAATTGAGTTGATGCGATGGGCGGCGGCTGTGCTTCGCTCCCGTGTCTCGAAGAGTGACAGCAATGGGGCGATTGATTCGAAGGTTGCAAGCGAGACGAGGGGGAGAAGAGCGAGGAGCTCGCCCGGGAGCTTCCCGGAGCGGACCTCAGCGATGGCGACGCAGGTGACGAGGAGCGCGCATCCCGTGGCGAGGGCAGTGAGAGCGGCCGCCCCGAGGCCCCGCGCACGGGCGAGCCTGAGACGGGCGCGATCGGCTCGCTGATCGAGGGATTGCAGACGTTCGAGAACGGGTTCGAGCGCGTCGAATGCGATGAGTTCTCTCGCCCCCTCGAGCGATTCGAGAACCTCGGCTGCCGAGCGGGACCGTGCTTCGCTGATCTCGGTTGCGCTGGAACGCGATCGGCGATGGACCAGGGCGGGGAGTGCTCCGGCTGTGAGCGCAGCAATGACCAGAAGGATTGCGGCGGACCGCAGGCTCGAAGCAGCGAGGACAACAACGGACATCAGAACGGTGCTGGTGGTCACGATCGGGGGGATGATCACCCGCAGGTGGGCATCCTGCATGGTGTCGACATCATCGAGGATCGTGTCGAGCAGTTCACCGGTTCGTCGGTCGATGAGGCCGCGTGGTGCGATCGGAATGGCTGCTGCGAAGAACCAGGTTCGCAACCTGGTGAGCAATCTGAACGTGGCGAGGTGCCCGTTGATTCGCTCGGCGTAGCGAAGGACGACTCGTGCGGTAGCGAAGAATCGCACGGCGACGATGATGAGCGCGAGCGAGGCGGTGGAGCTCAGCAGTGCCGAGCGGGAGATGAGCACCGCCGAGAACGCCACGAGTCCGATACCGGACGCCGAGGCGAGGGCCCCGAGCATGGCGGTGGCGAGCACCCAGCGGCGATGTCCGCCGACTTCCCGGAGGAGTTCGCGAAGCGGACTCATCGGAGTTCCGATTCAGTGGGCCGGAGCGTGACGATGCGGTCAGCGAGACGCAGCACGCTCGGCCGGTGGGTGATGAGCAGCACAGTGCGATCGCGGAGAATGGGCTCGATCCCGGTGAGGATCGACTGTTCGGTCATCGGGTCGAGTTGGGCGGTGAACTCGTCGAGGATCATCACCGGGGCATCGCGCAGCAGCGCTCTTGCCAGAGCGATCCGCTGTCGCTGCCCGCCACTCAGACGGAGACCGCCCTCGCCGACCCGGGTGTCATAGCCGTCGGGCAGGGCAGTGATCGTCTCGTGGATGGCGGCGACTCTGGCCGCTTCGATGATCGCGCCCGATTCCGCGTCACGCAGCCCGAGCCCGATGTTGTCGGCAATGGTGCCGGCAAAGATCGTCGGGTCCTGTGGCACCCATGCAACCCGGGACCGCCATCGGGCGATGTCGAGTTCTGTCAGAGGTGCGTCATCGATCAGGATGGCGCCCGCATCGGGAGCCTCGAATCCGAGTAGGAGCGCGGCCGCAGTGGTCTTGCCGCTGCCACTCGGGGCCTCCAGTGCCACCGTTTCACCGGCAGCGATGATGAACGAGAGCCTGTCGAGGACGCCTTCGTGCCGGCCGCTGTAGCGGAAACTGACCGCATCGAACTGTATTCGAGGTGCCCGCGACGACAGTGTGCCGGGCAGGGATGGACCCTCGCGCTCTGATCCAACCCACGGTTCGGTTGCGAGGACTTCGTCGATCGCGGCCAGCGCGGCATTGCCGGTCTGGCCGGCGTGATACGCGCTGGCCAGCGAGCGCAATGGCGTGAAGAACTCAGGGGTGAGCATGAGCACGGCCAGTGCAGTGCTGAAGGAGAGCCGGTGATCAACCAACCGGAAACTCACCTCCACGGCAACCAGAGCGGTGGATGCGGTTGCCGCCCATTCGATGACGAGTGAGGTCTGGAACGCGGTGCGCAGAACCGCCATGCTCGAGCGGCCGAACTGGGCGCTGGTCTCTTCAATCGTGTCGAGGGCGTCGAATTCGCGCCCGAAGGTCTTGAGTGTGGCCAAGCCACTCAGCAGGTCTGCATACAGCGCTCCGAGCCACGAGAGTTCCTCAAACCGAGCAGCGGCGAGATCACGGGTGCGGCGTCCGATCACCACAAGCAATGCGATGAGCAACGGTCCGGCGAGGGCGAGCACGATGGTCGTCCACGGATCCAGGACCGCAATGATGGCGAACACCGTGATCGGAACGATTCCAGCGAGCGCCAGTGCCGGCAGGAACTGGGTGATGTACTCGTCGAGCGCATCGACCGAGGAGCCGATGATGGTGGCAGATCCGGCGCTCGGAGTGTGATCCGCACGGCTGGCGTGTTTCGTCAACGTCGACATCAGCCGCGGCCGGAGGGCGGAGCGGTACCGGTTGCTGGCGCGTTGGGCGAATGGCTCTCTCAGGAGCAACAAACCAGCCCGGGCGATGATCAGCGCACCGATCACGAGCAATGGGCCGCGCAATTTGGTGAGGTCCTGATGATCGATGAACGCTGACGCGATCACCCGTGCCAACAACACGGTGGTGAATGCAAAGGTTGCCGCGGCGGTCGCTGCGGAGCCGATAGAGAGCAGGAGGCTGCGTTCGGCGACCCGGTTGATGCGGAGGAACCTTCGGGGCCACATGATGGAGGAGTCGTCGTGTCGGTGGCGACAGCGGTGACTCAGTAGCTCTCTTCGTCGAGTTGGACCCGGCCCCGGAAGAAGTAATACACACCGGCGGTGTAGAGAACCACGAACGGCATGCCGATGATGGCAAACACGAGCATCACCGTGAGTGTGGGATCAGCGGACGATGCGTTGTGCACGGTGAGGCTGTAGGTCGGATCGATCGATGACGGGATCATGACCGGATAGAGACCGGCGGCGACAGCGCAGAGGAGCGCGGCGATCATGGTGGCCGAGGCGAGGAAGGCCGTGAAATAGCCCGAACGTTGGATCTGTCGCCAAGCCAGGAGTGCGGCAGCGAGCGCGAGCACAGGGAACACAGCGATCCACGGGCGGTCCCGGTAGTTGTCGGCGAAGGCTTCGGTACGCACGAGGGTCCAACCGATGAGCGCGGTCATGAGGACGAAGAAGGCGATCATGACGCGGGGAACGAGCGCCGTCACCCGGTCGAGGAGGTCACCTTCCACCTTCTGGCTGAGGAAGATGCTCCCGTGCAGCATGAACATAGCGACCGCCGTCACAGCGACACCGATCGAGTAGGGGTTGAGCAGATCCGCGAGCCCGACGTTCATGTTGCCGCTCTGGTCGAGTGCGACTCCTCTGATGACATTGCCCAGTGCCACGCCGAGAAGCACAGTGATGCCGAACGAGGATCCCGAGAACACGAGGTCCCATGTGGTTCGCCAGCGCTGGCTCTCGCGCTTGGATCGGAATTCGATGGCGACAGTTCGTCCGATGAGTACGAGCAGTACGAGCATCATCGCGATGTAGAAACCGCTGAAGAGGCTGGCGTAGACGAGTGGGAACGCCGCGAAGAGCGCGCCACCGCCGAGCACCAGCCAGACTTCGTTGCCGTCCCAGACAGGGCCGATGGCATTGAGCATGATGCGGCGTTCTGTGTCGGTATGGGCGATGAACGGGGAGAGCATGCCGACGCCGAGGTCGAAGCCGTCGAGGATGGCGTAACCCGAGATGATGATGACGTAGAGGACATACCAGATGAGTTGGAGGGACATGTCAGTCGGCTCCGGCCGAAACCCGTGACCGACGGCGGAAGATCTCGCCGAAGGAGTCCGGTAGCGACTCGATCGTGGACTCATCCGAAGGCGGCGGCGGACCCTGTTTGATCTGCCTGTCGAGCAGGCGCAGGAATGTGTAGAGCACGACGGCGTAGAGCACCACGAACATCCCGATCGAGAAGATCAACTGACCGGTGCCGACATTGGGTGATTGCGCGCCAGCGGTGCGGAGGACGTTCCAGACGATCCATGGTTGACGACCGAACTCGGCAGTCCACCAGCCTGAGAGCGTGGCGAGTTCAGTGAGGAACACCGAGGAGACGAGAACCCTCAGCATCCACCGATTCGTCCAGAGTTTGCGCTTCCGCACCCACAGCGCGCACGCCGCCAATCCGATCGCGATGAACAGCATCCCGAGATTGATCATGAGGTGGTACATCTGGAACACGAGGTTGACTTCCGGCCAATCAGCCTGCGGGGTGGCTTCGAGCCCCGTTACGGATGCATCGAAGTTCTGGTCGGTGAGGAAGCTGAGCAGGCACGGAATCTTGAGGCCGGTCGTGCGCTGCGTCTCCTGGTCGGTCCAACCGAGGATGTACATAGGCGCACATGTTCGGGTGCTGTAGACGCCCTCCATCGCCGCCAACTTGGCCGGTTGCTGCTTCGATACCTCGATGGCCTGATTGGCGCCGAACAGCGCGACCTGGGCGATCGCCAGCACGGTGAAGAGTGGCAGTGCGACCCGGATCATGGTGCGGGCGAGGTCCACGTGGCGTTTGCGCAGCAGGTAGTAGGCGCCGACGCTGAGCACCATGGAGGTTCCGACCATCCATGATGCGGCGAGCAGATGCAATATCCGCGGGATGAACGATGGGGTGAACACGACGTCCTGGAAGCTGGTCATGAACGCCTGCGGCCCCTGACCGACATCGTTGATCTCAAAACCCTGTGGGGTTTGCATCCACGAGTTGGCCATGACGATCCACGTGGCGCTGAACGTGGCACCGACCACGACCATGGTGGTGGCGAAGAGCCACAGCCGGTTTCCGAGGCGCGTGCCCCCGAAGAGCATGAGCCCGAGAAAGCCGCCCTCGAGCATGAAGGCGAAGATGCCTTCGGCGGCGAGCAGGCTCCCGAAGATGTTGCCCACGAACCGCGAGTAGTTCGACCAGTTCGTGCCGAACTCGAACTCCTGGACAATTCCGGTGGCGATGCCCATGGAGAAGATGAGTCCGTAGATCTTCACCCAGAAGGTGGAAAGTTGTCGCCATTTCGGGTCACCGGTCCGTACCGATTTCACACCGAAGACGATGAGCACGAGCCCCACGCCGAGCGAGAGCGGCGGGAAGATGAAATGGAAGCTGATGGTCAGGCCGAACTGGATGCGGTTGAGGAGCTCGGTTGACAACGGGACATCCCTTCACCGGCGACGCGCGCATCGTAGTAGTGGGTGGGGTCCACTCTCGGTTGGATGCGACCAAGATGGTTGTGATGCGTGCTCGTCACTCTCCTCCGGTAGTCCTCATCGTGAAGTCCCTTGCAGTCGTTGCGGTTGCGACGATCGCAGTCGCCTGTGGTGGGTCGACATCGACAGAATCGACTGCTGGCCAGGCAGATTCGGGAGCCAGAACCACCATTGCGCCATCGCCGGCGGTGTCATCGTTGTCAGTACCGACCTCGATCACAGCCTCATCGATCGATCCGATCGGGGTGGGAGTCATGCACCTGACGCTCACGGATCCGGGCCGTCGAACCGGCGCCCGGGGTGGACAACCAGGAACTGATTCGCGCGTTCTCCCGATCACGATCTGGTACCCGTCGGGGGGCGAACAAGGTGATGCGGAATCGATCGATGCGGCACCCGTCGGGCAGTGGCCTCTCATCGTGTTCGCCCATGGATTCGATGCTTCGGCAGCGACGTATGCGCCGCTGCTGCGAGCGATCGCCGCCGCTGGTTTTGTCGTAGCGGTCCCGGAGTTCCCGCTTTCTTCAAACACAGTCGCCGGAGCGGCAGTTGAGGGCGATGAGCCGGAGCAGGCGAACGACCTCGGATTCATCATCGACACACTCATGCAAGGGGATGTTCCGGACCCGATCACCGCGTCGATCGAGTCCGGTCCGGTGGGTGTGATGGGGCATTCCGACGGAGCTCAGACCGCCCTGCTCACTGGCTTCGCCCCGAGGTATCGCAACGATCGAATCGGGGTCGTCGTGGCGGTTTCCGGTCGATACAGCACCTTCGGCGGACAGTGGTTCGATGCCGATCGACCAGCGCTCCTCGTGGTGCAGGCCACCGACGATGAGTTGAACCCGTTCCGGTATGGGGAGGAGCTGGTGCGCCTCAACAGCGGTCCGGCATCGCTGGTTGCGGTCGACGGGGTGACGCACTTGGGCGCCGTCACCGATCCCCGCGCGATCGGGCCGGTCGCTGCTCTCGTTGCCGACACGTTTGCCTGGCGATTGCGCGGGTCGACTGCAGCACACGACCGGCTCGCCTCGGATGCGATGGTCGCTCCGCTGCGTCTGGTGGCTTCGCATGGGTGATGGGTTCTGAGTTCCGTCGCGCTCAGTGGTCCCTCGTTCGCTGTAGGTTGCGCGCAGGACGATCGCCGGCGTGGCATCGCACACCACGTAGGGGGAGCAATGTCAGCTGAGAGATCGTTGATGGTCGAGGTTCTCGCGATCGAACCGCATATCTCCATGATCAGGCTGAACCGTCCTGACCGGCTCAACGCCCTGACCTTCGAGATGGTCGCCGAGATCCATGATGCTCTCGACACTGTTGGTAACGACACCGAATGCAAGGTCGTGATCCTCACGGGGGCCGGGCGTGGGTTCAGCGCCGGTCTCGACCTCAAGGATTGGGGAACGGCGCCTGAGCCCGGTGAGCACCCGCATGTTCGGGCCGGGATCGACGCCCAGACCTTCATCTCGAACCTCGTGGTGCATATGCGTGATCTGCCGCAGGTGATCATCGCTGCGGTGAACGGAGCGGCTTTCGGTGGTGGCCTAGCGCTGGCCTGTGCTTCCGACATCCGACTCGCCGGCCCTGAGGCCCGTTTCTGTTCGGCGTTCATCCGCACCGGCCTCTCGGGAACCGATATCGGCATCACGTATCTGTTGCCGCGGCTCATCGGCAACGCTCGCGCGTTCGATCTCATCCTCACCGGACGCGATATCGATGCCGCCGAAGCGTTCCAGATGGGATTGGTCTCGCGGGTCGCCGACGAGGGCGGCCTCGATGAACTGGCGCTCGCCTATGCCCGACAGATGGCGGCGTACACCGCCACGGGACTGCGAACGACCAAAGAGGTACTGTGGCACAACACTGATGCGCCAAGCCTCTCGAGCGCGCTCGCGGTGGAGATCCGGAACCAGAACCTCATGCAGTACGCCCCTGATGTTCGGGAGTACATGAAGACCTATCGCCAACGAACCACCGGTTCGAAGTCCTGATCAGCGGATGGCACCGAGGTGCACGACGTACCACTGTCCTCGCCACGAGATCAGTGAACTCACCGGCACGACCTTGACCGTGCCGCCCACATCGAAGCGCAGCTTCGTGCCGTAGACCCGCCAGTAGCCGATGAGGTTGTATTCCTCGCCCGGCTTGACCCATACTGCGGCGTTGGGAACGTCGGCGCCGAGGAACGTTGCCGCGGCGGCGTTGGTGCCCAACAATTTGTGGGCGTCATGGGTGTCGACGCCGAACTCGGCGATGAGACGGTTCTTCCAGTCGCCGGCGGGATCGGTGTTCTTCTTGACCTGTTTGTAGGCCTCGACCGGGAAGAACGAGGAGAGAGCCTTGGTGGAGTCATCGGCGATGATCGCTGCGGCGAGCGCCTGCATCCGGAGGTTGAACCCGTCGCCGTCGGCAAGAGGTTTCTCGTCGGTCTGGGGGAGCGTTGCCGGATTGATGGTGGTTGTCGGCGCTTGCGTGGTCGGCGCCGCCGTCTCCTGCGTGAGTGTGGTCGACGGGGCTGTCGTCGGCGGGGAGGCAGATTTCTTCAGGCTGCCGCATGCTCCGACCGCTAGGGCCAGAGCGACAGTTCCCACAGCGAGTCCGGCGACGACCGAACGACGCGGTTGTGGCCAGTGGGAAGTGGTTGTGTTCGACAGGTCCATGGGTTGCTCACGGTAGAGCACCGCAGGACCCGGAAGGGATCAGAGAGCTCGGTAGATGAGGTACGCGCCGAAGGCGATCTCGACGGTGATGGTGATCGCTCGTTGGTGGTCAGTGACGAATCGGTTGATGGCCCCGAAGATCGGCGCAGATCGTTTCGGCAGTGCGATCCTCAGTAGCAACGGGGCCGTTGCGGGTATCGACGTGATCAGCGCGGCGACTGCAACAGCGGTGATCTTCGCGCCCGTTGACGCCGATGATCCGCTGACCGTATGCATCGCCGGGAGATACAGCAGGATCGTCGACAGGTTGCTGATCATGAGCCCAAAACCGAGCGCGAACACTGCGAACAGTCCCCGATCGACCTCGGGTTTGCTGGTGTGAACCGGGGTGCCGGTATCGCTTTTGGTCCGGGAGCGCAGCAGTGAAATGACAGCCAGCGACAGGAGCACCACGCCCAGTAGTCCGTAGACATCGTGGGTGATCTGCACCCGCGTGGCGCTTGGTTGTGCGTGATGCGTGATGACGAGTCCGCTGACGGTGAGTCCGGCCAGAACAGTCGCGAATCCGGCGGTGAACACCAGTCCGCGAGTGATGGCGCGTCGACCGCCGAGGATGATGACGTTCGCAGCGAGCACTGTGGGACTGATTGCTGCTCCGAGGGCGAGGGGGATGACGCTGGTGAGTAGATCGCTCATGACGGTTGCACCTCGTTTGAGTTCGCGGTTCCGGGGTTGGCTGACGGGATCGTGGCCTCATACGCCTGCCAGCGCAGACGAGCAACGACGAGGAAAACCATCATGAGAACAGCAGTTGCGGTGAAGACCGTGAATCTGCCGTAGGTGCCGTAGAGGGCCGACCCACCCAAGGCGGCCAGACCAGCGACGGCGAGCCCGGTGGCACCGAGCAGACCCTGACCGGTGGCAAGTTGCTCGGGGGGACTGCTCATTGCGACTGCGACCTGATTGCCCGGCATCGTGAACGCATCAGCGCTGGCATGGATGCCCGACACCACGATGAGGAGCCAGAGTGGACCAATGCCATAACTGAACGTGCAGATCGCCGCGACAGTGATGCTGATCGTGAGGATGCGAATGGGGCCACGTGATTGTGCGAGTGCGCCACCTCGGGAGGCGAAGAAGATCATCGGAAGTGTGAAGGCACTGACTGTGACCCCGATCAGCCATGTGGGTGCGTCGAGGTCGCGCAGCAGGATTGCCCAGATTGCTTCGAACATTCCGATCGTGAGGTAGAACGCGATCGCCGCGGCCAGCGCGGACTGCATGGCCGGCTGGGTGATGAGGGTACGCAGCGCCCGATGGGTGGTGTCCTGGGCCCCGGAGTGCAGATCGATGCGCCCGATGAGAAGGAAGACCCCCACATAGGTGACGAAAAGGAAGAGGAAGGGCGCACGGAGATTGATCAATTGTGCGAGAACGGCGGCGATGAGTGGGCCGAGTACGAAACCACCGACGTCGAACGCCGTTTGCCGGCCGAGGTTGGCGCCGACCCGCGCTGGGTCACGGGCGATGACGACCCGGCGGATGGCCGGGGCGACCATGCCGGTGCCGAGTCCGAACAGGAGGCGTCCGCCCACCCATTGCCAGAGGTCGTTGGCGAAGACCATCCAGAGCATGCTCGACGCAGC
>Ga0114962_10004702_pt1 | contig 10843 bp, 8 predicted proteins | sample C_130820_MF_Meta_FD_87017 | JGI IMG/M metagenome (GOLD analysis project Ga0114962, IMG submission 87017) | Freshwater microbial communities from Lake Croche, Canada to study carbon cycling - C_130820_MF_MetaG | ecosystem: Environmental > Aquatic > Freshwater > Lake | place: Lake Croche, Canada...
CTAATAAGACTTCATTAATAGGCGAGACCTTTTCGACTACACGCTTTACTTTGCTGAGCTCTGCCATCAAATCATTCTTATTATGCAAACGTCCCGCCGTATCGATAATGAAAACATCACTTGCAGAATCGTGGGCACTTTTCGCTCCATCAAATGCAACAGAGGCAGGATCTCCATTATCTTTTCCCGCCACAACCAAAACTCCGATTCGGCTACCCCAGGTTTTTAATTGATCAACTGCGGCTGCGCGGAAGGTGTCTCCTGCAGCTAAGACAACGCTTTTGCCACTCTTTTTGTAATACGAAGCAAGCTTTGCAACAGATGTTGTCTTACCTGTGCCGTTGACTCCAACAACCATAATTGTTGTCGTGCCATTGACCATTACGGGCTCATGAGAGATTTTTGAAAGGTTTGAGGTCAAAATTTCAATTAGCGCTTGCTCTGCGTTATCACTTTTAACTTTTTTAGCTTCGGCCAAGAAATTCTTTGTCAGAGTTGGGCCAAGGTCTGATGCTAAAAGCTCTTGCTCTAGTTCGGCCCAATCGGCAGGTGAAAAATCATTTGTGCCTTTTACTTTGGCGATGAATTTACTAAAAAGACCCATCGAAAAAACCTTAGCTAGCGTCAGATTCGCGCAGGCGTTGTGAAATAACTTCAGTGACGCCGTCGCCACGCATTGTTACGCCATACAACGCATCAGCAATTTCCATAGTGCGCTTTTGGTGAGTAATGATGATCAACTGAGAACTCTCACGAAGTTCTTCCAAGACAACAAGTAAGCGGCCAAGGTTCACATCATCCAAAGCTGCTTCAACCTCATCTAGAACATAGAACGGACTTGGACGAGCCTTAAAGATTGCAACTAACATGGCAACAGCAGTTAGTGACTTTTCTCCACCTGATAACAATGAAAGTCGCTTAATACGCTTTCCTGGTGGGCGGGCTTCCACATCAACACCTGTGGTTAATGGATTATCCGGATCTGTAAGGATCAAGCGACCATCTCCACCTGGGAACAAGCGAGCGAAAATATCCTCAAAGTGTTTTGCTGTCTCTGTATATGCTTCCATGAAAATTGATTGAACGCGATCATCAACTTCCTTGATGATGTCTAACAAATCCTTTTTGGTGTTCTTGAGGTCCTCAAGTTGTTCGGCCAAAAACTTTAAACGCTCTTCTAGCGATGTGAACTCTTCGAGTGCAAGCGGATTGATCTTGCCCAGTAAATTCAGTGATCGTTCAGCAGATGCCAGACGTTTTTCTTGCTGATCTCGACGATATGGAACAAGTTCAGTTGCAACAATTTCGCCGTCATCGGTCTCGTGGAAAGTTGGCACATCATTATCTGGGCCGTATTCGTTCACCAAAGTGGTTGTGTCGATTCCGAACTCTTCAACAGTTTTGGCTTCTAGAGTTTCAATACGTAGTCGCTGCTCTGCGCGAGCTATTTCATCTTTGTGAACACTTGTTGTCAATTGTTCAAGCTCTGATGTTAATTCGCGTCCACGTGTACGAACAGTAAGAGTTTCACCTTCACGTGCTGCGCGAGACTCTTCGAGACGGCCACGTTCTACCGCAGCTTTAGCAATTGAGCGTTCGATGTGAATCAAAGCCTCATAAGCAGCCTCTGCAACAGCTTGCGAAATAACTGCAGCACGTGCTCGTGCGCCTCGGCGAATAATTGCGCGTTCTGATGCATCGCGTTCGGCTTGAGCAGATTGCTCGAGCGCCAAGGCACGTGCACCAACTGAATCAACACGCTCTTCGATTGTTCGAACAGCCAAGCGCGCTTCAACTTCAGCGGTTCGTGCAACTGAAACTTGATTACGCAAGTCTTCTGCGTGGGAATGATCAGGCTCTGCGACTTCACCACGTTGTTGCAATTGATTTTGCGCAATAACAATTTCGCCTTCATCGCGAGACTTTGCCGCAGTTGCCTCATTTATCGATGTGTTAAGGCGTTCAACTTCTGCCACTGCTGACTTCATGTTTTGTCCTGAAACCGCCAACTGTTCGGTTAAAGCAGCAATTCGGGCATCTGACTCATTGAGCTTTGATAATGCTCCATCAAAATCACTCTGACGTGAGGCAAGTTCTGCAGTGGCAGTTGAAATTTCAAATTTTAAGCGATCACAATTGTGTGTAACTTCCTGCAGTTTGCTTTCAAGTCCTTCAATGAGAGCCTTAATTTCAATCAATGAGGACGAAGATTTAGATCCACCTCGGGCACGTCCACGTGAAATTACATCGCCGTCACGAGTAACAACGGTTACACCAGGATGGGATCTCAAGATCGCCTCTGCCGCGTTTGCATTTTCTGCAACAACGGTTGAAGCAAGTAACGATGCGAGCAAATCCCCAATTGCACTTGAACGAATATGTGCGGACAACGGAGTTAAACCTGCAGGAATGTTGCCATTACCTGTTTGTCCTGGTTCATAAACCAAAACATCTGCTTGACCAAGGTTTTCACTGCGCAATGTAGTCAGCGCCGTTACGGCTGATGACAGATCCTGCACAACAACCGCGTCAGCCAAAGTGCCAAGTGCAGCTGCGGCTGCAGATTCCCAGCCATTATCAATTTCAATTAGACCGGCAATACTGCCCAGAATAGAGACTCCACGTGAATCACGAAGTAAAGCCGATGCTCCATCGCGATTTTGTGAGGTCAACTTCATCGCTTCAAGCTTTGCCTCAATAGCGTTGCGTTCGCGATCTGCTGCGCGCTCAGCATCAACTAATTCATTGAGTTTAGATTTAGCGGTATCTAGCCGATCCTTCGCGCCCTCAAACTGTGAATCAAGTCCAAGTTCGCCGGAATCTGCGCTAGCAATTTCTAATTCATACGATGCATGTTCCCGTTGTGCTTTATCGGCACGTGCCTGGGCATCATCTCGAGACTTGGCCAGACGTTCAATCTCTTCAGCAATTGCTTCGAGGCGTGCATGCAAAGATTTGATGTGACCTTCTTGGCGCGCTGTTCCTTCGCGCGCATCTGCAATTGCGCGCATTGCAGCTGCGATCGTGTCTTCATCACTTTTTAATGCAGCTTCTGCAGCAATTAATTGGGATGAAGCTTGCGCTAATGCTTGCTGAGCTGAAACAACATTTGCACGAAGTTCGCTTTCTTCTAGGCGCAATGCTGCTGCTTCCTTATCCAAACTTTCAGGATCGCGTCCTGAAGTACGGGCTTCTTCTGCTTCTTCATTAAGAAAACGTGAACGCTCTTGCGCAAGACTTTGGGTTCCGCGGAACTTTTCGCGCAATGAATTCAAGTTGTAATACGTCTCTTGTGCTGCGACTAGTAATGGACCTTCGTATGCAGCTTGGGCGTCAAGTGCTTCTTCACGACGTCTAATCGATTCAACTTCAGCCTCAACTGCAGAACGTTTGTCGCGCAAAGCAGTTTCATCAGCAACTTCAAGTTCGAGAGTTTTTGACATCGAAATAAAATCATCTGCGAGCAATCTAAGTTTTGCATCTCGCAAATCCGCCTGAATCGTTGCTGCCTTCTTCGCAACTTCCGCTTGCTTTCCGAGTGGACGTAGTTGACGACGAAGTTCAACTGTTAAATCTTGAATACGTGCAAGGTTTGCTTGCATCGAATCTAATTTGCGAAGTGCTTTTTCTTTACGCTTGCGGTGCTTGAGCACGCCTGCTGCTTCTTCGATAAATCCACGACGCTCTTCGGGTGTTGCCATCAAGATTGCATCAAGTTGGCCTTGACCAACGATCACGTGCATCTCGCGACCAATTCCTGAATCGCTTAACAGCTCTTGAATATCTAGCAAACGCGATGCTTCACCATTGATTTGGTATTCACTTTGTCCATTACGGAAAAGAATTCTAGAAATAGTTACTTCGGTGTAATCGATAGGTAATGCGCCATCTGAGTTATCAATTGTTAATGAAACTTCTGCGCGACCAAGTGGAGCTCGACCACTAGTTCCAGCAAAAATGACATCTTCCATCTTCCCGCCGCGCAGTGACTTTGCGCCCTGCTCACCCATAACCCAGGTGAGTGCGTCTACAACGTTTGATTTTCCTGAGCCGTTAGGACCAACTACGCAGGTGATGCCGGGTTCGAGACGAAGAGTGGTCGCAGAAGCAAAGGACTTAAAGCCCTTGAGCGTCATACTCTTCAAATACACGCGGCAAACCTATCGTCTTAGGAGCGTGTTTTTAGTGAATTTAGGCTTGGGGAAAGGCGGTTTTTAACGCTTCATAGGCTGCGCGGGCGGCCACTTGTTCGGCCTCTCGCTTGCTCTTTCCAGTTCCTTCGCTCATAACTTGACCGCTCAACATTGCAACAGCGGTGAAATTCTTATCGTGATCTGGACCTTCTTCGCTCACGACATATTCAGGCGCACCCTTACCAAGTGATGCCGCTAATTCTTGAAGCGCAGTTTTTCCATCAAGGCCGGCACCTCGTGCAACAGCTGAATCCATAGTTGGTGTAATTAACTTTCGAACAATCTCGGTGCATTGTGCAAAACCAAACTGCAAATAAATAGCACCAATCAATGCTTCGAGCGCATCGGCAAGTAATGAGTTTTTGTCGCGTCCATTAGTTACTTCTTCGCCTTTGCCAAGTCGAATGTATTGCCCAAGTTGTAATCTGCGTGCAATATCTGCGAGCGCGCGCATGTTGACTACACCTGAACGCAAAGGTGATAGACGGCTTTCATCAAAATCTGGATAACGCTTGTACAGTTCTTCGGTAACAATCAAACCAAGAACTGAATCACCAAGAAATTCAAGGCGCTCATTAGTTTCTTTACTTCCAGATTCATACGCATATGAACGATGGGTAAAAGCTAACTCGAGTAAAGCTGGATCGAGTGTTACTCCCAGCTGCTCACTGAGCATTGAAGTCAGATCAGACCTCTAATACCTGGCGACGGTTGTAAGTACCGCACGTTGGGCATGCTGTGTGCTGCAACTTAGGCTGCTGGCATTGTCCGCATGTTGATAGAGAGGCTGCAGTAGTTTTCCACTGGCTACGACGTGAGCGCGTCTTGGAACGCGACATTTTTCGCTTTGGTACTGGCACTGTTCGAACCTCTTCTCAATCCTGAAGCAGCCACTGGGCTGCAGAGGGTAAGTATCCCTTAAAAAGGCTAAATCTTGAAATCGGGATCCTCGAGGTTTAATCCCCCCAGGCTGGCCCAGCGGGCATCAATCACTGCGTGCGCATGATCTTCCGGCAAATCAGCCCACTTGCCACCGCATTCAGGACATAAACCGAGGCAATCTTGGCTGCAGAGCGGGTTGTTGGGCAATGACAGGACTATCGCATCTCGAATCGGGGTCTCTAAATCAAGGATGTCCCCGTCCATCATGAACTCTTCTGCATCATCTAGATCTTCGGTCGTTAAATCCTCTGTCGGACTCTTTCGCTTTTTCTTCCCGCGTTCATTTGTTGGCTCATAGTTAAACAGCTCTTGAATTTTACGTTCAATCACAATTTCAACTGGATCGAGGCATCGAATGCATTCACCTTGTGCAACCGCATAGACATCTGCGCTTAGCAAAACGCCTTCGGTCACAGATTCCAAGCGGGCATCAACTTCAATAAGTTCACCGGCTGGAACAGAAATCAACTCAACGCCAAACTTTTCCTTAACGACAATGTCTAATTCGTACTCTTTCATTTCACCTGCACGTCGAGGTAGCTCGTATGTATTGAGCTTGAAAGAATCTAGGGCTTTACTCATGAGCCTTTACTCGTCGGCTAGTTGCGACAAGACATCCTTGTCATTCGCGCCTGCTAATCGATCGCGCCCACGAGAAACCGCATCCATCGTCTTATTCAGGATTACTTCCAGAGTTGCAAGGCGTCCATCGATGTACTCCTCAACCTCTTGCTTTTCCAAATCAGCGGTTTCACGAGCATCATCTAATATCTTGCGCGCTTCATCACGAGCAATTTGAACAATCGAAGTTTGTTCAACCATTTGAGCAACATCTTCGCGTGCAATCGTAATCAATTGTTCCGCGCTGACTCTGGCTTCCTCAATAATCGCATCACGCGTTTCAATTATTTTGCGGGCTGATTCAAAGTCAGTTGGTAGTGCTTCACGAGCTTCATCCAAAATTTCAAGCATCTCGGCGCGATGTACAACGCAACTTGCAGAAAGCGGAACTCCGCGGGCTTCCTCAACTAATGTGATCGCTGAAGTTAATTTTTCTACTGAATCCATTGTCTACTTCCCCGCTACTCGAGCTTTAAGTGCTTCATTAATTGAGGGTGGAACCATAGTTGAAACATCGCCGTTGTAGTGAGCGAGTTCTTTTACAAGAGAGGACGATAAGAATGAATGCGCCGGTGAAGTTGCCATAAACATTGTTTCAACACCTGATCCTTGCAAATTAACCTGAGCCATCTGTAATTCGTAATCAAAATCAGTAACCGCTCTCAAACCCTTAACAATGGCTTGAATTGAATTACTCTTGCAATAATCAACCAACAATCCGCTCCATGAATCAACTGAAACATTAGGAAACTTCTTGGTTACCTCGTTAATCATGGCAATACGTTCAGTTACCGTGAAAAGGCTGGATTTGGTGCGATTTTCCAAGACCGCTACAACTACGTTATCAAATTGCTGCGCAGCACGTTCAATAATGTCGAGATGTCCATAGGTAATGGGATCAAAGGATCCTGGGCATACAGCGCGCTTCATGTGCCAAACGCTAGCAATACTGAGCCCAGTTATCCATTCTTAGGGCTGGTAATTAGCGTAATAAATGGTTACCTGCCCATATTTCCGCTCACGTGCGGGCACAAATGCATCTGGCCATATAAATTGCGCACCTCGCGACGTGCGCTCTACTGCAATGAAAGCATCACTGTTGAGAAATTCATAATCATGAAGCGCACTCAATACATCTTCAACTGCTTGATTAGAAAAATCAAAGGGTGGATCAATATAAACAAGGTGATATTTATCTTTAGGTGCATCCTTTAAAAATCTCTCGGCACTCATTCCATACAAATGAAATTTGCCCGTTGGGTTCGATTTCTTTACGATCTCAAAATTAGTTTCAATTGTTTTTTGTGCTTCGTCATCTTTTTCAACTATATGAACAGAGCTCGCGCCTCGTGACAATGATTCCAATCCAATCGCGCCAGATCCACCAAAGAGATCTAATACATGTAAACCTTCAAAGGTGCCGAATTCTGAAGTTAGTGAAGAGAACAAACCTTCGCGTGCTCGATCAGATGTGGGTCTAGTAGCACCTGCAACGGCGCCGAGTATTCGCCCCTTTGCAACACCAGCAATGATTCTCAATTGATTAGCCCTTATCCAAATAGTCAACTGCTTGATCACGCTGTATCTGTGCCAGTTGTGCCTTAAGCGCAGGATAGTCTGATAAATCATTGTCAGTTGCAATCAGCGATTCGGCATCATCGCGTGCCTGCTCGATTAATGCTTCATCTCGAAGCACACGCAGCAGTCGAAGATGAGATTGAGTTCCAGATTGGCTAGCCCCAAGCACATCTCCTTCGCGGCGTTGCTCCAGATCAATTCGAGATAATTCGAAACCATCGAGGGTGCCTGCAACAGCGTTTAATCTTTCTCGTGCTGGTGATTCTTCTTCGCACTGAGTCACTAAAAGACAAAGTCCAGGTGACGTTCCGCGACCAACACGACCACGTAACTGATGCAACTGCGAAACTCCAAAACGATCCGAATCCATAATCACCATAATTGTGGCGTTCGGTACATCCACACCTACTTCAATAACAGTTGTTGAAACCAAGACATCGATATCGCCTTTAGTAAAGGCTTGCATCGTTGCGTCCTTTTCATCAGCCGATAAGCGACCATGCAAAATTGCTAGTTTTAAGCCCTTTAGCGGGCCGGCATGCAATGTCGGGGCTAATTCTTCGACCGAGGAAATCTCGGTTGATTCTTCTCCGAACAAGAAATCAATGTCGGCATTGGCATCCGAATCCGCGCTAATGCGCGGTGCAACTATGTATGCCTGATGGCCTTGGGCAACTTCTTCGTTAATCCTTTGCCATGCTCTCTCCAAAAAGCTTGGCTTCTCTTTCACAGGCACAACATGAGTTGTAATCGGTTGTCGTCCTAAAGGCAGCTCGCGCAATGTAGAAACATCTAAATCACCAAAGACGGTCATTGCAACTGTTCGCGGAATAGGAGTTGCAGTCATAACCAGTAGATGCGGAGGCAGCACTGCTTTCTCCTTTAGAGCATCACGTTGTTCGACACCAAATCGATGTTGTTCGTCAACGACAATTACTCCCAAATCTTTGAATTCAACCTTTTCGCCTAATAGCGCATGTGTACCAATCACAATGCCCGCGTTTCCGCTAGCTGCCATAGCCAACGCTTCTTTTCGAGCAGCAGCACTCTGTGAACCTGTAATCAAAGTTATTTGTGTTGCTTTCTCCGAACCACCAAGCATTCCACCCTGACCAAGTTCGCCTAATAATTTTTGAATCGTACGAAGATGTTGGGCAGCTAAAACTTCAGTTGGAGCTAGCAGGGAAGCCTGTCCTCCACTATCAATAACAGCCAACATCGCTCGCAAGGCAACGATTGTTTTACCCGAACCAACTTCACCCTGTAATAAACGGTGCATTGGATGAGACTGCGCAAGATCAGATTCAATTTCTTTGCACACCGCAACTTGGCCAGCAGTTAATTCAAATGGCAGAGTCGCATCAAAAGCGTCAAGTAAACCGCCACTAATGCGTTTTCTGGAAGTTGAATTCAATTTCTTTAATTCGATTCTGCGCATTACCAAAAGAGATTGCAGCAGGAATGCTTCATCAAAGGTCAAACGTTCTCTAGAAAGTTCGGCATGATCTAGGTCAGCTGGCTGATGTAACTGAACTAATGCCTGATGCAGTGATGGATAATTATGTTTTTCACGTATTGCAGTAGGTAAGAAGTCTTCGATCTCTTCCAGTGCGCCAATGGCTAACTGCGCACATTGTGAAATTTTCCATGAAGGCATTTTGGCCGAAGCGGGATAAACGGGAAGATACTTACCCGCGAAACCTTCAACAGCGCTATCAACATCTGAGCCATCGGGAATCATTTCGTAATCCGGATGTGCGAGTTGTTTTTTATTGTTGAAAACTCCTACTTTGCCGGCAAATAAACCTTGACGCCCAACCTTCAAATCTTTCTCACGCCAGGCTTGATTAAAAAAAGTTAAGGACAATTTGTCTGTTCCATCCGTGACAACAACTTCAAGCATGCTGCCTTTACGACCGCGCATAGGTCTAGTTGATGCTGAATACACCTGCGCCAAAATCGTTGTTTCATCGCCTTCATGAAGGGCTGAAATATCCGACAGCTCACCACGCACCATGTATCGACGTGGGTAGTGGCGCATGAGGTCGCCAACACTTTTAATTCCAAACGTGGTGTCAAGAACTTTGGCGGTGCGGTCACCGACGACCGCCGAAACCTTGTTATCTAGATGCGCCACACGGGCATTCTCTCGCTAAATCCCATGAAATTCGGGCACCAAGCGTGAATTGGCATTGAACCCCGCCTACGGGGTACCCTTACGGCCTGTTCCCATTGGAACGAGATCAATAGAAAAGTTAAAAGGAGTACCGCTGTGGCATCAACATGCGATATCTGTGGCAAAGGGCCCAGCTTCGGAAACAATGTTTCTCACTCACAGGTCAAGACCCGTCGTCGTTGGAATCCGAACATCCAGCGCGTGCGCACACTTGTTAGCGGAACACCAAAGCGTCAAAACGTTTGTACTTCATGCCTCAAAGCTGGAAAAGTTACTCGTTAATTTTTATTAATTGAAATGGCGCCAGGTATCTGGCGCTTTTTTCATTTCTACCCCAAGTACACCGTTTCCTTCAACAACTGTTCCTACGCAAAAACCAGCAACGTCTATTCCTGTAGCTAAAAATACGTGGTCCTCACCACCTGCGAATATCCATTGCCACACATCAACATCTTGGCTATCGGCCAGCTCTTTCAAAGATTCAAACTCTGGGTGTTGAGCAATCAATTGCTGATCAAATTTCAAGGCAACTCCAGATGCTTTTGCCAATTGATCGGCTTGAATAACAAGAGCATCACTAACATCACACATTGAATGTGCTCGATTGTTTGAGAACTGAATAGCTGAAACATAATCCACTGTTGGCGCGTTGTACTCGGACACGGCGTGGAGAGCCAGATCATCTTCTAGATCTTTTTCAATTATTGAAAGACCAGCGGCAGACCAACCAGGCAATGATGAAATATAAATTGAGTCTCCGACCTGCGCACCAGCACGTGTAATTGGATTATCTACATCTCCAATGGCGGTAATCGAAATAACTATGCAAGGCCCTTTGGCTAAATCTCCACCCACAACAAATGCACCACAACTATTTGCTTCATGTGCAATACCTTCTGCAAGTTCTTCAATCCATTCCATACTTTCTTGGCCAGTAAGGGTTACAGCAGCTACTAGGTATTTTGGAGAACCACCCATCGCATAGACATCTGCCAAGTTTGCAGCCGTTATCTTCCGACCAATATCAAAAGCGCTGCTCCACTTTGTTGAAAAATGTGTGCCTTCAACGGCCATATCTGTTGTGATGACGGTTCGATCAGTTGTTGCAACGACTGCCCCGTCATCACCAATTCCCACCTCGACCCAACGATGAGTTGCCCCAAATATGCGCGTTAATACAGAAATCACGCCCGCCTCATCGAAGTTCATAGCACCTAGCCTAATCGACTAGTGAGTCTGGGATGTTCTGCGGTAGCGTTTGAGCCTCGACCAGAAAGGACCTCACATGTCAGTACAAGCTTTCATTCTGATTCAAACTGAAGTTGGCAAGGCA
>Ga0114962_10004706_pt1 | contig 10839 bp, 13 predicted proteins | sample C_130820_MF_Meta_FD_87017 | JGI IMG/M metagenome (GOLD analysis project Ga0114962, IMG submission 87017) | Freshwater microbial communities from Lake Croche, Canada to study carbon cycling - C_130820_MF_MetaG | ecosystem: Environmental > Aquatic > Freshwater > Lake | place: Lake Croche, Canada...
CATCAATCCTATCACATTCATTCCAGGAATTGGCATTACTAACTTTGTTAACAAGACTGCCACCAGTGTCAGCACTGCAATGAATCGTATCAATGTAGCACGCCTGGTAGCATATTTGCGAGCCAGGTTGGCACAGATTGGCAACCAATATCTGTTCCAGCCCAACGATCAGATTACACGCAATTCGATTGCCAACAGTTGTACTAGTTTGATGTTGGACCTGGTGGCCAAGCGCGGAATCTATGACTACTTGGTGGTATGTGATTTGACTAACAATACACCGGCTACTATCGATGCCAATGAACTGTATGTTGACATTGCAATTGAACCAGTAAAAGCAGTTGAATTTATCTATATTCCATTGCGAATTGAGAACACTGGTGGTATTGCAAGAACCTTGACTACCACAGCCACTGCCGGTTAATGACATGGCAAATGTAACCATAAATAAAGTATATAGGAGATAACAACATGGCAGTTTCATCACTCAGTAGAATGACAGTCCCGCTGGCCAGCGACCAAAGCAGTCCAAGCCAGGGTCTGTTGATGCCCAAACTCAAGTATCGCTTTCGCGTTACTTTTCAGAACTTTGGTGTGTCACAACCCACAACTGAATTGACTAAACAGGTAGTTGATTTTACTAGACCCAGTGTTGAATTCACTGAAATCGCGTTGCCCATCTACAACAGTACAGTTAAAATTGCTGGCAAATATGCCTGGGCCGATGCTACCTGCAACATACGTGATGATGCAGGAGGCACTGTGAGCAAGCTGGTAGGCGAACAACTACAGAAGCAGTTGGACTTTATGGAAATGGCATCGGCTGCTTCGGGTATCGACTACAAGTTCTTGACAGTGTTTGAAGTATTGGACGGTGGCAACGGAACCTCAGTGCCAGTGGCCTTGGAAACCTGGGAACTGTATGGTTGCTATCTCAAATCAGTCAACTACAACGACATGAACTATGGCACCAGCGAAGCTGCTACCATTACCATGGTACTTACATTTGACAACGCCAACCAGGTAAGCGGCGAAGGTGTAGGCACCATCATTGGACGCACAGTGGGCGATGTGGCCACCGGTGTTGCCCAGGTAACTACCGCAGTGGCTCCGGCCGTGGTCTAATCACAATGGCCTGGGGGCAGGACTTTTTACGAGGATTCGCAGGTTTTGACGGGCTGAAAGACTACAGTCACGCTGCCAAGACCTTCTTAACCAACGGCTATGAGCAGACTCCTCGTCAGAAGTTTCTGTTTCATGTGTTCTTTACTATAAACGTAGACAATGTTCCGGCTCTGCGCAATGCTTTTCCCAATAGCGATCAGGCCACCATTGGCCTGATGGTAAAAACTGCACAGTTGCCTAACTACACTGTTGCGGTAGACACACTGAATCAATACAATCGCAAACGCCTGGTACAAACCAAAATTGATTACAATCCAGTGATTATTGAGTTTCACGACGATGGCGGTGACTTGATTCGCAACATGTGGTACAACTATTACAAGTACTACTACAAGGATCCTGGTTACAAATACGACAACTTGGCCAATACCAACGGCCAGGCCAACCCCATAGAACAAACTCCAGCTGGGTTCAGCTACAACAATAGAGACATTTATAGTCCATCATTGCCAGTTAACGACTGGGGCTACATAGGAGAATCCTACAACGATGGCACCCCTCCGGGTGCATCAAAACCGGCTTTTTTCCGTGACATCCGCATTTACGGAATGAGTCAACGCAAATATGCACAATACGTTTTGGTCAATCCCATGATAACCGATTGGTCTCACGACACTTATGACTACAGTCAAGGCAATGGCATCATGACCAACAAGATGACTATCAAATACGAAACAGTCAAATACTATTCAGGTGCCCTGGGCGGGGTCAGACCCGACACCAATGTCAAAGGTTTTGCAGATCCATCTTACTATGACACAGTGCCCAGTGCGCTGGCTAGACCCGGATCAACACAAACAGTTTTGGGCCAAGGCGGTCTGTTGGATGCTGGCATTGGTATTATTGAAGATTTGCAAAGTGGCGGAGTGGCCGGACTGATAGGTGCTACACAAAAAGCTGCTGCCACATACAACACATTTAAAAATGCCAACATTCGTAGCATTGTCAATGCCGATGTCAGACAGGCTGCCAACAACACAATTCGCAATGTGTTGCCCGGAGCACTGCGTGGTGCCAGTGCAAGCGCACTGACCTCGCCAGTGGGTATACCTACACAACAACTCAGATACGGCAGTGGCGGCATATTCTTTCCAACCCCACCGCAAGGCTAACTATGACCACAGTCAACAACACCAACTATTCGATAGATCAAACAGTAAGGGTGTTTGATAAATTCTACAACTATGCTGCCGATATACCATCTCAGGAATACGATGCAGTGTTGAGTTATTTCAGAAGTGTTTTTACCACACAAACAGCCGCTGAAAATTTTGCCAGCTCGCTGTTTAGAGTGGCCGAAGAAACTGGCACTGATGCCATGACTTTGTTGCAGACTTTTCAACAGACTGGATCGTCACAACCGCAGGTGACTATTCTGATGGCCTACTATCTCAACAGCATACGCAGTCCGGCCACTCTGTTGGGGGTATTGGCACCCACAACTCCTAACTTTTACACAGCCAGAAATGTAAGGGCCTAAAATGGCCAACAACTTTCGTCAGGGCCACTATGCGGTAAAAAACACCAACAAATATGTAGGCACCGGCACCCCCCGATATAGATCTGGTTGGGAGCTCACATTCATGATGTTTTTGGACAGCAACGACAACATACTGCAATGGGCCAGCGAAAGCATTAGTATACCGTATCGCAATCCGTTGACTGGCAAACAAAGCATCTATATTCCGGATTTTTTTGTGACCTATCGTGGCCCCAACAACACAGTAAAGGCCGAAGTGGTGGAAATCAAACCCAAAAGTCAAAGCCTGTTGGAAAGCCGTACCAGCACTCGAGATCGAATGGCCATTGCTGTAAACTATGCCAAATGGGATTCTGCTACCAAGTGGGCACAGCGCAACGGACTGGTGTTCAGAGTCATCAATGAAGATCAAATCTATCATCAAGGCGGCAAGAAATAATAGCCTAACATACCGGCGGTAAATATGGTATGACTCGCCGTTTAGAAGAACTCTTTGATTTCCCTCCTTCAGAAGTAACTTCTGAAGACACTCCTACAGTTGAACAAACACGTACCCAACTGGCTGAAATAGATGCCACTATAGACAAAATTGACGCTGCTTTGCCGGCTATTCGCGATTTAGACACTAGCGATCACGAATTAGATGAAATAGCAAATCTAGCCAAAGAAAGTTTCCAAGACCTCAGTGATCTAGGTATGCAGGTTGATAGTCGATATTCTGCAGAGTTATTTGCTGTGGCCAGTACCATGCTGGGCCACGCACTCACGGCCAAAACTGCCAAGCTGAATAAAAAGTTAAAAATGGTTGACCTACAGTTAAAAAAACTAAAAATAGATCAAGATGCAGCTCGCAATGCACCTGAACCAGCAATGGAAACTGCACACGGCACTGTGCTAAACCGTAATGATTTGCTGGAACGACTGATCGCCACAAATTCACAAAATGGCAACCGAGCATAAATATCATATAGGGAAACTAAAATGAAAAATTTTCAACAATACCTGGCCGAAAGCGAAAGAACCTACAATTACCGTATCAAAATTGTAGGCGATGTTGCTCCTGACACTATCAAACAACTGGAAGAACGACTCAAACAGTTTGACCCGGTGAAATTTGGCCGTGCCAAAACTACACCAGTACAAATGAAACCTGCAGATTTTCCCAAACACAGCAATGATAGTGTGACCAGCATGGATGTAGAATTTCGCTATCCAGCCATTGAGCCGCAGATCAAACAGATAGCACAGTTGTTGTTCTTGGATCCTAACCGTGTGATTATGTTGACTGTGCCACACGAAGACAACATGGACCAGGAACGCAAACGAGTTGAAGCCGAAAACAAAAACTTGTTGACCGACACTGACTATCCAGCACCGGATGCGGAACAAAAAGCACTCAAAGCCGACTACTCGGCACCTTACGATCAACATGCTGTGTTGAAAAATGCATACCGAACTGATTTCACCGTGGCTGGGGGCAAGACACCCGCAGCAAAAACCACAAACGATTTGCCAATGGGCACTACCAGCCCAATGACCAAGGTCAAACGACCACCACGTCCAGCCACTGGCGCACAACCCCAAGGATAATACAATGAGTAATTTTTTCTACGACCTCAACAAAAAGCTGGCCAGCATTGAGAATCAGCCTGCACCTACACAATTGAACGAACGCGGTGAAAAGTGGATTCAAAAAGCAGTAGACCCCTCACACAAAGGTGACTTGCACAAAGCCCTGCACGTTCCTCAAGGTGAAAAGATTCCTGCTGGTAAATTAGAAAAAGCCACACATAGTAGCAATCCCAAACTTAAAAAACAAGCAGTGTTGGCCAAGACACTGAGAGGTCTCAAAAAAGAAGACGTCGAAGAAGGCCAGTTAGATGAAAAATTTGGTGGAAATGCCGCACAAAATGCACAATACAACAAAGCCCATACAGGCGAGTGGAATCGTAGTCCTGATAGATTGCAAAACCGCCAAGATGATATTGAGGCTGGCAATCTACCACCGGAAGAACTTAAGAAACGAATGCAAGATGTGGCAAAATATAATATAAGAAACACATGGCCAGGGCATCAAACAAAATCAAAATTACCAGGCGCAGCCCGCCCTGCATATCGTGGACCGGATAATCCTTATGCAGAAAGCGCCATGGACGAGTCAGCGTTCCAAGCAGCCATTGGCAAAAAGAAATATGGCGACGAAGGCATGAAGGCCTTGCAAAAAGCCGGACGTGATCATGCCAGTGCCAAGACCATGAGCAACATTCGCAACAAGTATGACAAGTACGACGAAAGCGTCATGGCAGATGAAGGCAATGCATTTAGCAAAGCAGTTGTTGATGCCAAGAAAGATGGTATCCAACCAGGTGAAAAGATCACAGTTGGTGGCAAGCAATATCCTGTCAAGGAAACAGGCCCAATGGACGCAATTAAAAAAGTTGGCAAGGGAGTTGCCAGCGGTGTCAACCGACTGGTTGGACATGGGTCAGATGAAGAAATGATCCGGGACCTGCAACGCAAATCAGGTGCTCCTGTCACAGGCAAGAAGCCTCAGAATTTTGCTGACAAGATTGCCGGCGCCAAAAAAGAAGTTGACGAGATGCTGGGCGATGTGGCTGCTGAAGCCATGCGCAGTGCATTAGGCGGCGGTAAAGGTCGCAATGCTGCCATGGACGAAGAAAATGATTTCACAGCACACAAACGTCCAGCAGCAGTTCAGCCCAAGGTTGGCAGTACTGAACGTGGTCATAAGCATGACATCAAGCATACGGCCACAGGCCGCATGGTCACACGCCGCACTGATGCACAAGGTAATAGTGTGGGTGCTGACGACGACACAGATACACAGGCAGCACCACGTGGTCCCGGACGTCCAAAAGGTCCTGAGAAAGCACCTGAGCGTGTGACAGCCAAGGCTACCAAACACAAAAGTGGTCGCAAAATGGCCGACGAAGCACTGGACAGCGACGGCGTCATGATGACTCGTCCCAGCAACATGAGCAGTGAAAGCCGCGACCCCAGTGAATACGATCAAGAAGGCAGTATGGCCAAAGACGATATCCACACCATTGTGCGTCATGCCAAGGCCCTGGAAAAGATTCTAAGCGACAATGACAATTTGCCAGAATGGGTACAGGCCAAACTGGCCAAGATTGAAGGCATGATGACTGCTGTGGACGACTACATGCAAGATCAACGTGAGCGTGATGTTGAACATGAAACTGGCGAAGAAGGCGTTACCTTAGATGAAAAAGCTGTCAGCAAGAAACAACAGCGTTTTATGGGCATGGCACATGCCATCCAAAAAGGTGAAAAGGTCAAGGGCGCTGGCAAAGAACTCAAAAAAGTTGCCAACACCATGAAGCCAAAAGACACTGAAGACTTTGCCAAGACCAAACACAAAGGCCTGCCAGAAAAAGCGCCCAAGAAGAAAAAAGAAGTTGAAGAAAACACAACTGCAGGATCTGTTGCTACCAGCACAGGCTCAACAAAATCCAAAGGTGGATTCTCTTTTGGCCAGGGTGTGTACGAAAGTCTTGATCAACGCTACAAGCAAGCATTGAACGAAGGCATGAGCATCAACATCAGCATGGACGAGCAGGGTCACAACACACTCAATGTGACTGCCACAGATGAAGACGCACAAGCCTTGGCACAGTTGTTAAAAATGGCCGGCCTGGGATCACAAGGTCATGGTTGCCCAAGCTGCGGTGAACAATCTTGTGGCTGTGATCAAATGGTTGACGAAAATCAACCCAATTGGCCCACCAATACCGAAACTTCACACGATGCCATGCAGTATTCAGGTGGTTTGAACGGACCCAAGTCAACTGGACAAGCCACAACTCCTGTGCTGGCCAGTCAAATGCGCCGTCAACACAGCATGGAAGAGTCTGTGAAACTTGAACGCAGTTTGTTCAACACCTGGAAAAATTATAAAGGTTAATCAAAATGGCCGTTCAAGTAATCAAAGACACAGCAGGCAATGTATTGTGGACCACAGACAAAGCCGAAATCAACTCTGAAAGCACCAATGTGACTTATCAAGTCAACATCACTGCACTGGGCACAGCCAATGCTGTGGGCAACCTATATGCCAATGCAGTAAGTGTACCCAACGGAACCACAAAACAAATTTATGTGGGCGCAGGCAACTATTTGATTATGACCGGCAACAACTTCACAGTTCGAGCGTTAGGAACACGAAGTTCGGCACAATCTGGTGTTTACAACGCCGCTGGAAACTGATAATGCGAGCTCAGGAGTTCATAGCTGAAGGCGAAGGCAAGATGCACAAGCATGCCGTTGCGGCTAGTCCGGGGACTCATAAAACTCGTGACAAGGGCGGATATGATCGCACCAATCACCTAAATCGACTCATGATGGCCACTGCCATGGCAGACGGCAAAAGTAAAAAACCAGTGGACATGGATTCAGCCAGTTGGATTGAAAAATACAACACCGCACACCCTTACACAGAAGAAGAGCACAACATGTTGCATCAGGCCATGGCCACAATACCCACAGAACATAAAGAAGTTGTGCCTTTTAGCAAAAGTCAAGAAGCTGACGATACGCACAAAATCAGTCCTGTAATTGGTTTCAAAGGCTATGGCAGATGAGAGCCAGAGAATTCATTGCGGAACAAAAAAATCTTCCGCCCGAAGACGCCGATCCCATGCGTTATACTTATATAATTCCTGGCCTCAGTGCAGCCGACCCATACCGTAACTATCGATTTGGTGTGGCCCTGGCACGAGCAAGAAGTGATGTCAGCAAAGACGATCACAACATTGATCCTTACAAACCAGAATGGTCAGCACAAACAGCATTTGGCGAATACGGAGTGGTTGTGGGCATGAACAGCACTATTGAACCAGTTATTGATCAAGCCCTGGCAATGACCGACACTCCCGGCGGCAAAGAACTAGTGAGTACACCCACCAGCACAGAACCCAAATTTGTTGAAAAAGTCAGTCCGATACGAGCATTCAAAGGATACCCTCGCTGATCGGTCACTAAATACCTGTATGAAAAAACTACTCTTTGTGCTGTTGCTCACAGCCTTAAACTCAGCACACGCTTGGGATCAAACCCCTCCACTAGCAGTTGACCATTGCAAGGCACACAATCCCTACGGTTGGGCACAAACATCAAAACCAGTCACAGCCATTTGCCGTAGAGCATACTTTGTGGCATACGATGCAGCCGCAAAGATTCCCAACTATGTTACCTATACGTTGACACCGCCTAACGCACTGGGCTGCTGGCCAAGAACCAATGCATTTGTGGCAGATGCTAGTGTGTCCAACGGTGCCCGCCCAGATGACTACGCAGGCACCGGCTACGACAAAGGCCATGCTGCTCCAGATGGTGACTTATCATGGGACCAACAAGTAGAATATGAAAGTTTCTTGATGACCAACATGTATCCACAACTGGGTGGACTTAATCGTGGCATTTGGAAACTGCTGGAAACTTCAGTGCGTGGCTGGACAGTACAACTCAACAACAGTTTTACGATTTATGTGGGTGGCGTGTACGACAACACAGACAAAACAATTGGTGCGGGGGTTGTGGTACCACATGCATTCTACAAGATTGTGATCAACAATCAAACAGGTGCCATGGCTGGCTGGTACTTTAAACACGAAGGTGGGCAGGGTAACGACTTGACCCGAGCTCGTGCCAGCATTGCACAAATTGAAACCAAAGCCGGCGTAAAGTTTGCTTTCCCTGCCAACGCTCAAGAACTGCCTGTTGGCAGCGAATGGCCTGTGGACTTTGGCGCACTCACCACGGCCAAACGTGCCAAGTGCAAAAGCAGTGACTGATTGATACATGTGGTTTGTTACATAAATATGTAACAGGAGAAGCCACTATGAAAAAATATACAGTGGCGGTGTTATTCTGCCTAATCAGCTCTATAGCTCACGCCCAGCAAGAGTTACCTGACGTTGTCGATGTGCTCAAGCCCATGCAATGCATTAGAACAAATACACTGTTCCAATTGTTGGAACGTGATCGTCAACAGCATCAACTATGGATAGGCAAAGATGCCAACACCAGCAGTTACATCAGTTTATGGATCAACAACATCCTGGGTACCTGGACTATGATACAGTATGATAGCATGATGGGTTGCATATTAGGGTCCGGCGAACAGGCCAGTGCAATCTAATTTTTAATTACCAAAAATTTATGCAGTAGTAAATAATGGTATGAATGAACCCGCCTTAGTCAAAACGCCTTACAAAAAAACCACGTTCACAGATCAACAACTGGCCGAATTTGTAGCCTGTGCTGATCCTGTAACTGGTCCGCAGTATTTCATGGACCACTTCTTCCATATACAGCATCCTACCCGGGGTAAACTGTTGTACCATCCGTTTGACTACCAAAAGCGCCTGATAGATACCTATCACAACTATCGGTTCAGTATTAGTATGATGCCTCGACAAACTGGTAAGAGCACCAGTGCCGCTGGATATCTACTTTGGATGGCCATGTTCAAACCAGACTCGACCATCTTGATTGCGGCTCACAAGTACACTGGTTCACAAGAGATTATGCAACGCATACGCTACGCCTATGAACTGTGTCCAGACCATATCAGAGCCGGTGTGACCAGTTACAACAAAGGCAACTTGGATTTTGAAAACGGATCACGCATAGTTTCAACCACCACAACTGAAAATACCGGTCGTGGTATGAGTATATCATTGCTGTACTGTGATGAGTTTGCGTTTGTGAGACCCACCATTGCCAAAGAATTCTGGACCTCCATATCGCCCACCTTGGCCACTGGTGGTAAAGCCATTATTACTTCTACCCCCAACAGTGACGAGGATCAGTTTGCCCTGCTGTGGAAAGGCGCTCTCAAATGTGAAGATGCGTTCGGTAACCCTACAGATTTGGGCATCAATGGATTTAAATCCTATCGCAGCTATTGGAACGAACACCCGGACCGAGATGAAAAGTGGGCCAATGAACAGCGAGCTCAGTTGGGCGAAGATCGTTTTCGCAGAGAAATGGGTTGCGAGTTTTTGATTTGGGAAGAAACACTTATTGCACCGGCCAAACTGATAAACCTACAAGGGCACGAGCCTTTGCAAACAACAGGACAAATTCGCTGGTATCAAAAACCCAGAGCTGATCGAATCTATGTGGTTGCATTGGATCCCAGTCTGGGCACTGGAGGTGACAATGCAGCCATACAGGTATTCGAAGCCAACACCACTGAACAGATAGCAGAATGGAAACACAATCGAACACCTATTCCGGAACAAATTAGACTGCTGGCCAAAATCTGTGAACAGCTGAATGAAACAGTTAAAAATCCAGAACATATCTACTACAGCATAGAAAACAATACCATTGGAGAGGCCGCACTGATATCATTGGATCAGTGGGGAGAAGAAAACGTTCGGGGATATTTTTTGAGCGAAACCGGCAAAGGCTCAACTCGCAGATATCGTAAAGGATTCAATACTACCAATAAAACCAAACTTTCTGCTTGTAGTAAACTAAAAACAATGATTGAAAGCGGCCGCATGAAAATACGCAGTTCTCCGTTGATCAGCGAATTAAAGACTTTTGTAGCTGCTGGTGCTGGTTATGCAGCCAAACTGGGCGAACACGATGATCTAGTGTCAGCAACACTGTTGTCAATCAGAATGATGCAGGCTCTGCAAGATTATCATCCAGAAATGGACAAACAACTGCGAGATCATGGAGATCACATTATTCCTCCGATGCCCTTCATCAGCGTCAAGCGATAAATAACACACTATGTCTGATATCACACCTGCTCGCAAACTGTTTGATCTACTGGTCAGTAGAGATTTTGACCCCGAAATGCTAGATGTTGCTGGCAAACCAGCTGCCAATCCATCTGACGCTGAAATATTCAGTTTTGACTTCCGTGCAAAATCTGGAAAAGATTACGGCACAGTGGTAATCATGCTGGGCGACGACGGCGACCTTGAAATTTATTGCAGCGACAATGTGGGTCGCAGCATGGAAGGAGCAGACAAAGACGACTGGTTTGCGTTTTTAGAACAGTTGAAACATTTTTCTGTGCGCAACAATTTTATGAATTTTGGCATCAAAAGTCTGACACACCTCAAACACAGCATGCAAGGACAGGCAGCCATCAAAGAAGGCTTGTTTGA
>Ga0114962_10004708_pt1 | contig 10837 bp, 16 predicted proteins | sample C_130820_MF_Meta_FD_87017 | JGI IMG/M metagenome (GOLD analysis project Ga0114962, IMG submission 87017) | Freshwater microbial communities from Lake Croche, Canada to study carbon cycling - C_130820_MF_MetaG | ecosystem: Environmental > Aquatic > Freshwater > Lake | place: Lake Croche, Canada...
CCACCACCTCCAGACCCACCAGACCCTGCGGTTCCGTTGCTACCAAATCCTCCTCCGGTAGCTGTAATTGAACCAAGTACGCTATCCGTTCCTTGAGTTCCATTATTATTAGATCCGCCAGACACTCCACCACCAACCGTTACAGTGTAAGATTGTATATTAGTAAACAATTTATCTACCAACACGCCACCACCACCGCCGCCGCCGCCAGCAGTGCTATAAATTCCGGCTCCGCCACCGCCACCGGCAACAACCAAATAATTTACAACATTAGGTCCCGGCCAAGTTTGTGCTTTTATGTATTGCAAAGCCTCTGAAAGCGTCCAAATGCCAGGAGCGGAGCTTGTTGAAACTGTTGGTGGCGTCGCAGATTTTATGCCGCCTACATATCTACGAGACATTTTTTATCCTTACGACATAATTTCGTAGGAAATTGAGTATGTGATACCGCTTGCGGTACCAGATGTAACCGTAATTGAAGTGCCTTCTTCCAGATACAGTCGCGTAGTCGCATCCGACACAATTAGCGCCGCATTAGCTGGAACTGAAATTGTTGATGCTATGGGATAAGCCGTACCACCCGATGGCGCAGACCCTTGGGCAACCGCGCCATTTGTGTAAACAGACACCGTCGTATTAACAGCATTTGTGCCATTGACGTTTGTGGCAACAATTTGGTTAATTTTAAACACCTGCCCACTTGCAGCGGCATTAGGCAAAAGAACAACAGCGGTTGTGCCGGAAGGGGTGTAATAAGTCGTCTTACCTGTAGTCGTAGTAAGAGCCAAAATGTTAGGAGCGGCCATATCGTTTCCTTACACGCCAAAAATCAAAGATAGGGCGGTAGCTTTAGCTTGAGTAACACCACCACTGGAAGATGCAGCAATCGTAATTGTTCCAGAACCATTGGTAATTGTAATGCCAGTACCCGCCGTTAAAGTCGCCTTTGCAAGTGTATTACCAGTGGAATTGCCAATTAGCAACTGACCATCGGTATAGGTTGTTTGACCTGTACCACCATAAGCAACGCCAATTGTACCAACGTCACCAGAACCAAGAAGTGACGTACCGCTAACGGTTTTGATATTGGTGCCGCTAACTAGGGCGGCTTGCTTGCCGTTAAACGTTGTCCAATCCGCGCTGGTCAAATACCCATTAACGGATGTGGTTGCCGCAGCCATGCTGATAGCTGGGGTTGTACCGCCGCTAGACACAACCGGAGCGGTTCCGGTCACGGATGTTACGGTTCCGCTTCCCTTATTATTAAAAGTTGTCCAATCAGCGGACGAAAGAAGGCCGCGATTTGTTGACGATGCGGTCGGCAAATTCAACGTGATGACTGGCGTTGTTGTGCCGGTAGCAACGCTTGATGATACGTCAGTTCCGGTCGTACCAAGCGTCAACGCCGCAACGCTCGTAACGGTACCGCTGCCTTTATTGTTGAATGTCGTCCAGTCCGTGCTAGTCAAATAGCCGTTTACCGACGCCGTAGCAGCGGCCATGCTAATTGCGGGGGTTGTTCCCCCGCTTGAAACAACAGGTGCTGTTCCAGTTACAGATGTGACTGTACCAGAACCTTTGCTGTTAAACGTATTCCAATCCGTGCTTGTAAGATACCCACTGACCGATGTTGTGGCGGCAGGCATACTAATTACTGGGGTTGTACCGCCCGTAGATACAACGGGAGAAGTTGCGGTTACGGATGTAACGGTGCCGTTACCCTTATTGTTAAAAGTAGTCCAATCCGTTGATGACAACACGCCGCGATTAGTTTCGGAAGCAGTTGGAACATTTAAAGTAATAACTGGCGTAGTTGTGCTATTAACCACGGTTGAAGAAAGATCAGTTCCGGTAGTTCCAAGCGTTAAAGCGGAAACGTTTGTGACCGTACCTGTGCCGCTGCCGGTTGCGGTAAGCGTTCCAGCGGAATAGGTAAGCCCGGAACCTACCGTAACTTCAGCGGCAGCACCCGTATTGTCAAAACCAAACAGATTATTGGCTGTTCCGGTTATGGCATGTTCGTCATTCCAATTTGAAGGCCGGACAATGGTTGCGTCCGTGCCGTCTGGGATTGCAGAAACAAACTTGTGCTTAAGCGAAACGGTCATTGTGCCAATTCAACCCCAACTGCCCGACCATCGGGGCCGCGAACAACGCGCTTGGGCGCGGCTATCGTCTGTAGGGCATTGTGAAGTTTGTCCATCGCCTCGCCGTGCATGTTTGCCATGTTATTATGGGATTCAGCCATTTGGTTCATCGCATGGCGCACATTGTCACCAAGTTCAGCCGTCAAATGTTCAGCAGCCGCTGTTTTCGCTTCGATCAGCGGGATGTCAGCACCAGGGTTGGCCCCGATCCGGGCCACCATAATCTTGGTCGCGGAATCAAGCTCGTTCTTCCACTTTTCAAGTTGGTCTTTGGCTGCAAGCTCTTGCATCTTAAGTTGTGCGTCGTGCTGTTGCTTCTGGGCTTCCATCTGGGCTTGCATCTGAGCAATTTGCATATCCGCTTGCAGCTTGGCTTGTTGCGCCTGGGTTTCAGCCTTCATCTTCATTTCTTCGGCGCTTGGCTGCGGGTTTTGCGCCATCTGTTTTGATTTTTCGCTGAGTTGCTGCAAGGCCGTATCAATCATTCCTTCAATGGAATTAGCCTGCTTAAACGCGCCGACGCCGAACTTAATCATGCCCATAAGCATAGGCACGAGTTCTGGGGTAGCTTGACCGGCAGGGATAGCCTCACGCAAGAAGTTTGAAAATGCGTTCAAAAATTCAACGCGGTCTTGCTTGTTTTGATTTTCGTCAAGTTGAACAAGGCTGTCAGCCGCAACTTCAATGCGGAAGCCACGCAGCGGTGTTTCTGCAATAAGCTGCAAGGCTTGCGGGATCATTTGCTGATCCTCTGGGCTCATTTGCCCAGCAGCCGCATAAGCCAGGATCGTTTGCGGTTGGAACTTGGTGCAAATGATTTGCGCTTTAAGCCGAAGAAGCTCGCTGGCAAACATAGCCACGGTTTCTTGCATCGAACGAAGACGCAGGCCCGCATATTGGCCTTTGATTTGCTGCGCGGTAGCAGTTTCGGATGCTACGCTTTGGCCCCGGATAATGTCAGAAATGCCCGTAATATCATAGATTTGACCCTTAATTTGGGTCTGGGCTTGGTAACATTGAATCAAGGTGGCTGCGATGCTGTCAATTGGCAGAAGGTCAATGCTGCCCTTCAATCCGCCTTTTTCGCTAAAAGCCATCCATTTATCGACGGGGATAAGCGTGTTGTTATCGCCTTCAGTAAGCAGTCGCTGAAGTGCTGGCTGAGACGCATCGTAAAGACCGCGAACCCGAAGCGCCTTAACAAGACCATCAATACGGTCAGTAAGAATGTCCAGTTCGTTAGCCTGGTCCTGATAAAGGACAAAGTCAGGAATGGGAACAAGCGAATCGGTCGTTGTCGTAGCATAGAGCGGCTTGGCGCAAGGGAAGAAGCCCTCAAGCCCAAGCGGATCGTCGCGTTCGTCAATGACCTCGGGCCACGACTCGCAAATCCAGTAAACTTTGCCGCTTTCCTTGTCCCAAAGCTCACAAATCTTTGCCCGGTCATTGGCTGAGCTTTTTTGCGTGTATTTGGTAAGCATGTCCGGCGCGTCATTGGTCGGAATCTTACGCGCAAGTTCTTCACCAAAGCGCTCCTTAAGGGCTTCCTTAGTCATATAGACCCAGCGCCAAACGCAGGTCACTTCTTCCCATGTACGCGCCGTAGAATGACCAAAGTCCTTCCAATGCACATAGTCAGTCGGAGCGCACTCATACTCGATTTCCTCGGGCGGTGCTTCCATGCCGGACATAAGGTTGTCCGGGTTATTTTCGTGGGTTTCTACGTCTTCAGTGACTTGATAGCCGTCTTCCGGCATATCCTGCGTCTTGATGTGCGGATCATAGCGGACCCAGGCCACGCCACGTCCGCCAAGGAACCGATCCTCGACCGAATTACGCATAGACGCCCGGAAGTCCGGGTAATGTTCGATTTCGTAATCAAGAGCGCGTTCGATCAGCAGAGATGCAACACGCCCGACTGGATCATTGTCGGAGAACCGGCGCGAAACAGATGCCTTGGGCATTTTGGCATACACAGCCGGGATAAGCGTCTGCACATTAGACCAAAGGATATTGAACCGGGCAGCTTCGTTGCCGGTAGCGCCGCCCATACGAGAATCATCGCGGTAGCGACGCACAATCTTAGTTGCCCGCGCTTCCCACTTCTTGAACTCGTTGTTGTAGTTGGCAATGACGTTAAGCCATTTCGCTACATCGGGGCTTGCGGTTTCCATTGCACTGTTACCTATTTATTTTTGGCGGTCTTTGCAGACTCTTTAAACGCCTTTGCAGTTGGAGCGCCGGGCGAGCCAGGTTTACGCATATGTTCACCAGAACCGTGCTTAATGCGTTCCTGCTTAGCCAAAATATTTGCGTAAAGACCCGGCTTATTCACGCTGAGAAGATTCCAACAGCCATAACTTCAACACCGGCACCCGTGGTAATTTTCCAGGCACCATTTGCTGACACGGCATTTAGCTCAATGTTGTAACAGCCAGGAATGACAGACGCGCTGGCCGGAAGAACGGTATGCGTCAAAATGCCAGCACCCGTTCCATCAACAACAAGCACATTGCCCGTTGCGCCAGTTGTGACCGTGCAAACAAGGCGGTGAATGTAATCGCCAACGGCACCCGTGCCACCAAGAACCTGAGCGGTTTGGCTAACAGCAACGTGCTCATATTGGTAGCGATATGGGTTTGCAACTCCACTCATATTCTGGACCTCCTCGGCCTTTTGTGCGTAGCCCACATGTCATTCATTGTGGCCGTATTGCTCGGACCAACCATGAGCGGGCGATCAATATTTGATTTAGCATGAACTGGCTCGTTTCGCCAAGAGATTGCTAACATTCTAAATGCGTCCGCCGGATGACTGCACCAATTGTGTTTAGGCGTAGTCCTAAACGCCTTTCTATCTTCATCCCACTCACGTTCATACTGTCTTAACGCCTCAATACCTTCACGGCATTTTCGTTCGTCAAACCAGCAATCAGGCAATGTCATACGAACGGCCTGAATACCATCCTGAACCGACAAATCAGGCACAATGGCAAGTGTTTCCATGCCAAGATGTTCGCCCAATTGTTCGATTACCGACTTGCCCTGTGCCGCCAATGTCTTTGCACGCGCATCGTGCGGCAGGTAATGCTTGACGTAGTGATAGGGCTTTTGCTGGATGACTTCTGCAAGTTCTTTAATGCTTGCACCAGAGACAGAATAATAATCAATGACATGGATTTCGCCGCGAAGCACCTGATACCACCAAATTGCCGTATCATCGCGGTATCCTAAATCCCATGCTGTGTAAGTTGGCAAGCTCGGATCATACGCTACCTCAGTAATGCGCTTTTCATCGTTAGCTTTGCGCATTTCAATGCCATAAAACGCACCCAAAATGGCCGCTTCAAAGGAACACTCGTATTCTTGCATGAATTGGTCTTCTGAAATCTGCTTCTTAACGGCATCAATTTCAGATGGCGGCAAAATCCCGCTGTCGCTGGCCTTAAGCGTCAAACTAAACCATTCTTCCGGCGCGAAATGGGCAGTTTGGTGGATATCCCAAAATTGATTCTTGCCTTTTGGCGTTCCACCGAACACTGCCCAGCCCTGTTTGTCCGACAAAGTGGGTCGAATCACGCTTCCCCAGACGGACGGCCTAAAATCGCCGTATTCGTCCATGTAAATGCCGTCAAAACCCAGCCCGCGCATGGCATCGGCGTTATCGGCCCCGAAAAGCCTGATCTTAGCGCCCGTAATAAGCTCGACCGTAAGCTCCGCCTCATTAGGCGCTTTCATAATGGGCTGCGCAAACCGCTTAATATAGTCCCAGGCAACGCTCTTGGCCTGACTACGATAGGGCGCGACATAGCCAAACAGCGGATTAGGGCTTTTACACGTGACCGCACCACGAATCAGGTCGTTAACCGCAGCAACCGTCTTACCGGCACGACGATGGGCGACGAGACAAGCCCACCGTTGGTGCCGATTGTGGAACGGCATGAACGCCGCCCGTGGTGCGTAAGAAAGCTTTACTTCCCTTCGGCCCACGTGATCACCAGTTCAACAGGACCTTCGTCCTTACCAACCATTTCAGTCCGCGCCAACTTAGGAACATGGTATTCAACCAATTCCATAAAGCACGAGAAAGCCGCCTTTGGTCCTTCACGCTCGTAGATTTCTTCCAGCCATCCAGACATGCGATCTGAATTGCCGTCAACAAACAGCGCAATGGCTTGACGGGCGTTCTTGATTTCCTTGGTGGTGCTGCCTGGCTTACGGCCAAGTTTGGCGGGAACGTAATCAGGGTCTTCAATTGATTTCAGATACTGGCGGCGCTTAACCGACATCACTTCATCCTTTTCATTGCATCAGCCAACTTCTTGCCTTTATCGGCCTGATTGAAGTCTTTGGCAACAGACATAGGAATTTTGTTGCGCTCTGCAAACTTAGGGTCATGCGCGGCTGCTGCCATAAAGCGACGTTGCTTGTCTGATGTGCTTGGCATGACTGGTTCCAAATGTGGAAGTGCACGGGCTTGGGTTTGTGGCAACGGAGGCCCGCCCCGCTTAGCCTGTTACGCAAAGCCCCGCCGGATTAACAGGACCAATGGCCCGGCGGGAAACAGTAGGACGTTGATTTGCTACGCTGGCTCAACGTCCAAAGCCCTCCTATCCCAGAGTGGTGTGCTGACGCAGTAACCGCTCTCTGGGCACACAAGCATCCCCAAGGGGAGCGCCGCAAGCCCGAAGCCCTGCGGGGGATGTGCAAGCGATCCGGGGTATCAGATTTCCCGCGCCCTTACTTGTGATAATTTTCTACGACGTTTGGCTGCGGAAATCAACTGGTAAGCAATCCTTACAGGTTGCGTTTGCTTAGGGGGCGCCAAGCCGATCAAGCCGTTCGCGCAGAAGAATCTTGTGGGCGCGCAAGCCAACTAGGACGCCGCCCTAAGAGCCTTGGTTGAGGCGCGGCGCCTGAACCTGACCTATGACCTGCTCCCGCGAGTCGTCGAAGTCCACACAATCGGCATCACTACCGCAGGACGGCCAGCCATGAGCGTCTGGCAGGTAGATGGTCAAAACAATACGCCGCCCATCCCCGACTGGCGCTTCTTCTGCTTTGATAAGTGTTGGGATGTTGCGGTGTCGAACCTCCCATCTCTCGCCCCTCGCCCCCAATACAAGAAGGGGGCGAAACAGTTCCGCAGGATTATCGCAGAACTCTAGGCCACAATCGCAAGGGCCGGGAAGGAAGGCAGGGCCGTCATTGACGGCGCAGTCAGAGGCGTGACCAATCATGGTATGATAATACCACAAGGTATAATGATACCGCAATCGGCGTTTTGCTAGTCGTCGCGATTCTTGCGGCCGCCGGGAAGGTTCTGTTCGCCTCGTCTGGCTTCGAAATCGTTACCAATGGCTGGGGCATCGTTCAGCTTTAGTGGAAGGGGGGAGAGGCGCTAACCTCTCCCTGGTGCGGTCCTACTTCTAGGTTATGCCCAGTTTCAGACTACGATACCAAGCTACAGATTCTATCAGGAGAGTCAAGTGTTTAGCCTTTGGCGTGTTGCGTTTCCTTTTAATGGTGTGTTGTTATTTGTGCAAGTCCGTTTTTTTGCCAAAAATTTGTATGGGGGGTCGATAAATATATCGACACCCCCCAACCGGGTCCAAAGGGGGGTGGGGGTCAATTGAATGAACGATCAATAAATTAATTGAGCCCGTGAGTCTGGCTGCGTGGCATGGCATGGCGCATGGTCAGTCCGATCGCGTGGCATGGCCAGACGACCGCGAGCCGTGAGACACAACCCCTGCTAGTTGTGTCGGTTCGACACGTTTGAGCGGTACCAGGTATGCCAGCCGACTAGGACACTATGAAACAGGCGAGACATTGGACATTAGCCACACCCTTATAGGGTGTGTGGCTTAATGTCCGTTGTTGTCCATGGACATTATCAACCCATTATCAACCCATTTAGATTGCATTTTTGGACATTAACGGACATTTAGGGGTCAAATCCTGGACATTAGCATGATTTCTTGAATGTCCGGAGGCTTGTTCACGGAGTCGTGAAAACCCGCCCCAAAAAAGCCCTTGCCATCCTCATAATAATGCACGATAGGCAACATCAAGGCCGGACGCAGTGTCTGACCCACCATCATAAGGCGACCTGACATGACCTTCACTCGTGAGAACCTCGAAAACCTGATCGCCAATAGCGGCGCTTTCCTCCCCGGCGACGTTGGCTACAAGGAGTGCGCCGACCTCGACGGGTTGACCGCTCACCTGTTCTTGCAGTCCCTCGGCTATACCGTCCTCGGCCACCGAGACCGGGGCTCCCACGGGGCGGCGTACACCGCCTGCGGCGTGATCCTGAGCACGAACGGCTTTGTCAGCCGGGACGTCGATCGGGCGTGGGAAATCCACCTCAAAGCCTGACCCCGGCCCACCCATAGCGGACAACCCGCTCAAAGCCCGGAGCCGAAAGGTGGCCGGGCTGAAGGCGTGCAGCATCACCTGCAACCATCACAAGGCGAAACACAATGGCATACCTAATGGATACCACCACCACGCAACCCCAAACACGGGAAGCATGGCTTCAAGCGTTTACTGCGCAAGCGGCACAAGCCTTTGCGGCCCAAGGCTATGACTTGCCAACTAACGTGCGGGTTGGTGTCGGGTTCACGTCTAAAGGCGCAAGGGGCAAGGCTATAGGCCAATGCTGGTCGAACGAATGTTCCGCTGATAACACGTTCGAGATTTTCATCGTTCCAAGCCTAGACCAAGCAGAACGGGTGGCGGACGTTTTGACGCATGAACTTTGTCACGCGCAAGCTGGTCTAGCCGCAGGGCATGGCAAGGCGTTTGGCAAGGTGGCGCGTGCAATGGGATTAGAGGGCAAACTTACTGCCACTACGGGAGGGGAGGCGTTTAAACTATGGTCTGACCCGATCTTGGCCTTTCTTGGCCCATATCCGCACGCAAAGCTCACCGGGCGAGATAGCAGCGTCAAAAAAACGCAAACAACCCGGATGCTAAAGGTTGCGTGCGAGTGCGGCTATCAGGTCCGCATGACGCGCAAGTGGTTGGATGACATTGGCGCGCCCGATTGCCCAGCTTGCCTAGTCACGATGACGTGCGAATAACCGCTTGACGCATACACAATTATCAATAACGTAATTCGGGAGGGTTTCGGCCCTCCCATCATCACACAAGGCGACACAAAATGAAAAAAGAGCAATTGCTGAACCATTGGGCCAAACTTCCCCAATCCGCCCCACTAAAGCCGCGCCCGATCCGTTACAAGCACACCGGATCTACATACGGATACGACGGCGTTAGGATCGAAGGATCACCCGAATTTATTGACGCCGTGTTAGGGCGCTTGAAGGACCTGCTAGACAATGAAAGCGCAACAACCCGCCTAGGCGTCGCCTATGCCGAAGTCAAAGCCAAGCCCGGAAAGGATCACAACGGCGGGGAATATGTTTGCTACGTCAAAATTCACGAGCGTGGCGATGAAGCCAAGGCGATCAATCAGGTTTTTGGAGAAGTCACATATAAAAGGCCACAAGCCAACTAACCCTCACACAATGCCAACAACCGGCCCAAGGCGGGAGCGCGTGAGCGTGGCCTGCCTTAAGGCTGCAACAAGCAGGAGCAAAACGAAATGCAATTAATTTTCACGAAGTTTCTTCCACCGACCAACACCAAAGGTCCGCGGATCAAGGCCTATCGTCGCGGCGACGTCAGCGTAACAGTGGCGTTCAATTATGAAGCCGATCAGCGGGACAACCACCTATCGGCGGCACGTGCCTTGATGAAGAAGATCGGCTGGCGCGGGGCCTTGGAGCTTGCGGGCGGCACACCGGACTTCTTGGGCTACTGCGTAATTTTCACGGAAACAAAGGGAGCCTGAGACCATGCGACGACTAACCCCTAGTCACGATGACGTGCGAATAACCGCTTGACGCATACACAATTATCAATAACGTAATTCGGGAGGGTTTCGGCCCTCCCATCATCACACAAGGCGACACAATGATTAACCTAACCCATATTCAAGACGTAGCCCTCTTGCTACGCGAGCCCGCTTTAAGCGCAAAGGCGGAAATTCTCCTGTTCATCCGATCAAGCCAAAACACGGCCAGCCAAATTATCCGGCTGACCGCTTACAGTTCCGCCACGATTGACAACGCAATCGCGGAATTGATCGATCACGGGTTCGTTACCCGCGAACCCGATCCACAGGACCGACGCAGAAAAATCCTGTCTTTGACTTTTCATGCTGAAGGCGTGTTGAAACTTCAGGGGCTCGTCTAATGCGTATCGTTTACACACTAGGCACAATCGTTTGCGCCGTGGGCTTTGCCCGCTGGCTCATGCTGGCCCAAGCCACCCATAGCGGCCCCAATTACGTCTTGAGCATGGCCCTAGCGGCTGTATGCTTCATAGGCGGCATGGCGGCGGCATGGCAGGCCATGTTCAAATGAGGGTCCTGATCGCTTGCGAATATTCCGGCACTGTCCGGGACGCTTTTATCGCCAAGGGGCATGACGCAATGTCATGCGACCTTTTGCCAACTGAAAAACGTGGACCTCATTATAAAGGCGACGTTTTCGACATTATTGAGAAAGACTGGGACCTAATGATCGCACATCCACCATGCACGCACCTAGCGGTAAGCGGTTCACGTTGGTTTAAGGACAAGGTAACGGAACAAGCCGAAGCTCTGGACTTTGTTCGCCG
>Ga0114962_10004713_pt1 | contig 10820 bp, 8 predicted proteins | sample C_130820_MF_Meta_FD_87017 | JGI IMG/M metagenome (GOLD analysis project Ga0114962, IMG submission 87017) | Freshwater microbial communities from Lake Croche, Canada to study carbon cycling - C_130820_MF_MetaG | ecosystem: Environmental > Aquatic > Freshwater > Lake | place: Lake Croche, Canada...
ATCCAGGTAGAGCTGCCGCACTAGCAGTGAAATTATCCTGATCTGCGATTAAGAAGATAGAAATAATCGCAATTATTAAGATCGCACCTTGAAATAAAATTCCTGGTCCGTCAATTGTCACGGAACCCATTGCGGCAGTAGTTGAAGTTAAATTGCGAATTCGAACAACTTGGATCAAAGCCAATACGAGAGAACCAAGCGCCACACTCAATTGTGCAATCGGGCGAACCGCTTTACTTAAAAATGCTTCGATTAAAACACCTACGAGTGCGCCAGCTAGAAGAATAAGAATTGGCGCGAGCAGTGAATACGAAAGTGATGGCGAGTTAAAGATCATGGCTATTTACCCTCAACTGTCGGTACTGGATCGGTGAAACCTTGTTGTGAATTAACGTGCGCAGCCGCTGGATTAATTACATTCAGCAGCGGCGATGGGTAAAAACCAAGTGCGATGATTGCAGCAAGTACTGGCGCAATCGCTAATTTCTCGCGCAGATTTAAATCAGTTAAGTTCTCATTGCCCGGAGTTGTTGGGCCGTGCAGTGCGCGCTGTACCGGAATCAAGATGTAAAGAGCGGCCAAAATAATGCCTACGGTTGCAATAATTGCAGCCACTGGATATCGCGTATAAGTACCGACTAGCACTAGGAATTCACTCACGAAGCTAGATAAGCCAGGCAACGCCAAACTAGACATGCCGGCTAAGAAGAAGCACCAAGCCATTACCGGAGTAACTCGTTGCAATCCACCGAAATCTGAAAATGTTGACGATCCACGTCGAGCAATCATCCAACCGCCTACGATAAATAGCGCCGCAGTTGAGAAGCCGTGATTGAACATATAAAGAGTTGCACCTGATTGGCTCTGCGAAGTCATCGCGAAGATTCCCATAGTGATGAAGCCAAAGTGTGAGATCGAAGTAAATGCAATCAGTCGCTTTAAATCTTTTTGCCCGATTGCCAAAATGGCACCGTAAATAATTGAGATTACCGCCAACACAATAATCACTGGCGTGAAAGTCTTACTTGCTTCAGGGAAAAGAGTTAAGCAGTAGCGAATCATTCCGAAAGTACCGACTTTATCGAGCACTCCCAGCAATAAAACTGAGGTACCTGGGGTCGCTGATTCAGCAGCATCTGGCAACCAAGTATGGAACGGCCACAACGGTGCTTTGATTGCGAAAGCAATAAAGAAGCCCAGGAACAAGAAGTTTTGGGTCATCGAGCTCATTTGTAAATTAGCGAGTCGAGCTAAGTCAAATGTGTGACCACCTTGCGCACCTGACATGACATAAAGGGCAATGATTGATGCGAGCATCAAAAGTCCACCGAACAAGCTGTACAACAAGAACTTAACTGCAGCAGCTGAACGTGCACCAGTGCCGTATCCGCCGATCAAGAAATAAACCGGCACCAACATGGCTTCGAAAATTACGTAGAAAAGGAATACATCAGTTGCGCTAAATACGCCGATCATCATTGTTTCAAGAACAAGAATCAGAATGTAGAAAGTTTTAACGTTCCAGCGACCACCTTGAGCTTCATTCCAACCCGCCAAAATTACGATTGGCGCCAAAATCACTGACATCAGAATAAGTACTAGGGCGATGCCGTCGATTCCCACTGCGTAATTAATGCCAAATGAAGGGATCCAGCTACGAACCTCAACAAATTGCAGGCTTGTGTTATCGCGTTGGAATTTAACGGCCATTGCAATTGCTGAAGCGGCAGTTACTAATGTGGTACCAAATGCGAATTGTTTTGCGCGAAGTTCAGCACTCTTTGGCAAAGTTGCCAAAAGTATTGCGCCAACTAGCGGCAGAATCGCAGTTACTGAGATCCAATTGATGGTCATTGTGTAATCACCCAAATTCCAAGCACGATAATGGCGGCGCCAACCAAAATCAGCGCTGAATAACTTCGGACATAGCCAGTTTGGCTCTTACGCAGTTCAGAACCTGAGCCAATCGCAATTGCACCAACACCGCGAACGGCGCCATCAATAACTTTCTCATCGATCGCGACCAAAGTTTTAGTAAGTGCTTGACCAGGACGCATAAAGATTGCCTCGTTGGTTGCATCTTGCAACAAATCTTGACGAACAATGCGAGTAAGCGCTGAAACATTCTCTGGCGCTACGTTTGCAACCGGGCGGCGAACATACATGAGTACCGCAATTGAAATTCCGATTAAGACCATCGCTAATGCGAGCGCAGAAACCACAATCGGTGGAAGTAATTCAGCGTGTTCGGCATGCTCCCCTGACGCAACTACTGGCTTTAGCCAATTAACCAGGGCGTCTCCGTGAGTAAATAAGAAACCAGAAGCTACTGAACCGATGGCCAAAATTGCCATAGGAAGCCACATCAAGATTGGCGATTCATGTGGATGTGCTTCGTCATCCCAACGTTTCTCGCCAGTGAAAGTCAGAATCATTACGCGCGACATGTAGAAAGCAGTTAGTGCAGCGCCAAATAGTGCAGCGCCACCTAACAAAATTCCTTTAGCGCCACCTGCATTTAGCGCAGTCTCAATAATTTTATCTTTTGAATAGAAACCTGCGAACGGCGGAACGCCAATAATCGCCAAATAACCAAGGCCAAAAGTAATGAAGGTAATCGGCATGAACTTACGTAAAGCACCGAATTTACGCATATTTACTTCATCATTCATGCCATGCATGACGGAACCAGCGCCAAGGAACATGCCAGCTTTAAAGAATCCGTGAGTTAACAAGTGCATGATCGCAAATGCGTATCCAACGGGGCCAAGACCTGCACCTAAAATCATGTAGCCGATCTGCGACATTGTTGAAGCTGCAAGTGCTTTTTTAATGTCATCTTTGGCAGTACCGACAACGGCACCAAATAAAAGAGTGATCGCACCGACAATTACTACGAGCAATTGCGCAGTTGGAGCAGCATCAAAGATGAAGTTCGAACGTGTAATTAAGTAAACGCCCGCGGTAACCATGGTTGCCGCGTGAATCAAAGCCGAAACTGGAGTTGGGCCAGCCATCGCATCGCCCAACCAAGCTTGCAGTGGGAACTGTGCAGACTTACCGGCAGCGGCAAGTAGCAACATAATCCCGATAGCAGTCAACGTTCCAGTCGACGCATGTGGTGCTGCAGCTTTAATTCCAGCAAATGAGGCGGTTCCCATTGAAGCAAAAGCAATCATGATGGCAAGCGAAAGACCTAAGTCACCAACGCGGTTCATCACGAATGCTTTTTTCGCAGCAGTTGCATAAGTCGGCTTTTGATTCCAGAAACCAATTAAGAGATAGGAGGCTAAACCAACGCCTTCCCAACCAACATAAAGATTTAAATAAGAATCACCAAGCACCAAAAGCAACATGGCCGCGATGAAAAGGTTTAAGTAGGCAAAGAAACGTCGACGATCTAAATCGTGAGACATGTAAGAAATCGAATAGATATGAATCAGTGTGCCTACACCGGTAATGAGTAGTACGAAACAGATGGAAAGTTGATCGAGCAGAAGCGAGGCATCGACGTTAAATGAACCAACGTTGATCCAAGAAAATATTTTCTGAGTCAGTGCGCGTTGAGCCGTTGGTTGTGCCAACATCTGGGTAAATAGATAAACACCTACTCCGAATGAGCTGGCTGATGCCAAGGTACCCAGCAAATGCCCCCATTTATTGGCTTTACGGCCAGTCAGCAGAAGTACTGCCGAGCTAAATAAAGGGATTGCGATTAAAAGAACGATTAGATTCGAGGTCATGGGCGTTATCGCTTCAATAGGTTCGCATCATCAACTGATGCTGATCGACGGGAGCGGTAGATAGTTACGATGATTGCCAACCCAACTACAACTTCGCAAGCTGCTACCACCATGGTGAAGAAAGCCACGATCTGACCATCTAAGTTGCCATTAATTCGCGAGAAAGTTACAAAAGATAGATTTGCTGCATTAAGCATTAGTTCAACGCACATAAAAACCACTATTGCGTTACGGCGAATAACTACTCCGACAGCGCCGATTGTGAATAGAAGTGCTGAAAGATAAAGGTAATTTGCTGAATTCATTACTTATCCTCCGCCGCATTGTCGTTGTTATTTAATTGATACTGCGCAGAATCCAACATGTCGCCACGTGCTTTCAAAGTTGCTGAAATAGAGGTTGGAGCCGGAGATCCATCAGGCAACAACGCTGGTACATCGACAGCGTTATGAAGTGCAAAAACTCCTGGACCAGGCAAGCCAGCCGCTGCAGCTAAAGAACCAGAGCGGAAGCGGGCTTGTGACTGTTCGCGCTGAGTTACGCGCTTTACTGTGCGCTCATGGTGAGCTAAAACCATTGCACCAAGTGCCGCAGTAATCAACAGCGCTGATACCACTTCAAATGGCCAGACATAATCACTAAAGATTAATTGGGCTAAACCTTGCACGTTTCCATTTGAATTTGCATCAGCTAAACCTGCAGTTGTGCGACCTAAAGTCGCACGACCTAGTAGCGAGATCAGTAATCCACCAAAACCCAGCGAAGCCGTAATTGCGATCCAGCGCAGACCTTTAATGGTTTCAGTTAGAGATTCAGATGAATCAACACCGACCAACATGAGAATGAATAAGAAGAGCATCATTACGGCGCCGGTATAAACAACTACTTGGACAATACCTAGGAAAGCAGCGTCTTGGGCTATGTAGAAGATAGCCAGTGTGATCATTACCCAAGCCAGCAAGATGGCTGAGTGAACGGCTTTCTTGACCGTCAACATAGCAATCGCTGCAGCAACCGCAAGTGGCGCCAAAATGTAAAACAGAACAGCTTCGGGCTTTGCCGTTTGACCTAAGTTCAGTGCGTAATTAATCATTGGGCAACCTCCTGCGAAGGATGCGAGCTTTTGATTTCATTCTTGTAATAGTTGGTATCGGTCGTATTTGGATACATTGGATGCGGTGGCATCAACATTCCGGCACGTAGCGGGGCTAGCAAATCTTCTTTTTCAAAAATTAACTTGGAACGAGTTTCATCTGCGAGTTCATATTCGTTCGTCATCGTTAGCGCACGGGTTGGGCAAGCTTCGATGCAGAGACCACAGAAAATACAACGCAGATAATTGATCTGATAAACCCGACCATAGCGCTCACCTGGTGACATGCGATGGTCTTCAGTGTTTGCAGCGCCTTCCACAAAAATCGCATCTGCTGGACATGCCCAAGCGCAAAGTTCGCAACCGATACATTTTTCGAGACCATCGTCGTAGCGATTAAGTTGATGCCGACCATGGAAACGAGGTGCAGTTGGTTCTTTAACTTCTGGATAATTAACAGTATTAACTTTCTTAAACATGGTTGCGAAAGTAACCCAGAAACCTTGCATCTGAGCGAAGAGGCTCTTTGAGCCCTTCTGTTCAATCTGCGCGAATTCAATATCGTTTACGGAGATCTCTCGCTGGTTCATCGGTTCGATGTTTTCAGACATTACTGATCTCCTTTCTGGCCAGTTGAGACATTGATGGTTGAAACCTTGATGGGCAATTGCGGGATCGCGAAATTAGGTTCAGTGACTTCAGCATGAGGTGCATTTTTCTTTTTATTCTTGGCGCTTTCGAAGCCGAAATTAACCAACATAACCAGAAGAACAACTGTGCTAGCGAAGGCCACAGTGGCTGCTTTCGGGGCTCCGTTAAGTGAAAGTACGCGCAAAGTAGCCACAATCATGATCCAAGCAAGTGAAACTGGAATCAATACTTTCCAACCAAACTGCATGAATTGGTCATAACGCATACGTGGCAATGTGCCGCGGAGCCAGACGAAAATAAAGAAGAAGAAAATAACTTTGGCGAAGAACCAAACCATAGTGAACCATCCGCCGAGCCATTGTTCTGTGAAACCAAGGCCTGGTAGTGCGTGGTATCCACCCAAGAACAAAGTAGTAGCAAGGGCAGAAACTGCGATGATGTTTACGTATTCAGCTAAGAAGAAGAGTGCGAATTTTAGAGATGAGTACTCAGTGTGGAAACCACCAACAAGTTCGCCTTCTGCCTCAGCTAAGTCGAACGGCGCACGGTTAGTTTCGCCAACCATTGATATCGCATAAATAATGAAGGATGGGAAAAGAACTACCGAATACCACCAGTGATTCTGTGCTGCCACGATTTCAGAAGTAGACATCGAACCGGCATAAATGAAAACTGCAACCAACGAAAGCCCCATAGCAATTTCATATGAAATAACTTGAGCGCTAGAACGAAGCCCGCCGAGAAGTGGGTAGGTAGAACCAGATGACCAACCGGCCAACACAATTCCGTAAACCCCAACAGAAGCAATCGACAAAATGTAAAGAACGCCTACTGGAATATCAGTTAACTGCATGGCGGTAACTTTTCCGAAAAGGTGAACTTGGCCCGAAAACGGAATTACTGCAAAAGACATAAAGCAGGTTGTCGCGCTAATGATTGGCGCAATAATGAAAACAACTTTGTCTGCAGCTGCTGGAATTAAATCTTCTTTTAGCGCCAACTTAACGCCATCAGCTAGCGCTTGAACAAGGCCGAATGGACCAACACGGTTAGGCCCAAGGCGCTGCTGCATGCGAGCAACAATGCGTCGCTCTCCCCATACTGACATCAGCGTTAGCAGCACACATAAAGCGAAAACCAGTACGCCTTTTACTGCGATTAACCAGCCTGGATCGCCTGCGATTAATTGAGCATTTGTCATGCTTTCACCACCGTAACTACTGAGTTATGTGCGACTCCAAGATTGGCCAGTAATTGTGAACCAGCAGAATTACGTGGCGCCCAAACTGCATCATCATGAATATTCTCAACTAGCGCGGGCAACATTACCCAACCATTGCTATTTGAAATCTTAAGAAGTTCGCCATCGACAACTCCGAGGGTAGCTGCTCGCTTCGGCGATATAACTGCAACTGTGCGACGGGCAGTACCAGCCAGATTTTCTTCGCCCTTTTGCAGAGTTCCAAGATCAAGTAAGCGGCGCCATGAAGTTAGAACTGCTTGGTCACCAGATACTGAATGTGCACTCGCAGCAGAAACTGTAGGTGTGGAAACTTTCGCACCATCCCAAGTTCCTATCGAAGCCAGTTCTTTAGCCGCATTTGCAACTGTTCCAAGTGAAATCGAATGTCCTAATTCATCGGCAATCATCGAAAGAATTCGCAAGTCACTTCGGTTAAGTGATTCAACTGCAATTTCAAATTCGCGAGCACGACCTTCCCAATTAAGGAAGGAACCGCTCTTTTCAGTGATAGCTGCAACCGGAAGTACTACATCGGCATATTTAGTAACTTCGCTATTAGCAATTTCAAGTGAAACTACGAAAGCACTCTTAAGTGCTGAAATTGTGGCATCAGGATTTGGACCATCTAGCGGGTCAACGCCACCAACTAATAGCGCCTTAACTTTTCCGTCGTTTACTGCCGCAACAATTTGATCAGCACTTCGACCAATTTCAGTTGGAAGTGAATCGACGTTCCAGACTGAAGCAATATCAACACGGGCAGCAGCATCAGAAACCGGACGACCGCCTGGTAATAAATTACCAATTGCGCCGGCAGCTAAAGCACCACGCTCGCCGGCGCGACGAGGAATCCAAGCCAACTTAGCGCCAGTGCGATCAGCCAAAGCTGCTGTAGCGCTTAATAATCCAGCGCTTTCGGCAGCGCGTTCGCCCACCAAAATAACTGATTTAGCAGTTAGTTCTTGTGCTGCAACTGCGCCAGCTTCTTGGCCAGGTTGAACTGAAACAAAGTTTGCACTGAGTTTTTCAACTGCAATTGATTCCTTGCTACCAATTGAAGTTACTTTCAAGCCGCGCTTCTTAAATTGCTTGTTGATTCGCAAGAAAACAATCGGTGATTCTTCTTCAGGCTCAAAACCTACGAGTAATACTTGATCAGCCTTATCAATATCACGGTAAGTGGTTGCATTGTTTACAACTCGAGCCGCCAAGAATTCACGTTCTTCATCTGAAGAAGTACGTGAGCGGAAATCAATATCGTTTGTGCCAAGTGCTACTCGAGCAAACTTGCTGTAACCATAGGCATCTTCATACGTAGCACGGCCGCCAACTAAAACTGCAGCACCTTTGCTCAAGCCCGCAGCTGCAGCTGCGATTGCTTCTGGCCATGAGGCTGTAACAAGTTCGCCACTTTCATTTCGAACTTGTGGAACTGTTAGGCGATCAGTTGAAGTTACGTACTTGAAAGCCCAGCGACCTTTATCGCAGTTCCATTCTTCGTTTACTTCAGCATCATCGCCAGCAAGTCGGCGAAGAGTTTTCCCGCGACGAACATCGGTACGTAAATCGCAACCAGATGCGCAATGTTCGCAAGCAGATGGAGTTGAAACTAAATCAAATGGTCGGGCTCGGAAACGGTAAGAAGTTCCGGTTAGCGCGCCAACTGGGCAAATTTGAACTGTGTTTCCAGAGAAGTAAGACTTAAACGGATCTTCTTCGTAAATTCCTACTTGCTGAAGCGCGCCACGCTCATTCAAAGTGATGAAAGCATCGCTAGCGATTTGATCAGAGAATCGAGTACAACGTGCGCACAGAACGCAGCGTTCACGATCAAGCAAAACTGAACTAGAAATAGCTACTGGCTTTTCAAAAGTACGCTTAGTGCCATCAAGGCGCATATCTGGATTGCCATTGCTCATCGCTTGGTTCTGCAATGGGCACTCGCCACCTTTGTCGCAAACTGGGCAATCAAGTGGGTGGTTCGCTAGCAATAACTCCATTACGCCTTTTTGAGCTTTATCGGCAACCGGTGAAGTTAATTGAGTTTTTACAATCATGCCCGGTTCAACTGGAATTGTGCATGATGCTTGTGGCTTTGGAAATGCGCGACCATTAATTTCGATATCAACTAAACATTGACGACATGCACCAACTGGATCAAGCAACGGGTGATCGCAGAAACGTGGAATCTGAATACCAAGTTTTTCTGCCGCCCGAATAACTAGAGTGCCTTTGGGAACGGTTACTTCGAAACCATCGATTACTAAAGTAATTTGCTCGACCACTACATCAGTATCAGTTGTCACTATGCATCAGCCCCTTCGAATAGCGTGCTGGCAATTGGATCAAATGGACAAGCTCCATTTGTTACGTGCGCGATGTATTCGTCACGGAAATATTTGATTGATGAAGTAATCGGACTGGTTGCACCATCGCCAAGAGCACAGAAAGAACGGCCCAAGATGTTGTCGCAAAGATCAAGTAACTTCGCAAGATCGGCTTCGGTGCCTTTTCCATTTTCAAGGTCGCGCAGAATCTGGACTAACCACCAAGTACCTTCACGACAAGGTGTGCACTTACCGCAAGATTCATGCTTGTAGAACTCGGTCCAGCGAAGAACCGCGCGAACCACGCAAGTAGTCTCGTCAAAAATTTGAAGTGCTTTAGTTCCTAGCATCGAACCTGCGCCAGCTACGCCTTCGTAATCAAGCGGAACATCGAGATGTGCATCAGTGAACAATGGTGTTGAAGATCCACCTGGCGTCCAGAACTTTAAGTTATGTCCTTTGCGAATACCGCCACTTAATTCCAGAATTTCGCGCAAAGTAATACCTAGCGGAGCTTCGAATTGGCCGGGATTAGCAACGTGGCCGGATAGTGAATAAAGCGTGGTTCCTTTGCTCTTTTCAGTACCCATTGATTGATACCAATCGGCGCCATTTGCAACAATTGCTGGAACTGAAGCAATTGATTCAACGTTATTTACAACAGTTGGACGCGCATATAAACCAGCAATTGCAGGGAACGGTGGACGCAAACGTGGTTGACCGCGGAAACCTTCGAGGGAATCAAGCAATGCAGTTTCCTCGCCGCAAATATATGCACCAGCTCCAACGTGCAGAACTAATTCGATTCCATGGCCAAGCAAGCCGGCCGCATATGCATCAGCAATTGCTTGATTCATTCGACGAACAACGTGAGTAACTTCGCCACGAATATAAATGAAAGCATGCTTTGCACGAATTGCATGAGCTGCGATGATGCAGCCTTCGATTAAAACATGTGGATTAGCCATTAACAGTGGAGTATCTTTACAAGTGCCTGGTTCGGATTCATCAGCGTTAACAACTAAGTAGTGATCTTTATTATCACCTTGCGGGATAAAGCCCCACTTCATGCCAGTTGGGAATCCAGCACCACCGCGACCACGTAAACCAGAATCTTTAATAAGTTGAATTACTGCATCAGGATCCATTGCAAGTGCTTTAGCTGATGCGGTGTAACCACCATGTCGCTTGTAAGCCTCAATAGTGAAGGAATCTTTTTCATCCCAGTGAGCAGAAAGTACTGGCGCAAGTTTTGTCATTACTTACCTTCCTTGCTTAGCTTTAAGCCGAGCAACGTTGGCTCACCTGCCTGCACGCCTTCATTCGCTAGCCCATCGTTTAGGCCGGCGAGAACTGCAGATGCTTCTTTCCAAGTTACTAATTTGTTTGGACCGCGAGTCGGTGGCTTTGGATTACCGGCGCGCATGGAATCAACTAAGTCTTTTGCTGATTGCACTGTCTGGTTGTCGTAGAACTCCCAGTTGGCCATAACTACAGGTGCGTAATCGCAAGCCGCATTACATTCAATGTGCTCGAGCGAAACTTTGCCGTCGGCAGTGACGCCATCATTTTCAACACCAAGGTGTTCTTTTAAGCCAGCAAAGATTGCGTCTCCACCCATCACTGCGCAAAGCGTGTTGGTGCAAACACCTACGTGGTACTCGCCTACTGCTTGGCGCTTGTACTGGGTATAAAAGGTGGAAACTGCAGTGACTTCAGCAGTTTCAAGTTCCAACAATTGAGCGATTACTTCGATCGCTTCG
>Ga0114962_10004714_pt1 | contig 10818 bp, 8 predicted proteins | sample C_130820_MF_Meta_FD_87017 | JGI IMG/M metagenome (GOLD analysis project Ga0114962, IMG submission 87017) | Freshwater microbial communities from Lake Croche, Canada to study carbon cycling - C_130820_MF_MetaG | ecosystem: Environmental > Aquatic > Freshwater > Lake | place: Lake Croche, Canada...
CTGCCTGCATTCTTCACGCTCTTCAAACTCAAGGAATTTCCCTGGAGACTCCCGTCTCTGCCCTCTGGCCGGAGTTTGCTTCAAAAGGAAAACAACGGATTACCCTGGCGGAGTTGCTTTCCCATCGTGCCGGGTTGGCAGCAATTGAGCCACAGGGGTTAGGCCTCTCCATCACGGATCATCAGTCCGTCGCCGAAGCCTTGGCCTCACAGGTCCCGAATTGGGAAATTGACGGTAGCCACGCCTACGGAGCGCGGACCTTCGGCTTCCTTCTCGATGAGATCATCCGACGAATCACCGGCAAACCACTCGGTACTTATTGGAAACTGCTTTTCCAAGATCCGATGGCTCTTAACCTCTGGTTCGGCCTTCCAGAATCCCTTGCAGAATCCGCGGCAATGGTGATCGCCCCAAAAACACCTCCAGTTCCAGGCCCCTTCTCCAAGGCCTTCGGCGACCCCACGTCCCTAACCCGTCGAGCCCTCAGCGAACCGGGTGGACTTCTCACTCCCTCCGTCATGAATACCTCGGAGATGCGCAAGGCTTCCCTCCCATCGCTTGGAGCCATTGCCACGGCTGACTCCTTGGCTAAGTTCTATGCCCTATTAGCTGGCAATGGAGGCGTTATTTTTCAACCCGAAACGCTTGCCGCTATGCGAACCACTCTGGCAAACGGTCCTGACCGAGTACTGATCGACAAGACCTCCTTCTCGTCTGGATTCATGACGAACGACTATGGAGTCTACGGCACGGGAAAAAACTCGTTTGGCCATCCCGGTGCCGGAGGCTCCCTAGGCTTTGCCGACCCGGATCTCGGCCTCGGCTTTGCTTTCATCCCGAGTGCCATGCATCCGGGAGCGCTTCCTGGATCCCGAACGCAGAAACTGGTGAATGCCCTTTACGGAACGTGAAGATCACTTGCTGAACGGCCGGCACCCTTTCTCCCTTGTACGTTAGATGTCGAGCGGCAACACTTCTCGCTTCCTCTTGCTTGCCATTTTACAAAATAAACTCTACTTGCGCTATGCCCTCATCGCATGCGTCCTAGCGGCAGTATCAAGTTCGACGAATTTCGGTCATCTCTGCGGTGACGAATACTCACAGATTTTTGAGTTTGCGGCTTGGAAGCTTGGATATGTCACTCATGCCGATCTGAGGCTTTGGGAGTTTGATAGCCAGATGCGCCCCTCCATCCAGATCTGGATGGTCGTTGCGGCTTACAGGTTTGCTGGCCTTTTCACAAACGAGGTCAACCCCTTTGTAGTCAATTACTTGATCTACCTTGCAAGCGGGATTCTCTCGATCGCCTCGATCCTTGTCTTCACGAACGCCTTCATCCATCGGGTCAGAGAGAGTTATCGCGACTATTTCGTTATCCTGAGTCTTTTCACCTGGCTGGTTCTTTACTCTAACACCCATTTTAATTCAGAGAATATTTGCGGTCACCTGCTGCTACTTGCGGTGGGGTTGTTTTATGGGAACATGCAGAAAAGCGGGCGCTATTTCCCCTTCATAGCCACCGGCATTATCTTAGGTCTTTCGTTTTCGTGCCGATTCCAAGTCGGCTTTGCGATCCTTGGTTTGATCACATGGTTTTTCTTCACCTCATGGAGGAGAAAAAAATTCATCCAATGGATCCTTCTTTCGACAAGCATCCTGCTTTCCATCTCTCTTTTCACCCTCCTCGCGGATTATTTTTTTTACGGTCGTTTCGTTCTAAGTCCCTATAATTATTACTATCAGAACATTGCCACAGGAACGATGAACCGTGCTTCGGGAGTCTTGCCCTGGTTTGCGTATCTTTTCATGGTGTCGATTTACCTGCCCTTTGGGCCTCTCTATGTCTTGGCGACCTTCCGCCAGACCATCAAGTTTCCCCTCGATATTCTCACCAGCATCATCGCCCCGTTTGTCCTCATCCATTGCCTGATTGGACATAAGGAAATCCGCTTCCTGCTCCCGATGCTTGGATTCATGCCGATCCTCATGATGGGAACGCTCGACGAACTGGAGAGCCGCTTCCATTCCTTTAAAAAACATTTGCCGCTGATCATCCGGGCACTCTGGACAGTGAATGTCATCGCCTGCTTCAGCATACTCATTCCGGCAGCAACGGAAATCGGAGCCTGGTGCTATCTCCATGATCATTACAGGAAGCCGACACTCCTTTATTACGAGGGAAGCCTTCATCAGAAACTTCTTTATTACAAGAGACCCAATCTCCAAGTCATTGCATGCAAAGAGGGAGATCCGACCCCCTGCCAGCCGGGCTTTAATGCCTTGATAGCAATCGATGCTAAAAGCAAGGAGCCAAGACCCAACTTACCGCAGGTCTACACATTTTTCCCATTTGGCCTAGATCAAGTTATCCCCTCTGCAATCAACTGCTCGATCGGCCACTTTGATCTCTACGAACTCAAAAATATCGAGTCCGATTAAGATCACTTCCATTTACCTCTTTGCTGAAACTCTTTAGGAAGTGCTCAATAAATCGCATGGAGGCCATCATGGGATTTATTCAGCGCTTCCTTTACGGAATAAAGGGCGGGGAATAATCTCTAATTATGAGCGAGGCACCGAGCGTACAAACTTCACCACTCCCTTGGAAGATCGGGAATGAAAAGCTCTGCCGAGTCACGGATGCAGCGTCCAATCGCCTCACCTCCCTGCTCTCCAAGCAAGGCCGTCCGAATGGCGCCCTTCGAGTTGCCGTGATTGGCGGCGGTTGCTCCGGTCTCCAGTATAAAATGGATCTCGTCGATGGCCCGGTGCCCCGTGACATCCTTGTCCCCTCCAAGGGGGTGAACGTCGTCATCGATCCGAAAAGCGCCCTCTTTGTCAGCGGTTCTGAGCTCGATTACAGCGATGATCTCCAAAAAGGAGGGTTTAAGGTGACCAACCCCAACGCTGTCGCCCACTGCTCCTGCGGGGAGAGCTTCTCAGCTTAAGAGGAAAAACATTCACAGGGATGCGGGGGATGAAGGAAATGCCAGAAAAGATTCCCTCCAAATTACCATCCCTTTTATCGCTGTGAATCATGGATCCCTTTGAACTCCTAGGGCTGCCTCGGCGTCCCCTGCTTTCCGATGAGGAGATCGGATCGGCGTATCGACAACTAGCTGGAAAACTCCATCCCGATCAACCTGGAGGTAACGCTCTTATCTTCAGGGAACTTGGTGAAGCAGCGTCCATCCTCCGCGATCCTGCGCGACGACTCAGGGAACTTTCCAGTTTTCCAACCGGATCTCAACTTCCACCCAAGGCCGCCGAACTTTTTCTCCACATCGCGTCACTACTCCAGCAGACTGATATCTTGATTGAAAAACAGACTGCCACCTCCAATGCACTGGCGAAGGCCGTTATGGCAGCTCCGTTAAGGAAGCTCAGGATAGATCTGGATTCCACTCTCAATGAACTTGAGGAATGGAAGTCCTCTCTGGATCAAGAACTCGCGAAGAGCGACTCCCTCTGGCCTGAGCATGATCCTACCGCCATCAGTCTCCTTGCAGCTTCCTATGCCTACGTCGCTCGATGGGAAAGCCAACTCAGAGAGAGAAAGCTATCTCTTGATTGTCTTTGATTCATGGGAAGGAAGGAGATGAAAGGAATGAAGGAAATAGGATCCAATCGCTCATCTCTTTCTCATCATCCCTTTTATCCTCTTTATCTCTGTGATTAAGATGACTTCCAAATGATTGCCGGTATCGACCTAGGAACCACGAACTCCCTGATCGGGGTCTTCGAGAGCGGGTTTCCCATGCTACTTGCTGATACTGAGGGAAGGCACCTGATTCCCTCAGTGGTCCTTTACCCCGAGAATGGAATACCACTCATCGGGCGAGAAGCGCTTCGTATGCAATCACTCCACCCAGAATGCACCGTTGCCTCGGTGAAGCGGTTCATGGGGCGACGTTTTGGGGAGGAGGGCACCGAGCATCTACAAGGCCCCAAAGGCATCCCCGTCACCCTCCCGATCAACGGGATCGATCTGACGCCCGAGGAGGTCTCATCGGAAATCCTCAAAAAACTTAAGTCCGTCGCTGAGGAACGCCTTGGCACCACAATTGACCGTGCGGTCATCACCGTCCCTGCCTACTTCAACGACGCCCAACGCGCCGCAACCCGCATGGCTGGGGAGCTTGCGGGTTTCACCGTGGAGCGGATCCTGAGCGAGCCCACCGCCGCAGCGCTGGCCTATGGACTCGATAAGCTTTCCGATCGATCCAAGGTGGCCGTCTATGATTTAGGAGGAGGCACCTTCGATCTCTCGGTTCTCCAACTCGACAACGGCGTCTTCCAAGTTCTCTCGACCCACGGAGACACGCGCCTAGGAGGTGATGATCTAGATGAGGCAATCGCCAGACGGCTTCTCCGTGAAGCCGACATTGAGACATTGACTCCAGAAATGAAAGTGCGCCTCAAAAAAGCTGCTCGCACTGCCAAAGAACTCCTCTCAAGCGAAGACTCAACCGTCGTCCTGCTGCCCTTCATGGAGGGATCGAAGAGCCTTGAGATTCCCCTCACCCGGGCACAAATCGAGGAGGTCTGTGAACCAATCATTCAGCGCACCCGTGCACTCTGCCTCAGGGCTCTTGCAGATGCAGGCGTACAAGCTGAACAGCTCGATCAGCTGATTCTCGTGGGTGGCTCCACCCGGATGCCCCTCGTGCAGAAACTGACCTCGGAGATCTTTGGCAAGCAACCGAATCTCTCCCAACATCCCGACGAAGCCGTCGCCCTTGGAGCGGTTCTCCAAGCTGCAATCCTTGAGGGGAATCTGCAGAATGTGGCTTTGCTTGATGTCACTCCCCTCTCCCTTGGGATCGAGACCTTCGGGGGTCTCATGAATGTGATCATCCCGAGGAACACCACCATTCCCGCCAAAGCAGGAGAGATGTTCACCAATGCCGTGGCAGGTCAGAGCGGCATGAAGATCATTGTCCTTCAGGGAGAACGGGAACTTGCCTCCGACAACTGGATGCTCGGCTCTTTTGAGATCCCCTTTCCTCCCTCACAGAAAGGAGCAGCTCGCGTGGGAGTCCAATTTTCGATTGATGCCGATGGCATCCTTCAGGTCCTGGCACGCGACACCTCTGCTGGAATCGAAAAGATCGTGGAGATTAAAAGTGCCGTGGAAGTTTCTGACGAGGCCGTCGAGGCAATGCTCGCAGGATCGTTGGAACATGCCTTTGAGGATATGGATGCCCGGATTTTCACCGAGGCACGGCTCAAGGCAGAGGAAATGCTCCCGGCAGTGGAGGCCGCGCTGGACCAACTCGGTTCCGAACTGCCCGAATCCGAAATTCTGGATATTCGGAAGCAATCATCCGAAGTAGAAGCTGCCGTCAAATCAAAGGAGACCACCCGCCTTAAACAGGCCCTTGCAGTGCTGGATAATGCCACCCAGACCTTGGCAACCAAGCTTCTCGAGAAAGCCATGGGATAGCTCTCCATCTCCTGATCAGCGCCTTTCCTCTTTTCACTTTTCACTTTTCACTTTTCACTTTTGCCATGCTCGATATCCGCCTTTTTCGTGAAGATGCCGCCGCCGTCAAGTCGCGCCTTGCTACCCGCTCTGGTCAATACTCCGATCTGGTCGATCAGATCCTGGCCTGCGATGCCCGTCGCCGTGAAAGCGAGACTCGCGTTCAGCATCTGCGTGCCGAGAAGAACCGCCTGAGCAAGGAGATCGGTGGCCTCAAGAAGTCGGGAGGTGACTCCTCGGAACTGGAAGCCCAAGTGAAGGGTTTCTCGGAAGAAATGGAGGAACTTGGTCGCACCGCCTCGGAGCTTGATGCCGAGCAGCGCGACCTCCTTCTCCGAGTACCGAATCTTCCAACCCCTGGACTTCCCGAAGGCCATGATGCTGATGCCAACGTGGCCATCAAGCACTGGGGTGAACCCGCTCCGATGAATCTCGAAGATCACGTTGCGATCGGGGAGAGACTGGGGCTTTTCGACCTGGAACGGGCGGCTAAAATCAGCGGCAGCGGCTATGTCCTTTATACGGGAGCCGGGGCGAGGCTGGAACGAGCTCTTATCAATTTCCTGCTCGATCTCCAGACACGAGCCCATGGCTATACCGAGATCGCCCCTCCCGTGCTGGTGCGACGCGAATGCATGGAGGGAACCGGACAACTTCCCAAGTTCGAGGATGACATGTACGGCTTCGACGACGGCGCAGGCTTTCTGACTCCAACAGCCGAGGTTTCCCTGACCAACATTCGCCGGGAGGAAATCTTGCAGGAATCCGAACTTCCTCTCAAATACACCGCCTGCACACCCTGCTTCCGTCGTGAGGCAGGGTCGGCTGGACGCGAAACACGCGGCATGATCCGGATGCACCAATTCGACAAGGTCGAGCTGGTCAAGATTTGCACTCCCGAGCAAGCCGCTTCGGAACTGGAATCTCTGACCGCCGATGCGGAAAAAGTCCTGCAGCTCCTTCAGCTTCCCTACCGCGTCCTGGAGCTCTGCACCGGCGATATCGGATTCTCTTCTTCACGCACCTACGATCTCGAAGTCTGGGCTCCCGGTCAGGGTGGATACCTTGAGGTCTCCAGTTGCTCCCACTTCGGCGACTATCAGGCACGCCGCATGAATCTCCGCTACAAGAATGCCGACGGGAAGAACGTCTTCTGCCACACGCTCAATGGCTCCGGCACCGCGCTGCCCCGTCTCTACGTCGCGTTGCTCGAGACGCACACCAAGCCGGGCGGTCCGCTGATCCTTCCCGAGCCGCTTCAGCCCTACTTTGGTGAAGCCCAAATCGGCTGATTGCTGGCTCAGAAAATTAAGGCCGCAACGGCTTTTAGCAATTTAGGCTGTAGGCTATTGGGGATTGCAGAGAAATTGAAAAGAAACTCTTTCAGCTTAAATATCATGCCGCCTCTGGCGGCAAAGATCCGGCGGGAATTCGGTGTTGCTCCGGTTAAAAAGCTGATCGTCGCCGTCTCAGGTGGAGCTGACTCGGTTGCACTACTCCACCTTCTTATTGAAGCTGGATATAAGAATCTGCTCGTCGCTCATTTCAATCATCAGCTCAGGGGAAGATCTTCAGCAGCTGACGCATCCTTTGTTAGAAAGATGGCTGATCATCTTAAGCTACCTTGTGAAGTTGGTAGCAATGATGTCCGAAAGCTGGCTTTGGACAGGAAGTGCTCGCTCGAGACGGGGGCTCGTGAGGCCCGCTATGAGTTCCTCGCTTCTGTGGCGAAGAAGCATCGCACGCGAAGTATTGTCCTGGCTCACCATGCCGACGATCAGGTCGAGACCTGTCTCTTCAATTTCCTACGCGGTTCGGGCATCGCCGGACTCTCGGGAATGAAACCCTTATCGAGACGTCGAGTGGACAGAGTCGAAGTCGAACTTCACAGACCATTGCTAGGCATCTCCAAGAGCGAGCTATTGAAGTATCTGAAAGCGAACAAAATCCGTTTTCGTGAGGATGCGACCAATGCGATTGCTAATACATCCAGAAATAAACTTCGCCTCAAGGTACTACCGATGATCGAGGAACTTTTTGGCCCTGCTTTCAAAGCTTCGATTGTCCGGAATGCGCGCCTGCTAACCGATGAAGAGGAGTTGCTCTCTTCCCTCTCACTGCCAATCGCCGCTTCGGAGAAACTCGCCGTAAAACTGCTGAGGGACCTCCATCCAGCGCTCCGCAGTAGAGTGATTCATGCCTGGCTGAAGGGCAGCGGCATCGATGAACCAGGATTCGCAGAAGTAGAAAGAGTCGGATCCCTCCTGCAAACCTCAGGCCCCGCCAAGGTGAATCTCCCCGGCAATCGTCACGCTCGCCGGCGCGCCGGGATTCTGTTTATCGAATAGCGAGAGCTGCAATCAATTCCCGGAGAGTGATTGCAAGCTGCGCGCTCAACTTTTCATGCGTGAAGCGTTCCTGAACGGTTTCCCAACCCGATTGTCCCATTTTAGCACGGAGAGCAGGATCTGAAAGAAGTTGAGTCAACGCGGAGGTCCAGCCACCCGGGTTCACTACCAGACCCGAACCGGTCTCTTCGATCCACTCACGGTTCACCCCAACATCGCTCGCCACGACTGGTAGGCCGCATGTCATATACTGGAGCGACTTATAGGCGCACTTACCGCGGGTGAATCCATCATCCACAAGGGGCATGATGCCGAGATCGGCCGATGCAATGGCCTCATACTCTTCCTTCTCGTTCCACTCGATAAACTCCCAAGAGGAAAAGCTCCGAAATTTCGGCGAACGGTTGCTCACAATCCGAAGCAGGAAAGGATGGGCCGCGTGAGCGAAGGAGAGTTCCTGCTCGATCGCCTCCACTTGCGCCACGTTTGGCCCCATACCGAGCCAGACAACGACAGGAAGATTGTCGGTTTTCTGATGATTCCTGGAAGAAAATTCTGGAACGCTTGTGGGTAGGATTCGTGTCGTAAGATTTGGGGAGATGCCTTTGATCTTCTGCTCCAGATAAGGACTTCCGCAGATGGCCCCATCCAGAAAGTGCATCAAGAACTCGAAGCGTCTTGCCTGCTTCCCGCTGACATAGGGAACATGGTTTTTCTTTCCCATCCAGACCGCATCATCGAGATCGAAGAGAAGCTTCTTGGCGACCCGTCGAAGCCTCAGCACATTCCACTGACTGATGAGAACCTTTTGCCAGAGGACGGCATCGACTGTGCGGGCTTTTTGAAGAAGTGGACGCCATGATTCCCAACGCTTCGGTTGCATCATTAACTCGACCGAGATTCCAGCGGCCTGGAGAGCATCCAGATGTTGAAAAATCCTCAGTCTGCTGCTGGGACTGATCGCCGGATCCTCCACCACACAGAGCAAGGTGAGAGGTTTGTCCATGGAATTTTAAACTATGTATCCCACAGAGGCGCAGAGGCCGCAGAGCATACTTATTTGGGGGATCCCGGCATTACCGAAAACTGAAGAACCTTTTTCCCTGACTTCGGAGGCATCTCAAACTGTTGGGTGGCAAAGTTGATTTTATCCCCAACCTTCTTTGGATCACCTATTTGCATCACATCAGTGACAACCACCTCGTTCCCTTTGTAGGAAACTACATAGGCTAAATATTTCGCTCCATTTTCCTCAGAAGAATAAACTCTCAGCACTTCTCCATTCATCAATTGCATGGATGCCATCGTCGACGCCAAGGCACTGAGGGCGTCAGCTTCTGGGGTCTGCGCGGGAATTTCTGAGACTAAAAGACTGAATGCCCCAAGAAGGGTTATGAGGTTATTTTTCATGTTTATTCGGAAGATTACTCATGACCTGTATAGCTTCGTCTTTTCAAAGACAAACGCATTTACCCGAGCCTAATTAGGCTTGGAAGTTTGGATGCCACGCTAGGCGCGTGAGCGAAGCTGTAGTGAACTACTGCGAGCGAGCAGCAACACAGCGCGGTGCCAAAATCCCAAGTCTTAAAGTGCCTAGTAAGCCTTGCCGAAGATAACGCGGCGTTGGCTCGGTTCCCCGGTGAACGGACAGATGCCCGGTTCGTCGATGAACTCCGATCCATCAGCCTCCGGGATGCAGCGAATCGTCACCTTCAGCTCTTCCTTAATCGTGGCCTCCACCGCGGCACTGCCGTTCCAATGGGTCAAAGCAAATCCTCCATGGATCTCGGGCTTGTCAGGATTCTTCGGCATGAAGAAGGCGTAGAACTCCTCCTTGGTGTCGATCTTGATGGTGTGCTCCTTGCGGAAGGCCAGCGCGCGGTCGAGAAGGTTCTGCTGAATCTCGGCAAGGATTTCAGGAAGACGGATCGCAAGCGAATCAGCCGGGAGGAACTCTTTTTCCTTGGGGCCTTTATCTCTGCGGGCGACTGCGGCACTTCCCGACTCAAGATCACGGGGTCCGATTTCAATACGGACAGGAACTCCCTTCTTGATCCATTCCCAGGTCTTGGTGCCACCGCCAATGTCGCGGCTGTCGATCTCAACGCGAAGCGGTTCGCCGGCATAGGTGACGGAGCGGAGCGCGGCGGCGAGTTCCTCGGTCTTGGCCAGAACTGCGGCTCGGGTCTCCTCCTTCGGCGTGATGGGAATGACGATGATTTGCGTGCCAGCGATGCGGGGAGGCAGAACGGCTCCGTCATCATCACCATGCGCCATGAGGAGGGTTCCGATCAGGCGGGTGCTGACGCCCCAGCTGGTGGTCCATGCGAGTTCCTCGGTGTTGTTGCGTGAAAGAAACTTGATGCCGGAGGCCTTGGCGAAGTTCTGGCCAAGAAAATGGGAGGTGCCGGCCTGGATCGCCTTGCGGTCCTGAACCATCGCCTCAATGCAGTAGGTGCGGACGGCACCGGGAAAGCGTTCGCTCTCCGACTTCTCACCCCGGATCACAGGAATCGCGAGCCACTCGCGAGCGAACATCTCATAGACACCAAGCATCTTGATCGTCTCATCAATCGCCTCAGTCTCGGTCTCATGGGCAGTATGACCTTCCTGCCAAAGGAACTCAGCGGTGCGCAGGAAGAGACGGGGACGCAGCTCCCAGCGCACGACATTCGCCCATTGGTTAAGAAGGATGGGGAGGTCGCGGTAAGACTTTACCCACTTGGCATAGGTGGATCCGATAATGGTCTCAGAGGTGGGACGTACCACGAGGGGCTCGGTGAGTTCACCTGCCGGAACGAGTTTCCCATCCTTGAGCTCGAGACGGTGATGGGTGACAACGGCACATTCCTTGGCGAAGCCCTCGACATGCTCCGCCTCCTTCTGGAGATGGCCGAGCGGAATGAAGAGTGGGAAGTAGGCGTTCTTGTGCCCTGTCGCCTTGAACATGGCGTCCAGCGCACCCTGCATCCGCTCCCAGAGAGC
>Ga0114962_10004716_pt1 | contig 10817 bp, 13 predicted proteins | sample C_130820_MF_Meta_FD_87017 | JGI IMG/M metagenome (GOLD analysis project Ga0114962, IMG submission 87017) | Freshwater microbial communities from Lake Croche, Canada to study carbon cycling - C_130820_MF_MetaG | ecosystem: Environmental > Aquatic > Freshwater > Lake | place: Lake Croche, Canada...
ACTCGCTCTTTTAAGATAAACAAGACCAAGTAATGGTTTTATCTTGAGCCCATTGCCTTAATAGGGCGCGATGTGGTTCTAAATGGGGGGCGGTCTAGGCAACTAGCCGCTCTACCAGCTCATTTCATGGTACCTGGCCTACTATAGATCAAATGAATGCTTTAGGAAAACAAATAGTACTGATGCCACAAAACTCTGGACAAGACCCTTCGCTGTATTTTGGTGGTAATTGGGGAGGAATGTTTAAAAATCCATTTAATACTGGAACAATAGCAAGAGTTCGTCCAAATAATTTAACAATTCCCAGAGGAGTTAATACACAACTAATTGAAGTAGGAGAGGATAAAACTTTCATAGGCTCATTGGTCGACACAGCAAGAAGTATACCATTTTTAGGTAGATTTATACCTCATGATGCTGTAGCTGGTCAAATGACTAAAGAGGAAATTCAGGAATTACGGGCTAATGGTGTAAATCTAATTAGTTTGGATAAAATTGAACGTAATGACTCTAGGCTAAGCTCTTCATTTACCTTATCTGATGTAAGAAATAATGCGTATGTGTTTATCCCCGTAGCAATAGCTGCTGCTGCATTAACGCCAAGAGATCATGGAGATAAGTTGTTATCCACTACGGCTCAAAGAACTATGGTACAATTACTTGTTGCTACTACTTTACCAGATGAGGCACGAGTATTATATAATGCTACAGATGCCGGTATTAGCGCATATAACGCATCTTCAGATGAAGTCTCAAGAGCAAATGGTATTATGACAGTATTTGATAAAGCTAAAGCCATAGGATATTCATTATTTGTTGCTACAAGTAAAGCAGTAGAAACGATAGGAAAAATTGGGTTAAGTAATATAACAGCTCAATCTATAAATACAGGAACAATAGCACCAACAACTATGCTAGGAACAGCTGCTAAAACTACTGTAAATGTTATAGCAGCCAAAGCAATTACAGAACCAATAATTGGTGCAGCAACAGGACTACTAACAGGTAAAGGTATGGTACAAGGTTTTTTAGATGGTATTGATTCTTCAACCTTTGGACTAACAAGCTTTAGCTCTAAAAAAGATCAGCATCCTACTCAGCAACCTATTCCAACTCCATCAAGCACTACTGTAACAACTGCTATACAAGAACATGAAGCCACTCTTCCTACCAGACCAGAAAATGTTCCTCCAAATGCAGTAAGAAGAAGAAATATCAGAAACACTTTTTCTTAATTATGCTTTATAAATCATCGACATAAATATAATTTGTTGCGCATATTAGAAAGTTGGAAGCACTTCAATATGCCCAATTAGAAAACAACTACTATCTTTTTTTGGCAGAATTGAGCTTCTTTTTTAAAAAGTAGTCAAGAGATAATACCCCCGGACCATTAACTAAGATCGCGCATAGTAGAATCGCCCAGTAAGTATGCTCAATCGATTTAAGATAAGTAAATTGTATTACTGCAGTTGTAACCAACATTGGTATAGTTGCTAATCTTGACATAAGACCAAAAACCAATAACACTGGACAAACCAACTCTATTAACGTTGACAAATAAGCAGCAAGCGCTGGTGAGAGATCAGGAACATGATACATATTTTCAAATAGATATAAAGTTCCATCCCAATTAGAAATCTTAGTTAATCCTGAATACCAAAAAATACTGGCCATCCAAAAACGTATAAAAATCATAAATAATGGCGAAGCAATTTTATCAAGAAAAATAATACTCTTTGTATAAACTCTGCCTAATAAACTAGATTGTAATTTTGTTAATTGTTGAAAAAACATAGCCCTTAACCTTAATTTAAACTATTGAATAAATAAATTTATTACTTAATAAAAAAGTCAACGCATTCACTAAATCAAACTCCTCTTCTGTTGATTCTATCTCTTCAAAAGCTTCTTGCAAAGAATATTTATTCTTTAGACATGTAAAAAATTGCCAATGAGATTTAGATATAAAGTAGCTTAAAGAACGAATATTAGAACGTCCTATAACAACGTATGTTGGTTTTAAGCTTAAGTCGAAAGAATCAGCATTTGGATTTTCTGCTACATTTTTAATTAAATCTATAGGAAAAATTGATTGAAATAAAAATATCGAAGGGTGAAAAGAAAATCTGATATTATTAGCTTCCTCTTCATTTATTTTTTTAAGAACGTCCAAAGATAAAGACGGCATATTTTCTGCACAATTACTAAGATGAGAAAGCCACTCAAAACGAGCATAATCTTCTAAATAAGGTAAGGAAGAAGTAGCCTGAAGTGTTCCTAGAAAATCAGGAAATGAACCTCCCCAGTCATCTAATACCGAAGTATTTGGTAAATTATTTATTTCCTTATTAAAAGCGTAAGCAATGCTATTAGCACATTCATCACCTAAAAGAGCCCAAACACCTGGAAATGTAAGTTGAAGAGCCTTGCATAAATTTTCAAAAATACCATTACGATAAATTTTTAAAAGATCGCTAGGAGAGATACGCGATGATTTGATTTCTGGTAAGAATAATTCCTCATGCTCCCCTCCAAAAATAATAGCCGAGCAGAATTTTTGTTGAAGAGTCTTAAGCGTTGACATTTTCATGCTCTAGTGTTTTATGAAATTGCTTAGCTTTTAAAGCTTCGGTAACAAGCACTGATAAATCTGGAATATTAGCATCCCATTCTAAAAGAGTTGGGATATTACCGAATTTCTGAATAACCATCGCATAAAGCTCCCATACTTCCTGACTAACAAAATTATCATGCGTATCAATTAATAATTTTTGATCGTTAATTTTCTTAACCGAATGTCCTGCCAGGTGGATTTCTTTAACCAAGTTCTGTGGTATAGAGTGAATATAATCTTTGATATTCCAACCATGATTTATGCAAGAAACATAAATATTATTTACATCAAGTAAAATTCCTGCACCTGATTTAGTAGCAATCTTTGTCAAAAATTCAGACTCATCATAATTAGACGTAATATACTGTATATAAGAAGATGGGTTCTCTATCAAAATTTGTCTTTGCAAAAAATCTTGTGCAAGTTCAATATTTCTACAAAACACATCTATTGCTTCATCCGTGTAGGGAATTGGAATAAGTTCAGGCAAATAAGTATTATTTACATAATTCCATGATAAATGCTCAGAAATTAGAAAAGGATCTAAATCTTCAGCTAATTTTTTTAATCTAACAAGGTGAGACCTTTCTATGACTTCAGCGGAGCCAAGAGAAAGTCCTATACCATGCATACTTATTGGATAATTTTCTCTGATTGATGAAAGCATAGCCGAAGCTCCTCCTCCATCAATCAGATAATTTTCACTATGTATCTCAAACCAATCAATTTTAGGCTTTTGTTCAAGAATATCCTGATAATGGGAACCCTTTAAACCAATTCCTATAAAAGGCTGTGATATCATAAATAAGTTCTAATAAATTACTTAGCGCCTTCAATTGAATCCTTAATTTCAGCAGTTACACCACTGAAGTCACCGGCATTAATTTTTGCACATTGACCTTTAGGAACAATAATGAAAGCATTTGGATCACCAGCTTCATTAGTGCCCGCACAATCAGTTTTTTCAGCAGGAACACCGCAACTACCTTTATGAGCTTTAATTAAACCCCTACCGGTTTTTGGATCAACAACTTTACATTTTTCCATATCTTTTGCCACATCAGCATAAGCAGTAGACGCCATCACTGAAACTGCAGTAGCTACTGCCATAAATATATTTGATTTTTTCATAATTATAAATTCCTATACTTTGTTGTTATGGTAATTAATTTACCAAAGTAATGGTGATTTAAGAAAAAACAGAAGTCAATTAAATAAATTAGCATTTATATATTACATCTACTAGAAACAATTACAAATTGATGCTATTATGCCAAAAATAAAATTAAATGTTTTGATATATGAACTTTTTATTTGAAGCAGTTGTAGGTTTTATTAATGATTTGCGTAAATCTCCTGCTAAATGCATTTCTATTGGAAATAATGGCGATTATGTGATACTACTCCACGCACTTGCCCGAAGCAATAGATCAATGAAGAAAATAGAGCAAGATCTCAATGATGAAGGATATAATGTTATCAACTTAAATTACCCTTCAACCAAACATTCAGTTGAATATTTATCAGAAAAATATTTAGCAAAAACCATCAAAAAATTTTGTATCGACAAAAAGAAAAAAATTCATTTTGTAACTTACTCTTTAGGTGGAATTATCTTACGTCATTATCTTCAAAACCACCACAAATTAAATATTGATAAAATTGTAATGATTGCCCCTCCTAATAAGGGAAGTGAAGTTGTCGACTTTATGAAAAGTAACATTTTTTTTCGAAAATTTTTTCATTGGTTTTTTGGCCCTGCAGGACAACAATTAGGTAGCAAAAAAAGCTCCTATGTGAATTCTGCTTTAGGGAACACAATAAATCATGAAATTGGTGTAATTGCTGGAGATACCTGCATCAACCCATTTATACCATTTTTAATTAGTGGCCCCAATGATGGCAGAATTTCTGTAAAAAATACTAAAATAAAAAATATGAAAGATCACATAGTAATACACTCGCCTCACTGCTTCATTACAACTAATAACGAATGTATTAAGCAAGTTTCATATTTTCTGAGTTATGGAATATTTTACCATGGCGATTATGAGTAAAATTAAGTATCCAAATTAAATCTTTAAAAGCATTATTTTCCCTATTCAACTCTAACGACCTTCTTGCCATCACTAACTTCTACAGTAAATTTTTGATCTGAAGTAAAATCATTCACAGACCTCACGATATTATTATTATCGTCAGTAATTATAGCAAAACCTCTTTTAAGAGTATTTTTATAACTATATGATTCAAACAATGTTGAAATCGCTTCAAGCTCCTTGCTTTTATTATCAAGATTGACTTGCATACTATAATTAAGTCTTTTTTGAAAATCCATAACATTAGTATGTAACCCAACAATATCTTTACTAAAACTAACAGCACTAATTGCCTGTTCATAGCTTTTTACTATATCAAACCAATATTTAAAATATCTAGGGTATGATTCAGCAAGTCTGATAGAAAAATCATCAAGCTTTTGTGTAAAATTAGTTACCAAGGACTTGATGTTTGGTAATCCTCTAGAAAATGAAAGTAATTTTGTATCTAAATGAGTTAGATACGTATCTAATTTACTGTATAGTCTATGGCCAATTTCACCAAGCGTAAAAACAAGTTGGCTTCGAACTGGAACAGCTAACTCAGCAGCAGCAGTTGGCGTTGGCGCCCTCTTATCAGCAACAAAATCTAAAAGCGTAGTATCAGTTTCATGTCCTACCGCAGAAATAATCGGAATTACAGAATCAAAAGCAGCACGTACTACAATTTCTTCATTAAATGGCCATAAATCTTCTATTGATCCGCCGCCTCTAGCCACAATAATAACATCAGGCCGCGGTAATTCTCCATCAACTGCAAGATCGTTAAATCCTTTGATTGCCTCTGACACTTGTTTAGCTGATTGCTCTCCTTGTACTAAAACCGGCCAAACTACAACTCTAACGGGAAAACGATCTTCAATACGATGTAATATGTCGCGAATCACCGAACCGGTTGGTGAAGTAACCACTCCGATTATTTTTGGTAAAAACGGCAATGGCTTTTTATGTTCAGCAGCAAATAAACCCTCTTTGGTAAATTGTTGTTTACGCTGTTCAAGCAATGCCATTAAGCTACCAATACCGCCTAATTGAATTCCAGTAACAACAATTTGATATTTGGATTGTCCTGCATAAGTTGTGATTGACCCAATGCAAACAACTTTCATTCCTTCTGTTGGTTTAAATTGCAAATTGCTTAGAGTTCCGCGCCAGCATACAGCAGAAATCAACGAAAGGTTATCTTTAATAGAAAAATATGCATGTCCGGATGGTGCAATTTTCAGCCCTGAAACCTCCCCTTTAACCCTCACACAAGAAAAATTCTCTTCTACAGTTCTTTTTAGTAGATTAGAAAGCTCAGTAACTGTATACTCCGGATAATTATCAGTGATAGATGAAAAAAGTTCAGCTTTTGCCATATAAATCTTGATATTGTTTTTTTTAATGTAGTCAAATAATCATTATATATCAATAATTACTTGGAGGTCCTATGTCTAGTTTAGAAGAAAATAACCTTACACCAGAAATGGAATTTGCGTTAGATGATGGAAAAATTGTTACTTTACAACAAGAATTTGCTGGAAAAAATATAGTTCTTTATTTCTACCCAAAAGACGATACACCTGGTTGCACACTTGAAGCTAAAGATTTTACTACTTTACTACCTGAATTTACAAAATTAAATACTATAGTAATAGGAATTTCTAAAGATAATGCTACTAGCCATAAGAAATTTAAAGATAAACACTGTCTACCATTCCCCCTTGCAAGTGACTTAGATGGAAAAATTTGCGAAGCTTATGGCGTGTGGGTAGAAAAAAGCATGTACGGTAAAAAATATATGGGGATACAAAGATCAACCTTTATTATAGACAAAAAAGGCGTTATAAAAAGAATATGGCGTAATGTCTCAGTAACTAATCACGCACAAGAAGTACTGGAAACAATTAAAAATTTGCAATAATGTAAGAGAGAGTAAGTATGCAAGTCACACCACAAGTAAAAGAAATTTTATCCTATTATGAAAGTGATTCTCCTGGAGTAAAAACTAACATAGCGCACATTTTAATGCATGGTAAATTAGCCGGGACAGGAAAATTAATTATATTACCTGTAGATCAAGGATTTGAACATGGGCCAGCAAGAAGCTTTGCACCAAATCCTGACGCATATGACCCTCATTATCATTATTCACTCGCAATAGAAGCTGGTCTTAACGCTTATGCTGCACCTCTTGGCATGTTAGAAGCTGGTGCTGACACATTTGCAGGCCAGATACCTACTATATTAAAAATTAATAGCTCTAACTCTTTGGTTAGCAATAATATGCCTCCATATCAAGCTCTAACAGGAAGTGTTCATGAAGCACTAAGGCTTGGTTGCTCTGCCATTGGTTTTACAATTTATCCTGGATCTGACATGTCGCTTGATATGATGAGTGAAATGAGTGAGATAATTAGTGAAGCTAAAGCGTATGGTCTTGCTGTTGTAATTTGGTCTTATCCTCGCGGTGGTGATCTATCAAAATCAGGAGAAACAGCAATAGATGTTTGTGCTTATGCAGCACACATCGCTTGCTTACTTGGTGCTCATATCATTAAAGTAAAATTACCGACTGATTATCTTGAACAAAGTGAAGCAAAAAAACAGTATGAAAAATCAAATATTGATATTTCAACCTTAGCAAAAAGAGTAGAACATGTTAAACAAGCTTGCTTTGCTGGCAGAAGAATTGTGGTTTTCTCTGGTGGCACAAGTAAAGGATTGGATGAACTTTATAATGAAGCAAAAGCTATAAAAGCTGGCGGCGGTAATGGTTCTATAATTGGCAGAAATACCTTCCAACGTTCTAAAAAAGAAGCGCTAGAAATGCTAAGTAAACTAGTAGATATATATAAATAATTGAGAAAATTTTATGAAAATAAATGCAAATTCGATCAGAGCAGGCAATGTATTAGAACATAACGGAAGATTATATATTGTGTCAAAAACACCTGATCACACTATGCCAGGCAAAGGCGGGGCTTTCGTACAAGTCGAAATGAAAGATATCAAAAATGGTACAAAAATCAATGAACGCTTTCGTTCAACCGAAAATGCAGAGCGAGTACGTCTTGATCAAAAAGAATATCAATTTCTTTTCATTGAGAATAATCAACTCAATCTCATGGACATAGAAAATTTTGAACAAATCACCATTAATGAAGAATTGATTGGCGATAAAATAGCTTATTTACAAGATGGCATGGTCGTCACTGTTGAAATGTATGAAGAAAGTCCTCTTAAAATATTATTGCCGGATACTGTGGTATTAAACGTTATAGAAACAGAACCGGTGGTGAAAGGTCAAACTGCTGCATCTTCTTATAAACCGGCAATTCTTGAAAATGGAGTTAGAATAATGGTACCTCCATTTATTGATCCAGATACTAAAGTTGTAGTTAAAACTGAAGATGATACTTATGTAGAGCGGTATAAAATATAATGATAAATGAATCAACAATTCTCAATTTAATGTTAGCAGCAAAGAAAAAGGCTGCTAGAGCTTTAATTCGTGACTTCAATGAAATACAGCATCTAAGATCTTCAAAAAAACCTTTAGAAGAATTTGTAAAATATGCTTTCACTCGTGCAGAGCAATCTGTTTTTGACGAATTAGCACAAGCTCGTCCTAATTTTTCTATATTGTCGAAAGTACTCGGCAGTAAAAAAGGCGAAGATAGTAAACATCGCTGGATCATTAATTGCTTAACCAGTCATAGCAACTTTACATATGCTATGCCATATTTTGCTATTTCTATAGCTTTAGAAGGCGAATCTCAATCTGGTCAGAAAGAAATTATTGCCTGTATGACAGATGTTATTGCAATTGGCGAAACATACTATGCAGTAAAAGGTAATGGTGCATGGGTTGAACGAAATACTAATTTAATATCTGACAAAATGCGTCTTCGCGTTTCAAATAACAAAGACCTAAAGCAAGCAATGATTTTAAGTGAACATAAAAATTTAAGCGACGTTGAAAAATACAATTTACGAATACTTGGTTGTCCGGCTGTTAGCCTGGCATACTTAGCTTCAGGCAAAACTGATATTTTCATTGCAAGCAACATCCATCTTTGTGATATTGCCTCTGGCTTATTACTAACTCAAGAAGCTGGTGGTACAGTTACAAATGACTATACAATTAACAGCAACAACATAATTACTAGTAAATTTATTGCTGCAAATCATGAAATATTTGATCAAGCGATAACTTTATAAATTTGTTTTAAATTGTTTTTTGCAGTTCTGTTATAGGGTGATAACTCTAATATTTTGTTATAATCACTAATTGCAGACAGGTAATTTTTTTTATCTAAATATTGTTGTGCCCTTAGCAATAAGGACTCTATATTCGAAGCAGTCAAATCCAATGACTTTGTTAAATCCATAATACTTAAATCATAATCTTGATTCAGAAAATAAAATATCGCTCGTTGATAATGTTTCTGACTAAATTCTTTGTGATAAATATTATGTTCATTCATTGCCAAATCTCTAGCTTTCTCAAGCGCTTCAAAACTTTCTTGATATTTCCTTTGATAGAAATAAACGAGTCCAATACCTAAAAATAATCTACCGCTTTTAAAATGACATTGATCAAAAAGCTTCATTGCCACTTTAAACTTTTTAGCTTTTATACGACTAAAACCTAAATCTAAAATTGCGTTTTGATTAACATGAATCGAATCATAATCAAGTTGAGAAATAAGCTTGTCTAAATAATTTAACGTATCATCAAAGAATTCCGAATTAACTACATTTGATTCTTTGATTATACGTTTTCCAATCATGGCAAATTTATTATCATGATCCTGAAATATGGCACTATTATAATTATCAAGAGACTCTTCGTTTTTATTATTTATCAAATGAATATGGCCAATATAAGTAAAAATCGTAGAACAATAATAATGAAAATGGTGATGATAATGAGCAAGATAATTAATTTTACGATTAATTTTTTCAAATAACTTTCCCTTTAGACCTAAAGGGCTAGCAAACCAAAATATAAATCTGTAAAATGTCTTTTTTAGCATTATTTGTAATAGACTACCTATTAAGAGTACCCCTGTCAATAATCGGAGTCATAAAACTACTTTTATGTATAGTTTATAAGAATAATGACCCCACTCTAAAGCATTTGTGATGATCAGATTGTATCTTGAGAAAGGTAAAGTTAAAACTTATATTTAACACCAAAATCTAATGCAATTTTCTATTTACTGATTTCAATAGTAATATATACTAATATAGTATAAAAATATGGATCAAATAACCCTTGTATATATAGCCTCAACATTTGGCTGTTTGTTGTTATCTGCTGTTCTTTCCGCAGCGGAGACTGCTATTATTGCTGTATCGCCTGCTGTGATACAACAGCTAAGCTCGGAGGGTAATCAAAGAGCTAAACTAATATTAAAACTAAGAGAAGATAAAGACAAATTAATAAGTACATTATTAATTGCAAATAGTACTCTTGATACCGTTGCTTCTGCTTTAGCTATTGCCGCTACCGTACGTCTTTTTGGTATTGAAGGAATTCCGATAGCAACAGCAATCATTACAATTCTAGTAATCTTAATAGCCGAAGTAATACCTAAAACTTATGCTTTTGAATACGCAGATAAAATCTCTCTTTATTGCGCTCCAATTCTTGAGATTACATTGAGAGTCTTCACTCCAATCACTATCGCAGTATTATTTATTGTTCATCATATATTTAAGTTTTTTGGTATCAAACTAGGTAATCAAAAATCGATAATTTCTGAAACAGATACTCTCAGAGGTGCTATCCAGTTAAGCCATAGTAAAGGAGGAGTTCTCAAATATAAAAAAGACATGCTACATAGCATTTTAGACCTTGGAGAAACTGGAGTGTCAGAAGTTATGACTCACAGAAGTAACATGGTTACAATTAATATAAACTTACCGATTGCTGATATAATAAAAATCGCTTTAGACTCTGGGCATACTCGTTTCCCGGCGTGGGAAAATAATCCCGATAATATAGTGGGTATATTTCATATTAAAGACCTTTTTGCTTTGCATCGTTACAAAGGTGATAAAGCCACACCTCAGGACTTATTAGACACAGCAATAGCGCCATGGTTCAT
>Ga0114962_10004718_pt1 | contig 10816 bp, 9 predicted proteins | sample C_130820_MF_Meta_FD_87017 | JGI IMG/M metagenome (GOLD analysis project Ga0114962, IMG submission 87017) | Freshwater microbial communities from Lake Croche, Canada to study carbon cycling - C_130820_MF_MetaG | ecosystem: Environmental > Aquatic > Freshwater > Lake | place: Lake Croche, Canada...
AGCACGTCCTTGGCAAACTCAATTTCAGTTTCAAAGGTCGACATTTTTCCGAGCGTGCCCCGCGGTTCTAACGCGGTCACAATGGCGTCAAAGGGAGCGAACCTCATCGAGTCGGCCCACGCGAAGCCCCAGGATTGGGCCGTCACAACGGCCAGCACGACGGCTTTACAGTAGGTGGATTTGCCCCCACGATTCGGTCCCGTCACGATGCTGTGCCGACAAGAAGCCAGATGGCAATTGTTGGAAATACAGCCTTTGACGGCAGGATGCGTGACACCTGTGAGGGCCAGTCCTGCGGCATTTGAAAAGGTCGGGAAGCAAATATCGGAACGAGCTCCAATCGAGACAAGGCAGTCGACATGACCAAGCCATTGTTTAAGGGCTTGGATTGGCTCGGGTGTTTCAAGAACGGAACCGTAGAGGGCCACGGCGTCGAGGGATTCAAGGGAGCCGCACGCATCAAGGGCGGTCTCTCCCTGCTCGATCACGGACTCCAAGGCTTTTTGCTTCCTCTTTGGAAGGGCCTTCATGTGTGTCAAGATCCTGTGTCCTACGTCTTTCAAGGTTTGAATCGCACGACCTCGTTCCTCAATGTCGAACCAGATGGTTCGTAAATGAAGGGCGGCGGAAATTTGGTTCCAGATACTGCTCACAAACATGACCACTGTCATTCCGATAAAGAAGGATTCTAGCAAAAACCCGATCCGATCGTCCTTGTGTCGCGCCTTTAAGATAGTCGGAATACTGATTTGTTGTAACAGCACTTCCTTGACCCGTTCCAAATAGGAGCCTACTGTGAGATCCTTTGGATGGAAGAATTGGAGCATGAAGAAGGGAATCACAATGGCAAGGAGAGGCATCAGGACGGCAAACAAGGGAAGAAGTATGGTTTTCCAAACACAGAGGGCATTCAGGACAAGGGGAGATTTGTTAAGAAAGGACCCCATTGAGTTTTTTTCCCAAAAGATTTGGTGAAGCGATTCCGAAATTCGCGTGTCCATCGGTGTAAGTACATCGTCAATCACATCGGTTGTAAGCGTATGTAGGTCTGCGCGAATGGTTTCGGACACCTTGGGTTCCGTTTTAAGGGCCATTAAGGGAAGTTGTCGACGCTTGAGTTCTTTTGCGTCGGAGGTACATTGTAAGAGTTGTGCGTGAAAGACGGAAGGACCCCATTTTGTTTGGAAGACGATCGAGTCGGAACAATGTTCCAAATCTATGTCGGAGGCGACATGAACTCCGAGCATTTCTGGTAGGCGAGAGTTTTATGGAGGGGGATGAACGCTAAGGGGCTCCGCCCCTTTAACCCCGAGGGGGCAAGCCCCCTCTAACCCCAAGGGGCTCCGCCCCTTTAACCCCGAGGGGGCAAGCCCCCTCTAACCCCCAAGGGGCTCCGCCCCTTTAACCCCGCTCTTGGTTCTATCGGTGGGGGTCGAAGGGGGGCTCCGCCCCCCTTAAAAATTGATTACCCTCTGATTTATTTCTTGACAACCACCGTCCCAAACACTTCCTTTCTGCGTTCCAAACTATTGTTCCAAATGTCAACTCAATCTATGATGTCCTCCCGAGGATCTCCTTCCCTTCTTCCAGACCGCCTTCGTGCCGTCTTGGAATTGCGTACTTCCTCCTCTTGTTCCGAGAGAGTGGAAGCCGCCTTTCGAGCGATCCCCTATTTTACGGAGACCGCAAAGGCTGAAAAGCCCGGTCCTATGGCAACTCCCGCCGGCAATCGATTTTCCAATCTCCCCAGTCGTTCCGGTTGGAGTGGAAGCGAGTCTTCAGGAGATGCGTGGACAAGTCGGAAATCGGGTCCAGGAGATCGTCGGGGAGGAGATCGTCAAGGGTCTTCCTATGGAGGGGATCGTCGGGGGGGAGATCGTCAAGGGTCTTCCTATGGAGGGGATCGTCGGGGTGGAGACCGCCAATCCTACGGAGGTGGAGATCGCCGTAACGGAGGAGGGGGCGGTGATCGCCGTCACGAAGGAGGTGGATATCGCCAAGGATCTACTGGCCATCGAAATGAAGCCGGTGGACGATTTGGCAACAAGGCGTTACCTCAAACAACGTCCACGGGTGTGTTTTCCTCTGCTCCGGTTGATTTTGCCGAGGACGTACCTGTGACTGCGACAGTAGTAGCACCTGTGCCAATCAAAGCAGAGGCCAAGAGTGAGACTCATGCTCCCACCTTGATCATTGAAGAAGAGGCTCCCGAAGAGACCGTTGCCACCTTCAGTTCCGCAGCACTCCGTGCTGGTGCTACTCCCGAGGAGCGTATGATGACCCGTACCAAGGGCAAGATCAATCGTATGGGGTTCTCCAATTACGAGGCTACCAAGGCAACCATCCAGCAGATGATGAGTTCCGACAACCTCGTGTTTCTGGAAGAAATTATGGAATACATCTTTCTAAAGGCGGCGAAAGACACCATCATCTGCCCATTGTACGCCAAACTGATTCACGAAATCGCCGACGAATTCCCTCACTTCCGAACTGTCGTTGTGAAACTGTTTCGCGACTACACCACTATCTTCTCTCTTGTGGCAACCGAAGCCACTGTTGACAACGAGACGAATCAACAGGCCTACAAGAAGATGTTGGAGGCCAACGAGCGAAAGAAGTACCGTCGCGGATACAGTCAGTTTGTAGGAGAACTCGCCAAGATTGGTGAAATTGACGTGGACGGATTCCGAGATCTACTCCAGACGATTGTTGGCGTTCTGGAAGAAGTTCACACCTGTGCGGACCAGGACAAACTTGTCTGCGAAGAGTACATTGATTGCCTGACTAGCATGTGTAAATCGGCCTCCGGACTCTTGATCCGCTCCTCTTGGTCCGTTCCGCTGAGATCCCGGATACAGGTCATGGTTGCCAAGCCCCGGACAGAATTAGTTGGATTCAGCGTCAAGGCTCGCTTTGCTCTGATGAACTTGTCAGATTATGCTGAAAATGGTTGGAAATAAAAATGTCTTGATAGAATATACAAATGGCAAAGAAACATTCACGCAAGCACGCCCGACGTGGTGGAGCCAAGACGCGACGATCCGGCAGCCGTAAGTCTGCCCGAGGGATTTTTTCGTCTATTCTGAGACCCGTGTCTACGATCGTGCGCGGTGTCGGAAACATTGCCGGCTACACGGTGAAGAAGGGTTACAGGACTGTTCGCCACGTAGCCGACCACGCCGAACGTGCCGTGGAAAATGTGGCAAGCAACATCACCAGGGGTGCCGCTGGAATCGTGGACCGTAGTGCCAACACCCTGAACCGTACGGTTCGTTCCGTCGTGGGCAAGTCCAAGAGGAATCGACGCAACGGCCGAAAGTAAACTTGAACAAAATTGACGTATAAGCACACGTCTAAGTGCGTTTATACTTCCTTCCATTAACAACCTTCCAAAGAAAATGCCCAAGAAAGCCGACAAGTCTTCCGGAAAGAAGAAGCCTTCCAGAGTATCTTCCGACGACGATGATGAGAGCGTCGACAGCAAGGGAAACATTCGCAACTTGATTGACTATGATTACTCCGAATCGGACGAGGAGGGAGAACGTCCTCCCCGAAAGGCGGCGCTCATTGCCAAGAAGGCGATGAAGAGCATCGCGGCTAAGGCGGCAAAGGCAGCTGAGAAGAAGCGTGGGAAGCCAACGCTTGTTATCGAAAGCGAAGAAGAGGAAGAGGAAGAGGTTCCTCGAAAGAAGAAGAGCAAGAAGTCTCCCAAGGAGGAATCCGAGGACGAAGAGGACGAAGAGGAAGAGAAGGCTCCCAAGAAAAAGAAGGCTGTCGCAAAGAAGTCGAAGCGAAAGGAAGAATCAGAGGAAGAGGAAGAAGAGGACGATGGAGAAACGCTCGGATCAGAGGACACAGACGAGGACGATGACGATGACGATGATGACGAGGACTCCGAAGAGGATTCCGATTACGTGGCACGTTCCTCGCGCGGGGGCATCGACATTGTCATCAGCGATTTGTTGGGGGGCGGAGGAGGCCGCGATCCAAATAAGCCTCATAAGTACAATTTGAAGAAAGAGTCGCCTCAGGTACGCCAGTTTGTCAAGTTGGTCCAGCAGGAGGATGATGGGGAGGAGGATACCATCGACAATGACATCACCTATTTCAAATCCCTCACCAAGGACCGACAGTCGTCCCTCATTCGCGTCCTGGAACACAAGGCAAGTCCCGCGGAAGTGGCGGTCCCTCTCAAGTTCAAGATTTTGGAAAAGGTGGCGGCCAAGCCTGACCTGAATCGCATTGCGATGGCCAAGTACAATGCCCTCTGTAGCATTGATCCGTCTTCGACGGAGTACTACAAGACCAGTCACTGGATCAATGGATTCACGGGTATGCCCATCGGAATCTACAAGGACCTGCCAGTTCGCATCGAAGACGGTCCCGAAAAGTGCCACGAATTCATGTCCACGGTTCACAAGAGCCTCGAGACGGCCATTTATGGGCATGACGAACCCAAACTCCAGATCATGCAGTTTGTAAGTTCCTGGATTGCGAACCCCAAGGCTCACGGCAACGTGCTGTCGATTCACGGTCCTCCTGGTGTGGGCAAGACCTCGCTCATCAAGGACGGCGTGGCCAAGGCACTGGGACGCCCCTTCCACTTTATCTCGTTGGGAGGTGCCACGGACGCGAGTTTCCTCGACGGCCACAGTTACACCTATGAGGGGTCCACGTGGGGCAAGATTGTAGACGTCCTCATCCAGAGCAAGTGTATGAATCCCGTTATCTACTTTGACGAGTTGGACAAGGTGTCTGAAACGCCCAAGGGGGATGAAATCATGAATATTCTGATTCACCTGACGGATCAGAGCCAGAATGACCGCTTCCAGGACAAGTACTTTACGGGCATTGATTTGGACCTCAGTCGTTGCCTCTTCATCTTCTCCCACAACAACCACGAGAAGGTCAATCCCATTCTTCGTGACCGCATGTACAACATTGCCGTCCAGGGATTCAGTGTCAAGGAAAAGATGCTGATTGCTGAAAACTACTTGCTTCCTGACGCTCTCAAGGAGGCGGGACTCCACGAAAAGGTCAGCATCAGCAAGGACATTCTCAATCACGTCATCGAGACCTACACGGGAGGTGAGGCGGGCGTGCGAGAACTGAAGCGATGTATCCAGACCATCATCTCCAAACTCAACCTGCTTCGCTTCTACAACAACCCCAAGCAGGTGCCGTTCGCCATCAAGGACTTTGCCTTGCCCTTTACGCTCAAGAAGGAGCACGTGGAACTCTTTCTTAAGCGGAAGGAAACGGTGAATGAGAGTATCGCACACCTCTACATGTAAGGGGGGCTCCGCCCCCCTTCGACCCCGCTCTATGTTCTATTGGTGGGGGTGTAAAGGGGGCTTGCCCCTTGGGGCTCCGCCCCTTCGACCCCGCTCTAGGTTCTATAGGTGGGGTCGAAGGGGGCTCCGCCCCCTTTACTTACCTAACAAATCCCCCACATTTGAAAACAAGTTAAGAATATCTAAATACAACTCCATAGACGACTTTATATAATCCGGTTTTTTGGTGGCCTTGGCGTCGAGTTTCAGTCGTTGCGTGTCCATAGCAACATAGATGGTAAACAAACCCGTACCGATCCAAGACAGGACGGTGTTGATGGAAATGACCGACTGTGCATCGACTCCCGTCCCCAGGGCGATCAGCAATCCTATACGCGCCACGATGAGTCCCAGGAGCCCCGCCAGCAAGTATCCCGCCACTCCAAGGAAGTGTTGATTGTCCATAAATCCGACCAAGGTCATTCCGAGAAAGATGCCGAGGACGGACACCATCACCTGCGTCAAGACTTGTTTGTGTTCCAATTTCGTCACGAGCGAACTCAACAATTGCCCCAACACGGCACAATACAGAATGGCGACGGCGTACTTGAGAGGTCCGGGACTCTGGGCCAAGATCACAAAGAGTAAGGCAAAGGTTGCGAGGATGATTCCAATCATGTAGAGGGGAGTCTTTGAAAGAGGATATTCACTAGACGCAAAGGTAATGGCGGTTCCTCCTAGCAAATGAAGGTATACGGTCGGAAGAAAATAGGATCCCATCTCTACAAGATCTTCGGAAAAAAGTGATAAAAAAAGTAGTCCTTATTTCCAGGTATGGAACATCGAGCCAAGGCCGGCCCCGATTGGTGTGCGGTCTTCCGAACTCCTGCGTTCAACACCTGGGCAGAGATCGACAAGGAACAAAAGGAAAAAGAGAAAGAGAAAGAGAAAGAGCAAGAGAAAGAGCCAAATGTTTCAAAAAACACGTTAAACACACTAACACGTTTGGAACGCGTTCGTACTATGAATGTAAGTACTGTCAGTAAGAAGTAAAGTAACGATTCTTTTGAGTCCGTGACTACGGAATCAAAAGGATGTCTGTTGTGTTTTTGATTCACGACATGATTCGACGAGTGGCTCGTTTTCGCCGGCGAGTGCCTCCCATCGACGCACGACGTCCTCGCAGAACTTCGGATAAGGGTCTCCAAAAAGGGGGAATCTTGTCTTTCACAGCGGCAAGCAACCGAGTCACGTCCGCCGTTGTTTCCTCTTTCGTAGCACTTCGCGTGGATTTCTCAAAATCAATAATCGTTGCCGACTGTTGATCACAGGACAAGAGAATGTTTTTCAGTTCCAAATCCCCATGTACAATGTCGTGCGCATGAAGCCATTTGATTTGACGTTGGAGGCTTCGTGCAACCGTGTTGTAGTGTCTCGGTTTGAGATCTGTCCACGAGCAACTCGGCACTTCCGTTGTGACGATGATACGATTCCAACCTGATCGGCTCACAAACGAATCGACGTAGTGAAGATTCCAACTAGGAGGAAGTTGTTTCAACACCGCCACTTCCGTTTCAAAGGCTCGTTGCGCACGTGTCTCATCTTCAGGATCCGTCGAATCGAACCAGATGCTTTTTGCGATGTAGTGTGTGCCGTCTTTGGATAATCGCATCACATTTTCATGCTTTGTAGAATCGAGTGTTGAAAGAGTAAAGTCGGGGTAATGTTCCATAACTGTCGCCTTGAAGTCTCGCACGAGAGCCATTCTACAGGAGGTTCTGAAAAGAGTGTGTTCGCATTGTCTAAAACGTCGGCATTCCCACCGTAATGTCGCGTGCCGGCGATTTTTGAGCCTTGACTGGTTCTGCTACAGGTTCCGCAGGGGCGATGGATTCCGACAAACCCTTGACCACATTCTGGACTTCGAGGACGTTGCCGACCTGTTCGATCACAGCGGCGGGGTCGCCGTTGGCACCAAAGATCCATGCGTAGGCCGCTAGCCCCGCCGTCAGCGTCCCCGTCAAGGCCCAGCGAAAGAGAATAGGAAGGTCGGGAAGTTTCTTTTCCGTGTAGGAACTCCACCCAGCCGACAAGAAGATCGCCAACAATCCACCCAACACGGTGAAGACAATGAAGTACAGGGTCTGCATGTTCTAATTGCGATCCGGAAACGAAACCGCGCGGTCATCCGCAGTCTTAGGCCAATTCTACGAAATCGGAGGTTTCGGTCAGGGGTATGTCGATATCGACGACTGGCGCAGCAATAACGGCAGGTGGAGCCACAGAAGAAGCGTTCGCACCTTGGGTGATCGGAAGGGCAGGAGCAGGTGCGTCAAGAGAGGCAAACTCGGACAGATCGATGGCCGAAATAGGGACAGACGGAGGAGCCTCCAAATCAACAACATCATCCGTGATGTTGGAAGTTTCAGTTCCTATCGTAAGCGAAGGGCCCGCATCATCCAACCCCCACGTGGAAGGAGGCTTGTCTTCGACGCTGATTTTGGGAGAGTAGCGAATCTCGGAAATACCTGACACGGTTTCGTCGTATACTGTATCGTAAGGAGTGAAATGAACAGAGGGTTCTGTATCAATCAACAGTTGGGGAGGATTGGGATTTTCGGTTTTTTCAACGGCAACGGATGATATACTAGGAGGTAGAGAGACAGAGTGATCGTGTGCGACAGCTTCGGAGGGAGAAGGAGGGGCATCCACCTTTTCAATCATAGTGGCGACTGCGTCTGCCGTGCGAGACTTGCGTGATTTCTTTGGTGTTTCTGCGTCATCGATGGGCATTATAGCATCAGGGATTGTAGGAATTACAGGAATAATAGGAGTAACAGGAGTAACAGTCGCAACAGGAGCAACAGGAGTAACAGTCGCCTCCTGAAGGATAGGTTCTTCCTCCTCATCTTTTGTTTCTTGTTTTGTGGACACAGGCACCGCTTCTTCCTCATCATCATCCTCCAAGTAGTCACGCAGGATGTTCTTGACCGGCAACAAGGAGCGAATGGCCCCGCTGAGTCCCTCGGTACACATCGACTCCGCCTGAAGAATGTTCTTTTGGCGTTCGATATAGGACAGATTTTCCGCAAACAAAAAGGGTGCCTTCCAAAACATCCGTGCGCACTCGGTGAAGACGCGGTGGAGAAAATGGTCCAACTTGGGCAAGGTGATCTGAAGTTTCTTTTGCTTGGTATTGACGCGAACGGACGTCAGGACCTTGGTATGTGCGATAAAGACCGCCGTCATGAGTTCCTCGACGTAGTCGCAACGACACGTGTCCAACACAGCATTGATGTGTTTCTCGATGACATCTTGGTTCCAACGAGGCACTTCGGAGCAGTAATCTTGAAAGGCGGCCATGGCCCCCTCACCCTCCTTGGTGGAGAGACTCCCATACTCCTTGCGGAAAAACTCGACGATGGGAGGGACGATCCACGTAGATAGTTGCTTCAAGTATTCATTACGTGCTTCCGTGTAGAGCCCGATCGATTCCATTGTTCTTTGGGGTGAGAGATCCGTGGTTGCTTTATACCGCACCTACCAAGGATGCAAGGCAGTCAAAAAACAGCGTCCGCGGACTCGTGCCTCCTAACCGGGACCATCGGGCACATGTGTTGGCAACCACCGGGTGAGAGGGCCATCCCAGGCGCAAGACATCTCGGAGGTCCAATCCTTCTTGTCGACACGCAACCTCGGTGCGAATCGCCCACGTCATCCACGCCTTCGCCACTTCGTTTGAGACATCCTTACTCGTAGGTCGTCCATCAAGCAACTCTTGTATACGCGGAACAACATATTCAACCCCGTCAGAACAATGAAGCGTACGCAAGCCATTTAGCAAGGCAATACGCATGTTTCCGTAACAACGCGTCAAAATGTCGGAGCACATCTCCTTGCTGAGTTTGTAGTCGGTGCGACGCTGAAGTTCATAGTTTATTTCGGTAGCGTCAGGAGCGTTGACGGCCACGATGGTCGAACGACTCAAAATCGGCTCCGAAATCGCCCCCGCATCTTTACATTCAAAGACAATACGTGTCGTCGCCGAGGTCGTTTCGAGCATACGTCGCAAAAACGCCTGCGTATCGGCGGCCAAACTGTCGGCGTGTTCAAACACAATCCACCGCAAATGTCCGTCGGGAGTTCGACCTCCGCGACCAAAGGTACGAATGCTGTCGCGCGAATCACGTAGCCCCACATTCGCCGTACAATCGATGACTAATGTAAGAAACCCAGAGAGTGCCAAGCGCAGAAAGGCCGATTTTCCGCAACCCGCAGGGCCCACCAAGACAAGATGAGAGGTTTTATCGGTGGCAATGTCGGCAGCAAGTGAGGACCAAGTTGAGGCGTTACCTACAAGGTCTCCCACCGTTTTAGGAGCGTGAGGATCGTAGGCTGGAGTGTCCAACATCTACCTTTCTGGAAGGATGACAAGTTTAGGCCTTGAACATTTGATTCATCTGTGATGAATCAAATGTGGCAAATAACTCTATGTTAGATGGCGTTCTTCCCTCCCACCAACGCGGAGCGATGAAGAGGAATGACGTAGGGATTGGCTTCTAATGAAGAAACAATGACGGGTTCGTTGCGAATGGCCGAAACATCTAGTTTGAGCACGGTGCGAGGACGCTGGATACCCAACACATCTCCGGTTGTGGGTTCGGAGTTGACGCGGTCCAGCCCAGGTTCGCGGTCGTTGACGGAATCCGCCACCAGTTTGCGGTACTGGAGATGGATGTTGTCCTCGCCGTTGAACAACTTGGTGGAGGAGCCCATCGGTTTGCGTCCCTGCGCGATCTTCTCCTTCTGGGCGTATTGTCGCATCGCGTAGGCGTCAGTGCGATTCTTCTCCGCCTTGGCGTTGGCAGCGACGGCCACACCTGTGTAGGCGGATTTGGCGGTGATGCCCGCCTTTTGTGTCAAGCGTACGCCATCTTGGACTCGAATTTCGGCACCTTCGGGATTGTCGGAGCGTCCCACGTTGCGATACCAGTCCCAATCGTCTAGGGTGTTGCGTCCTGTGACGCGTGCGACGTCTTCGGGATCGTACACGGTCAACTTTTGGGCACAATCGGCGGGCGCGGACACACCAATGTAATCATTGTCGACGGTGGTCTCCTTGATAGTCGTGCGTGCGACGTCGTTGGGATCGTATACGGTGAGTTTCTGGGCTACATCGGAGGGGGCAAAAATACCCACATAGTCGTTGTCTACTGTGGTCTCCTTGATGGTCGTGCGTGCCACGTCGTTTGGATCATAGGCCGACTGCTTTTCCATAGCCCCTACCGGAGCGGTGATGCCGACGTAGTCGTTGTCGATGGTGGTTTCCTTGATGGTTGTACGCAAGGGGTCGTTAGGGTCGTAGACAGTCAACTTGGGTTGGGCATCCGCGGAGGTGGCTGTGCCGATCCAGTTATTGTCGATGGTTTCTTCGGCACGCGTGGGGCGTGCCGAGTCCTGAAGGGGCAGTTCCACCTGGCCTTCATCCGGCTTGACGTTGGTGGCCATTACGCGCTCGCCCGTGTAGAAACGCTCATTGGGGC
>Ga0114962_10004719_pt1 | contig 10814 bp, 28 predicted proteins | sample C_130820_MF_Meta_FD_87017 | JGI IMG/M metagenome (GOLD analysis project Ga0114962, IMG submission 87017) | Freshwater microbial communities from Lake Croche, Canada to study carbon cycling - C_130820_MF_MetaG | ecosystem: Environmental > Aquatic > Freshwater > Lake | place: Lake Croche, Canada...
CAAGGGCTACTATGAAATGGAATGAGGATTTGATTAGAGATATTCGTCACGTGGGCGCCGGACCAATCAGCGAAAAAATCAACAATGATGACTGTAATGTATACGGCACCAAACGTGAAATGGACATTGTGCGTGATCAATCTTATATATTAGATAGGGAAATGTCTGACTGCAACCTAGCCGCAATACGCGAAAAGTTTGCTCTAATTCGTAATAATTGTCCTGCCATTTTAGAAATAGGTATCAGCCGTAATCAAGAACACAGCGCCTGCCATATATTCTTCAAAGATAAACTCCTCAAAACCAAATATGTGGGCATCGACATCAATGACCGTGAATACCTAGTTAATCCCAAAGAAAATATACACGTGATTCGAGGCTCTAGTTCCGATGTTGAAGCTAACATGGCCCGATTTCGTGAACTGGGCATTGAGTCATTTGGATTTATATTCATAGACGGGTGGCACAGTATTAACCAAGTACTCACAGACTGGGAATACACTAGAATGCTGGCACCCGGAGGTATAGTAGCCCTGCATGACACTTCAGAACATCCGGGTCCATATCTTTTTATCAAAGCACTGGATACTACTCGTTGGATTGTCCAGGAAAACGCCTGTCCAACTGATTGCGGCATTGGATTTGCCCAAATGCAAAGAATATTTCCACAGGTTGTCAACTAACTTACTGGCTACCGCGTTATATATATGTAGGGGAAATAATTCTTCCTACAAATTAACCCTAAGGATATATCATGAAATTGATCGCAACTTTAATCGCTAGTTTGTTTGCAGTTACCGCGTTTGCCGCAGAACCTGCTAAAAAGGAAGAAGCCAAGCCTGCTGTTACAGCACCAGCCGCGAGTGCCACAGCACCAGCAGCCAAAAAGGACGAAAAGAAAGCCCATAAAAGTGCTGACAAAGCACCAGCTAAGGCCGATACTAAAGAAGCCGCAAAGCCCGTTACAGCAGAGCCAGCTAAGAAGTAATCTTGGTCTAGATCCCAGCGACGATGATTGGGATGATGTCAACAGTGACTTCATTACCGCTTATCGTCGACCCTGCCCAGTCCGATGCGACGAGAACTGTGATCATCCTGAAGAGGACGATGTCAGTGATCATGTTAAATTTAGACTGTGGTTGGCCCGTAATCTAGCCTTGATGAAACTACAAGAAACCCGAGCATAACAGTCCGGGTTTTTTTGTGGCCTAGTTTCGCGGCACCCGAGCCAGCCAGCGCGAAGCGCCAGCGGTAAAAAACAATTTTTACCCTTGATTAACTACCGCTATTATTCCCAACATTGTCTTTAACTTCGTAGCTGCCACGGGCACTGCGCCAATCCCAACCGCCGCCTTGGGCATTGCTAGAACCAACCGGCACCCAGTCTACGATCAAGGTCTGTGCTCAACTCAAGTATGGCCGAATCTAGACTAACATCCACTTTAACAGCTAAGCCACCGTGCTTGATCCAAGTCTCACAGTTATCCGGACGATCATCTACCAATATGTCCCCTGGCTGACAATGACGCCACTTGTCCACACTGTGTGGACCAAACATCACAGGAATGTCGGGAAAGTGTTTGGTAGCCCATGTACACTTGTCCCAAAAAGCCCATGGCACATCATCATCATGGGGTACAGCAGTGAGAAACTTTAATTCCCATGCTAGATGAAGTCTATATGCTCGTGCAATGTCCACAAGCTCATGAGCACGGGGCATAACGGGCAGTAGACTGTAGATCCTGGAATGACCTTTGATTCTAGCCCACTCTTCGGGTGTGTTTTTATAGTAGGTCTTGGGATCCATTCTGGGCTGTGGTCTGCCCAGGAAATTGGCTACTTCTGCGTCCCAGTCTGCTACTACTCCGTCCATGTCTAGATAAATTGTATTCTTTGAACTCATTTTGTAACTCACTTGTAGATGTAATTAACTGTGTCTGGATTGACACTGTGTATGTCCGCACCGTTTTTCAAATGAAACTTGCGTGCCATGTCTGTGGGCGGTGATAGAGTAACATAGTGATCTATGCTACTGTGATTGATTCTGATCCACTCTTGTGTGGCCTGTATGAGCTTACGTCCAGCACCCTGTGTGTAACTCCATATAGTATAGAATACAGCCACTGTGGGTAGGCCATGATTGGCCAGCTGTAGCTCATACTCGCTGATGGGAATTGTATCTTTGAATGTAACACATACTACAGCAGTGGCTCGATTGAACATAGGATCGAGTAGAACAAATACACGACTGTGTTCACTGACTCTGAAGTCTAAGGGTATGTGTGGCCGCACTGGATCATCCTTGATCAAGGCAAGCAAGGGATCTGTGAGGTCTGTGATAATGTGTAGCATGGCTTAGAGGCAAATATATGATTATATACGTACTTATCACAGAAGTCAATAATTTACTGTGCTAAGTGAAAAAATTTGTGTAAAAAAATTTACAACCAGGGAAATCTATTTTTCAGGGAAGTTTTTGAGCACCCAGATGACTCCAGCGGTAGAGATACATTTGACAGTGTGGACGATAGCCAAATGCCAGTGTGAGCAGATCACTGTGAACAGTGGGAATAACAGTGTAGTCCGAGATTCTGTGTAGAGCCAACCATTCTAGACTTAGAGCGTAGGTAGCAGTGGAAACCTGTACAGAAGTAGGCATGAGATATTTAGCGGCCGAGGTTAGTACTAGGGCTAATTTTTGCTGTGCAGTAAAAAAGAGGTATTGAGATCTCGGCCCCTGGTGATCTAATCTAACTGGTGGTTGATTTGGCAAGCTAGCTAGCTAGTGCTTGCTAACTTGTTAAGCACTAGCCACCCCCCACCACCATCAGCCATCGACTCTACCGTCCCAGTCACCGGTTTCTCTGGCACCGTAGACATCAAAGCCTTCCGCTTCCAGCTGTTCAATGGCTTCGTTCATCAGTGATTCTACTAGTCGAACCTTGTCCACTGTACGGATCTCCTTCTTACGCTTGGCCCTAGCTGTGCCCTTTTGGTACACTGTGAAGTAGTGTTGCTCACAGTAGTTCTTGCCCGGCATACTAGCACAGCCGCAGGCAGAGTCAGCACTGCCCATGTAGGTACATGTGCCACTATGATCGTACATGGGCACTGGATTAGTGCGTGGGTTACTTTGAGTCATTGTTGTTGTCCTTGTTGACTGCTTCTAGTTCTTCTTGGCTTACATCTTCACCTGCTTCTACACGCCGCATCATTGCACGTATACGGTCCACACGACTGGGACTCATTTCCAGGATCATGGCCACGCCTTCCAAGCGTCCTTCATGCCTTGACCACTGGTCAAGGGCCACATAGAGTAGTAAGCACAGCCACCAGTTCCAATCACCAAAATCAAAGCCCACTAGGCTTAGTACTAGGCCCAGTGAGCAGTAGAGTGCAAGTCTAGTTACAAGGCTCACGCCCTCTTCATACAAGTGGTTTTCACCATTGCAGTCCAGTTAGTGGGGAAAGCCTTACGCAAGTCAGCGATCTTTAACACCATACGCAGGCTCAGCTCACGCAACTTGTCCTGGTTTGTTTCCACGAACTCAATGAGCTCGTCCTTGACGCACTCTGGGAAGTCGTACTTGCTCAGCATCTCACCCTTGTTGACTACCTGCTTGATACGCAGGATCTTCTCACGGTTTGTGTCCATTTGCAGATCAATGTAGTGGCAACGTGACTCTAATGCATCCAAGTGATCACGGAGTTTCTTTGAACGAACGTGTTCGAACTTGATGTTGGTGATAAATATGGCCGCACCGCAGAACTCAAAGCGATCTGGAATGCCTTCACTACGTAGCAAGCGGCTGTCTGTGTTCCAGCTGATGAACCTGCGAGCGGAACTGTCCAAGGCACCCTTGAGGATGTTCAAGGATAAGTCTTCCATAAGGATTGAGTCACAGTCATCGAACACTACCACGTTACCAGCCTTGGCAAACTCGTAGAGCTTTGAGTACAGGCCAATGGAGCTCATAGCGCCTTTGATAACTTCGAACTTGGGCTTACGCTCTGCTAAGGTATCAAACAAGCCGTCCTTTTGCAGGATAGCTTCTACACCAAAGCTCTTGCCCACGCCTGGAGGGCCACTGACGATCATAGCACGGACATCGCCGGCTTTGACAGCCTTGGTCATTTCGTCCAAGATGCTAAAACGCTCGGCCAAGCGCTCGTAGATCTCTGCATCGGTTTCCCGGGCCACTTCTTTCTCACGACGCTTGATAGCATCCGTATCGAACTCTAGTACTGTTGAACCCTTGGAGCTCTTTTGTGCGGCTTTGGTTGCCATAGTGTCTGTCCTTTGTTGCTGTTAAAAATGTATTATAACATCAAAAGGCGCTGTTGTCAACGCCTTTCAATCTTATCATTAGTCCATACGTGAACCAGCGTAGGCAGTAAAACCAGCGGCTTTGAACACCTCAGCGGCCGCGTATGCGCCTGCTTCCAGAATGCCCATGCTCTGCACACCTGCCTTTGAAGGATTCCACAGGCAGTAGGAACCAGTGTAGTCTTTGCGTACACCTGCGGCAATCAAGGCCTTGCCCAGCTTGGAGTTGGCACGGATCTTCTTGCCTTCATACATCCAGATGTTAACCCAAGCAAAGCCACAGCAGTCGCGATCGCCGTATTTGGCCAACTCACGCTTTGCGGCTTCTGCGGCTGAAGTCATTGCATCGTTAACGATCTGCTCAACTTGTTGTGCTGTCAATTCCATGGAGTGCTCCTTAGTGTGTGTAAGTATGTATTATAAGCTCAGATGATGCTCTTGTCAACCGCTCGCTTGGCCTCTACAGCCGCAATCTTGCCACTGTAGGCCTTGCCGGCACTGTGGGTGACTTTGACGCGAACACCGTCAACGAAGAACTCTGTAATGGTTCCACCGGTGCTTGATTTGCTTTGGACTTGTTTCATTGTGTTCCTTTGTTGTTTAATCGTGTATTATACTATCGTTTGGAGATCTTGTCAAGTAGGGTTTTGGCGTCAAAGGGCTCTGTGATGCCCTCGTAGCATTGTTCGATTGCGGCCATCTTCATCAGCTCTGTGATGCTACGGGCTTCTGCGCGGAGCTCCACTGTGGGCAAGGTCTTGATGAACTTCTGCACATCCGCAAAGTCCTCAAAGGACCAGATGATGTCTGCTAGGACCCGTTGTTGGGCATTGAGCCCGTCGATGGTAAATTCTACTGACATATTATACCTCATCCTTGATCATCCAAATGCCCAGTTGGGCCAATACACCGCCGGTGAAAGCGATGCCAAACAAACTGACCCACTGACGGACTGTGGCTTCTGCAGGAAGGTCTGCACCAGCACATCCCATCATGGTCATCAAGCCCAGGAAGAATGCCAGGGCTCCGAGTTTCTGTTTCATAGTCTGCTCCTTAGTGTCTATGTGTGTATTATAACACGTTTAGACCCAGCTGTCAACCATCACTACAGGCTTCTTCATAACACGTTTGACAAAGTCCTCGGGCTCGTCATCGCAACGGACTAGCATAAAGCCCATGCTCTCTACCAAATCCACTTCGCAGACCTGTACGTCTATGCCTGCTTTGTCCAGTGCAATGTTCATCTTGGTCAAGGCATACTTAACGCCTGCTTCAAACACTGCGTGGTCTGAGCCGGTGACTCCTTCAAAGTCAAACTCTTTCTCCATGACCTCCATGTACTCCTCACCGTCTGCTACGATGAAAGGGCGGATCTTCTTCCAGGCCTTTTGATCGGTACAGTCAAAGTGGTCACAGGCTTCGTTCAGGTCAAAGCTGGCAAAACCGTCATAATTTACTTTAGTCATTTCTCGCTCCCTTTTGTGTTAGTGTGTATGTATTATAACTTCAAATAATAACCCTGTCAACCGGTGGGTTACCAGGCAATAGCGTGGATAACTTCTCGCTGGCCAAAGTAGAAGACTCGTCCGTTGCTGAGCATCCTTGCGGTGCGGGTTGATTGTTTGATGTAGTCGTTGCCGTTGCAGTGGAACAGTCGTCCAATGCGGAACTCTGCGAATTCCCATGTGCTCATCTTACCACTCCTTCTTGGAGCCAAACTGCTCATTGTAGTCGTAGCCTGCGTGGTAGGCTTCCATTTCGTCCAGCGTCAGCTCTGTGATGCGAGGGCCACTGTCGCCACCGACCCCACCTTTGTGCGGGTTGCGGGCGCGACCGTAGTAGTTGTCAGCGGAGCCACGGTCAAATGGGTTGCCATGCTTCTGTGCATAGGATTTGCCGTGGACTTCGTAATATGAAACTGTATCAAACATCAGTGCTCCTTAGTGTCTATGTGTGTATTATAGCAGGGATTCACCAATCAGTCAACCATTCCGTATTGGCTACGACGGTCAATGCCTTCATGTGGGCAGTAGATCTCGCTGAGTGTGTAGCATTGTTTGAACTCGACCTCGCGTCCACGGACATCTTCTGATGTGTAGAACTCAGCGGCCATGAGCCTGTCAAAGATGTGATCGGGTGCATCCAGTTCAAAGATGCAGTGGAACTCGTGCCACGATAGCACTTCCTTGACAAATTCCGGTGTGAAGTAGAGGTATGTCTGCTCAGTCATACAGTCTCCTTGACAAAGTAACGGTAGGGCAGGCCCACCAGGTAGCAGAGGAATTCGTCGTCACCGTTAGAACCTTCAGCTTCGTGGATCCAACGCAGGGCCATGTCACGGTCCTTGGCACCGCAGGCGTAGAGATCCTGCATCCGTTGCTCAAAGGCCACGGTGGCCTCTTGCTCTGCAATCTTGCGCTCTTGCTCGTTCTTGCCAATCAACTCCTGTAGGTAGTTGAACTCAGCTTCAAAGGTAGCCTCGTCCCAAGCGGACGTATCAACACCACGTGGACGAACGCCGTAGGCATCCTTGTACATATCCCAGTACTGGCAGGCCATCTGCTCGAGGACGGACATCTCTTCCCAGCTTTTGAAATCTTCCATTGTGTGCTCCTTAGTGTCTATGTGTGTATTATAACAGGGTTCTTAGATCTTGTCAACCAAAGTGTGTCAGTGTTTGGCCGAATTCAATCCCATCATCCTGCTCGTCGGGCCACTCATCACCACCAGTGTCCTGCCTCCACTGCTCGTACTCTGCGGCATCTTCCTGCTCGCGCTTACGCACAATGGCGTAGGCTTCCGAGTAGGCAGTGCCCTTGGCCATCAAGTCCACCATCTGTGCTTCGAATTCTTCGTTGCTGTAGAACATAGTGTGCTCCTTGTTGCTGTCCATGTGTGTATTATACTGCCTTTTGAGCAGTCAGTCAACCAACTCACGTCCCAGGCTCACGGACTCTGAGTAGTAGCCGTTTGACTCACCCAACCAACGCACATCTACATATCCCTTGCGGGTAGCGAACTTGTAGAAGGTCCAAGTCACGCTCTCGTGGTCCATTTCGTTGAAGTCCACAGGAGTCTCACCTCGAACTTCCTCAGCGATCAGCAAAGGCTCGCCAACCAGGTCTTGCAGGTCACCAACGATGTCGTTGATGTCCACATGCTCGCAACAATCCTGAGCATGGAAGAACACGAAGCGTTCGGTTGCGTTCTCGAACACCATCTCGTAGCCATCTTGTGTTACCGAAGTGAAGACCTTGCCAACCATGTCTTCCATCTTTGCTGATGCTTGCCAATCTGTGTATCCCATGTTCTGCTCCTTTGTGTTCATGTATGTATTATAACAAGGTTTTACCAAAATGTCAACCAACAGTCTATTCTTCTTTGTGGCGTTTTCGCCACGCTTCCCGTTGCTGTTCTTCCCAGGTCCTGAGCTTGCGGTGCTCTCGGGCTGGTATCCTGCGACCGGCACGGTCTACAGGTTCATCGTTCTCGATGTTGAGTTCATTAGGATCTTCCCAGTCATCTTCATATTGACTAGTTGGAATGCGCGGCATGATTGATTGTTTCCTTTGGTTGAAGTGGCCTGCCCGGGAGGGATCGAACCTCCGACCCACAGCTTAGAAGGCTGTTGTTCTATCCACTGAACTACGGGCAGATGTTCTTATTGACAGGCGTAGAATTGTCTGTAGGTGTTACCTCTAAAGTCTACCTGTTCGATGAAATGTGGAGCAAGACCGGGTGAGCATTGGATGCCGCCGTTCATGTCGATGACCAGTCTACCTGTGTTCTGATAGACTACTTGTGGTTGTTGATAGACCACAGGAGGTTGCTGTACGATCACAGCGGGCTGAGACTCGCGAGCGATCACAGCACCAACGACTCCGCCGAGGATCAACGGTGCGATCCAGTTGCCACCACCTGCATAGTACCCGCCACGGTATCCGTGGTGATAATGTTGTGCTTGGGCGGAACCCATAATAGCCAAACCAGCGATCAATGCAACGAGTGTCTTCTTCATAGTCTTCTCCATAGTCATATTATATGACAAAATTATTTATCTGTCAACTCTACAAATGTCCGACCTTTTAGGTCTAGATCCATGGGTTTCTTGAACTTTTGGAGGATCTTGGATCCTGCGGGCACATAGGCAATGGCCCGGGCACTGCGGCCTGTGGGTTTGTCTGTGAACACATAGACATGATTGGCACCCTGTCCGTCTGCCCACTCTGTGGTTTCTAGCATGATCTTAGGCATTCTTGAACTTCTCCATAAAGGATGAGTTGATCATGTCCATCTCGTCCTTCTCCACATAGAAGTCAGTGGTCGGATCGTAGTACAGACCTTCCTTGACATCGTAGTACAGGACTCTGCCCGAGAAGTTGAACGGGCCTTCCAAACCCTTGCGTGGACCATACTTGTCACGCATCATGTCCACGGTGTTAAGAACCTTGTAACCCATTGTCGCTCCTTGTTACTGTTTAAGCCCTAATTATACTGCCGATTGCTGGCGATGTCAACCAAATCTTCGTAGGCTTCTTCGATGGTGTCAAAGCCACAGACATCATAAGAACCATCGTAGAGTCGAACATAGAACTGCCCGTTGCCTGGACTGGCTTCTGTGTCCAAGCCCGCTTCACCTACTGTAGGGATAACTCGCATGGTCTGGTCCATGTTAAACTCCTGCGATGAAAGAAAGGCCAACCATGATGTAGATTGCGATCAGCTGGGCAAGACCAAAGTGGAACATGGCCCAAACTACTGTACACCAACCTATCAATTTTAACATGATCAACTCCTTGTTGCGATGTATGTATTATAACTGATTTTACCAACCTTGTCAACCAAAGGCGAGCCCCTCAACAGCTTCACAGCGTGGAGGGGCTCTGGGGGTTGCCTAGGGACACTACCCCCTAGGACTTTCGGAGCGACCTATTAGACTAGGCCGAGCGCCATAGCTTTGTAGCCTGCGGCCACTAGCTTACGGCTAGGAGTACCAATTTCGTACTCTGTAACTTCAACATGATTGCCAGCGGTACGCTTGTTAGCGTAGACTGCGTAACCGTTTGCACGGATGCGGCTGACTTCAGCACTAATGTTCTTGATGCCAAAACGCTTTTCTGCGGCACTTGCGGTAACCTTCTCACCGTTGTACATTGCATTGAACAACTTGAAAGTCTTGGTTTCTGGATTGAATCTCTTCATTTTATTTTTCCTTAGTAAGGCTGTTTATTCAACAGTTGCTATATTGTAACAGCCCTAGCTAAGAAGGTCAAGAACTAATTTTGCCAAACTCTTTATCCACATAGAACTGAATCAGTTCTCGTTGGATCTGTGTGATCAGATCACCGTGATCTTCATTGACCACGAATCGAACCGGGCACCTGCCCCACATGGCGCTCTTGTTGAACTCAGCGAACCACTTTCGATGTTCTTTGTTTTTGGCACTGAAGACCACATATGGCCTGCCGTGCATTTGAAGTCTGCTCATCGTTTCTCCCAGTGTTTGAGTAGAACACACTCTTGTGAATGAGTTCTACTTAAAGGGGCACTCTGGCCCCATATACCCCGGTGTAGGGTATCAGTAAGGAGCGTCTTCCAGAGCTGCCAGCTGGGCAGTGACTTCTGCCTTAGACACTGTGCTCTTAGGAGCAGTCTTAGCCTTGGCCTTGATTGCGTCCATTGTAGGCTTAGCTGGCTTAGCTGGAGCCTTGGGCTTCTTAGCTTCCTTCTTAGCAGGGCTCTTGTTAGCAGCCTTAGGAGTTGCACTACGCTTCTCAACTTCAGCTTCCAATGCCGCACGAACAGCAGTGTTGCCGTTGTCGAAGTCGATGCTGATCAGATATGCAACAGCGTCTTCCTTGGTCATTGGGTTCTTCAACTCAACGATGTCAATGTCAGTGTGACCGTTCTTGATCAGCACCTTTGTACGCATAGCGTCATTGGCAAAACGAACCTTGAACTCACCGTCCAACTTAGAAACACCTGCGTGTGTAAATGATGTCATGATATACCTTTTCTCTGTGTGTTAAAATTATGAACAGCACCTTACCGTCCATATGTTTATTATACAACGATTTTGGTCCGTTGTCAACCATTTTCTTTAAGAATTTATCGTTTCATATGGGCTAAGATCCTCCTGTGGCTCTTCTGCCACATTCTGTTCTTCCAACCAATCGTAGACCATGCCCAATGGGCACCCCAAAATCCGAGCAATCTTCGTAGGGTGGCACCCTTCGATGTACAGTTGCTCGATGTCGTAGCTCAGTTCTGCCATTTTACTCATTTTAGTTGTCCTCTGATACTTGTGATTGGATAAATGCTTCTGTCAATAACACATAGGGCTCATCGTGGCACTTCACGTACCAGTTGCCGTCTCGGCGCAGGATGTACTCGTATTCCTCATACTGGTGATGAGCCAAGTAGTCCTGGAAGTCGTTGAACTTCTCTACTTGCAACTCCTCGCCACGATCTCGTGCGTAGAATGTAG
>Ga0114962_10004721_pt1 | contig 10813 bp, 12 predicted proteins | sample C_130820_MF_Meta_FD_87017 | JGI IMG/M metagenome (GOLD analysis project Ga0114962, IMG submission 87017) | Freshwater microbial communities from Lake Croche, Canada to study carbon cycling - C_130820_MF_MetaG | ecosystem: Environmental > Aquatic > Freshwater > Lake | place: Lake Croche, Canada...
AAAACATGAACAAAACATGCTTTATGAACAAGTAAAAATGAAATAAAAGCAGAACACCGCACTATCACCACGCAAGAGCTATCAAGCAGTGGCTTTTAAAAAACCCAATATGGCTAGCGCCACTTTATTAGGCGCTTCGCGCTGCGGGAAATGCCCCACGCCAGCAAGCAGTTGGCGCTGGTAGGGTCCAGTGAAAAACTTCTCGCGATGGGCCGATGTGGCGGGAAGGCTCACCCCATCAACCTCACCATGCAGCATCAAGGTGGGCACATTTAACACGGGTGCTGGTTGCAACAAAGCCTCATCGGCATCGTAATAAGGGTCGCTAGGCGCATGTCCCCAACGGTGCTGGTAAGAATGCAGCACAACCTCGGCCCAATCGGGGTTGTTAAAAGCCAAGGCCGTTTGATCGAACTCATCAGGCAAATACCAGCCCTTGGGTGCCCAGGTGTCCCACATGCGTTGAGAAAAATCCTTGGCGTTTTCACGCACAAAACGCTCGCCTCGCGCTGTGGCCATGAACCAGTGGTACCAGTACAACTGGGTTTGCTCCATGCTCAAGGATTGGGTGGGATCGTTGGTGCCGTAACCCACCGATATCAACACCATGTGACTGGCAATGCCAGGCTCGAGCCCGCAGGCATTGGCCACTGCGCGTGCGCCCCAGTCGTGTCCCACCAAGACTGGTTTCTTTAAACCAAGGGCATGCACAAACTCAACCATGTCGCGCCCCAAGCTGGAAAGTTGCCCGGTACGTGGCGTGTCTTCTCGCAAAAAAGTAGTGGGTAAAAAACCGCGCAACGCAGGCGCGATAACGCGGTACCCCGCTTGCACCAAATGCGGCACGACTTCATGCCAGCAGCGCGGACTGTCGGGCCAGCCGTGGGTGAGCACGATGGCGTGTTGTCCCTCGGGATTCCATTCTTTGTAGCCTATACGCAGCAACGCGGTTTCAATAAATTGCATGGAACGCATGTTACCCAAAGCCACGGCTTAACAAGGTTTGTCTGTGCCACACTGGCGACTATGAACACCACCCCCTTAACCCCATGGTCTGGCGCGCAAGCCGCCGCCCAAGAGCTTGTGCGACAGCATGCATCGCGTGAGACTTTCAGACCCTTAACCGCCCCATTTGAACCACCCAGTTTGGACCAGGCCTACACCACCCAAGTCGCCTTTGTTCAGCAACTGGCGACGCAAAGAAACACACGGGTGGGCGGCTACAAAATAGCCATCACCACGCCAGCCATGCGTGCTTTGGTGGGTTTTGATGACGCCATTTCGGGCAGCGTATTGGCTGACAGCGTTTATGCGTCTGGTCACAAGCTGGCATTTCAGAATTTCCAACACCTGATTGTGGAATTTGAGTTGGCCCTGCAATTTGGCCAAGACTTGCCCGAGCGTGAAGATGCTTGGGACCGCCACAGCATCGCGCCCTACTTGGCGTGTGCTTACCCCTCACTTGAAATTGCTGACGACCGCTTTGCCGACTACGCTGTGCTGAAAAAAGGATTCTTCAGCTTGGTCGCTGAAAACGCTTGGAACCATGGCGTAGTTTTGGGCTCTGCCATTGCCGTCGAAGACTTTGATGCGCTATGGCAAACCAAAGCCACGGCCTATATCAACGGCAAAGCCATAGGACAAGGGCACAGCCGAGATGTGATGGGGCACCCGTTGACGGCGATGGCTTGGATTGCCAACCAGTTCCGCTCCAAGGGCAAGCGCTTCCTCGCGGGGGACTGGGTAACAACGGGCAGTTGGGTCGCGTCTCAGTTTCCGAGCGCGGGGCAAGAACTGCGCTTTGAGATAAGTGGCTTGGGTGAGGTTACTTTGGCGGTTTATTGAGCACACCTTCGGGGCGAATAAAGGGCCCACGGGTACAAGCAATTTGCTGAAAGCTTTTCATAACGGTACCAAATTCAACGCCCACCCAAGCGCCTGACTGCACCACACTTATCAAGCGTGCACCCGACTGCATCTGACCTTCATAGCCGTAGATCTGCAAATAGCGTACTTTGTTTTTGTCGCAATCAAACTCTAAATGGGTGGTGCTGGAAAGCAACTGTTGGGATGTCACGGTGCTGTAGTTGGTCAGCATCCACACCAAGGCATTGCGTTTTTTTAAAACGATGGAGGAGCGGTCAATCAACACCGAATTACCATCAAGATGCCCCATATAAGTCCATGCCGCGTGCGCACTCCCCGCTCCGAAGCCAAGGACCATGAACAAAAAGTTAAGCAGCCAACGTGTCATGTCAGCTAAAAAGCCCAAGCGCTTCAGTGAGAAGCCACCGGCAGCGCCGGTGCCTTGGCAAAATCAGCGGGCACTTGACCGGTGAGGCTTTCTAAAAAACTGACGATATCGCTGACTTGGGTATCAGTCAGTTGCTTGCCCAGTTGCAATTGCCCCATGATGCGCACCGCTTGGGGCAAGGTGGCAGCGCTGCCATCATGAAAATAAGGTGGGGTCATGGCCACGTTACGCAGTTGTGGAACTTTGAACATGAAAGCATCGGCTTCGTTTTTGGTATCTTGGTAGCGCCCTTTGTCATAGCCTTTAAAGGCCTCTTTCTCGGTGCTGCCCGTCACCAACCAATAGTCTTGGGTGATACCAAATTTTTGAAAGCTTTGACCACCCACGGTGACACCGTTGTGGCAGCCTGCACAGCCGGTATCCATAAAGGTTTTCAAGCCTTGTTTGGCTTGTGCACTCAGGGCTTGCGTGTCGCCTTTGAGGTAGCGATCGAAGGGAGCCGGCGTGAGCAAAGTGCGCTCGAATGCGCCAATCGCTTTACCCCAATTCTCAGCACTCAAAGGCTTGTCCATGTCTGGGTAAGCTTTCTCGAACCAAGGCTTGTAGCCCAGCAAAGCGAGCTTGTTTTCGGCTTGTTCATAAGTGGCGTTGCCGTAAGCCACCGGACTGGTCAGCGCTTTGACGGCTTGCTCTTCCACACTGGCACGGTTGCCGCCGTAATGTTGGGCTACCAACAAAGCCGTATTAAACACCGTAGGCGCGTTGCGGGGCAAGACCTTGCCGTTTATCCCCATCGACAAGGGCAGGCTGTCGCCTCCATGGTATGAGGGGCTGTGGCAACTCACGCAGCCTTGGCGTCCATCGTTGGAAACGCGGGTTTCATAAAACAGTGCTTTGCCCAAAGCAACACGCTCTGGGGTGAGTGCGGTATTTTCTAAGGCCGCGCTGTCGGGCAAAGGTTTGAACAAGGCTTTGGCTTTGTCTAGCAAAGCTTGGTCATCGCTGGCAGCTCCTGCCACAGAAACTGCCAACAGCGCCACACTGCACACCGACGCGGCCGTCACCGAAGAAATCAACCCAATGAATTTACGCATCGCAAGCCTCCTAGAAAAACCCGATTAGAACAAACCAGTGATATTACCTTGCGCATCCACATCGATGGCATGCGCAGACGGCACTTTGGGCAAGCCCGGCATGGTCATGACATCGCCACAGACCATGACAACAAACTCAGCACCAGCGGCCAAGCGAACTTCACGAATATTCATGGTGTGGCCCGAAGGCGCGCCCAACAATTTGGGGTCTGTCGAGAAAGAGTACTGGGTCTTGGCAATACAAATCGGGTAATGCCCATAACCCTGCTCTTGCAATTTCTCGATTTGTCCGCGAATTTTGGCGTCCGCTGAAATGCCTTGGGCGCCATAAATTTTTTGCGCCACGGTTTGTGCCTTGTCCCACAAAGTGGCGGTTTCGGGGTAAACAAATTGAAACTGGTTGGGTTGATCACACAAAGCCACCACAGCCTGGGCCAATTCGACCGCGCCAGCACCTCCCTCGGCCCAGTGCTTGGCCACCACCACCTGGGCACCATAGGCAGCACAAGCTTTTTCAAGCAAACTGATTTCGGCTGGCGTGTCTTCGGTGCGGTGGTTGATCGCCACCACGCATGGCAGGCCGTAATGGGTTTTGATGTTGGCCAAATGACGCTCGAGGTTGACCATGCCTTTTTGCAAAGCCTCTAGGTTTTCTGCGCCCAACTCCTTGACCGCCACGCCTCCGTGGTATTTCAATGCGCGAACGGTGGCCACCAGCACCACCGCCGAGGGTTGTAAATTGGCTTTGCGGCATTTGATATCGATGAATTTTTCGGCGCCCAAATCGGCACCGAACCCCGCTTCGGTAACCACATAGTCGGCCAATTTCATGGCAGTGGTGGTGGCAATCGCCGAGTTACATCCATGGGCGATATTGGCAAATGGGCCGCCATGGATGAACGCGAGGTTGTTCTCGAGGGTTTGGGCGATATTGGGTGCCAAAGCATCTTTGAGCAAAGCCGCCATGGCGCCGTGCGCTTGCAAATCGCTGGCCAGCACGGGCGTGCCTTCGTTGGTGTAGGCCACCACGATGCGACCCAAACGGGTTTTCAAGTCAGCCAAACTGGTGGCCAAACAAAAAATTGCCATCACCTCTGAGGCCACCACGATGTCAAAACCATCTTCGCGTGGCACGCCGTTGGCTGTGCCGCCCAAACCCACCACCAATTGGCGCAAAGCGCGGTCGTTCATATCTATCACCCGCTTCCACACAATACGGCGTGTATCGATGTGGAGGGTGTTGCCGTGGTGAATATGGTTGTCCAGCATGGCGGACAACAGGTTGTGCGCCAGCGCGATTGCGCCAAAGTCGCCGGTGAAGTGCAGATTGATGTCTTCCATGGGCACTACTTGCGCCATACCCCCGCCAGTGGCACCGCCCTTCATGCCAAACACCGGCCCTAAAGACGGCTCGCGCAGGCAAATCAAGCTCTTCTTGCCAATCTTGCACAAGGCATCACCCAATCCCACGGTGGTGGTGGTTTTGCCCTCGCCGGCTGGCGTGGGAGAAATGGCGGTCACCAAAATGAGCTTGCTACCAGGCTTATGTGGCATGCCTGCAATATGCTTTAGCGACAGCTTGGCTTTGTGATGACCGTAGGCGTACAAATGGTCGTCATCAATGTGTAAATGCTGTTTCACCAGTTCGGGGATACGTTTTAAGCTGGCCGCTTGGGCGATTTCAATGTCACTGCGCATGATTGGTTCAAAAAAATTAGTGTCAGTAATTTTACAAGCCTCTTTTGGATTCATCAAAGAAAAGCAGGAGCACAATGCCACCCAAGGGTCAGACCCATTTAATTGGGGTCAGATCCCAATTAAATGTTGATCAAGGAGACTGGGATGAAAAGAGTTTTGCTGTGTTTGGCCTTGGTGGGTATGAGCTCCGCCTACGCGCAGTCGCGCCTCGACGTGGCCTTTACTTGGAATATCAGCCACCGCTGCTCGCCGGTCTCGCCTGAAATTCGCATCAAAGACATTCCATCAGGCACTACCCGTTTGGTGGTCAAGATGACCGACCTCGATCAAAAAGACGATGACCACGGCGGAGGCAGCATCACGCCCAGCGATGCGTTGGGCAATACTTTCACGATTGAACCCGGCGCATTAAAAGCCTACAAAGGCCCTTGTCCGGAAAATTTCACAACTTTGGGCCATGAGTACCAATTCAGCGTCACTGCCTTGGGCGCAGACGACAAAGCTTTGGCTGTGGGTAGCGCCAAAGCGCCTTTTTCGGCCAAATTTGTGATCTTGCAAGGTTTGCTGAAAAGCCCTTAAGAGGCCTTAGACAGCTTCAGCGAAAGCCGCCAGCGCCAGACAGGTCGCCCAGAAGATCTGTGTAAAGACCCTGGAACTCGGATGTACTCATCAAAGGCAAATCGGTGGTCAAAACAGTGTCTTGCAACACTTTGTGCTTGGGCCATGGCAGCACATTCAACCAGCCCTGCTTGACTGCATAAGTCAGACAAGCGCGCAAACTAACGATGAGCTGCTGAATTTGTTTGGGGCTTAGCCCCTTGTCCTCTAGAAAGTAAGTGAATTTACGAATGCGCATGGCAGTGACATCGTAAAGGGGGGTATGGCCCCAAAAAGGTAATAAATAGGTGTGTAAATGATCTTTGCGGCGGTTCAACGTGTGGGCACTTAAACGAAGCGACGCATGCGCCAAGTAGGCGCTGGTGAGCTCTTCGAAATGGTGTGACTCGCTGACTTGATTAGGCAATGATCATCTCCCTGAGGTTTTCAACACGCATCATGACCAACGCGATATCGGGCTTACTCATACCGGCGGCGGTCAGCACATCTTTGAGTACATCGGCAACTTCGTCGAAGTGCATGCTGTGTATATGGTACTTTGCATGTGCAGTGTACATGTCTCTACCGGTATAAAACTCTGCGGGTTTACCCATAACAAAAGCCACATACTTGACGGTGTGCTCGGCCAAATGCTCCAAATCAATGCCTTCAAAATAAGCCGCCAAATGATGTCGGGCCAATACTTCTTGATGAAAGGCTTTCACAACTTTGGCGATGGTGGGGATGCCACCGTATTTATCGAACAAGGTTATCGACGGATCGACTGCTGGCGCTACTGGCTGGGTTTGCGGTTGCTCCTCTGGGACTGGCATCTGTACCTTTTTGCCAAAAGCCGACCCCTGACTCTCATGAAAGTCGCGAGACCCACACTTCGCACATTTCATGGGTTTGGGTTCGTCTGATGCTATTCCGCACTTGCTACACACCTTTGTTGCCATGGTTGCCTTAATTGATATTTAATAGAAATATTAACTGAAACATATTAAATTTTTTGCTTCTAGATTTGAGGATGTTGGTTTATAGCGGCGCGAAACTTGCTTTTGCCTAAGAGGTGTCAATATTCCATTGACCGTAACCGCTGGCCTTCAAGCTGGCAAAAGGGGTAAAACATGTTGAAAGCGTTTTCTTTGGTATTCATTTCCATGCTTTTTAACACCCTTGCCCATGCCGAACACTGGCGGTATTGCGCCGCTAACGCGCCTGAATCTACGCCTTGCAAAGCCTTTGTCGCCTCGGTCATTTCCGGTCGTATTCCCGACATCGACAACAACGAAGTGCCCCGTTACGCCTCAGCCAACCCCGTGTCTTTGACCATCAATCCTTTGAATACAGGGGATGTGCCCAGTTTTGGCCATGCACCCTCCAGCGCACTGCAACCCTTTGTGCAAATGACCGCTTCCATTTTGGTGAGATAAAAACATGAACACGCATGTCCACTCCCCCTCTTTGTCCCTGTCAAATTTTCAGGTGAACCCTTGGACGCTGTGGCTGATGCTGCAAGTGGCTTTGATTGTCGGCATCACCATGGTCACTTTGTGGGCTGTGCCACAAGACCTGCAAAGCGAGCACGAGCGCCTTGATATTGAACACACGATTGAAGAACGCACGCTATGGCAGCAACTCAATGCCCGTCAGTGCAATTTGGCCGATGAAAGCGTGCAAGCTCTGCAACAGCAACTCAGTGCTTACAACACGCATGGTCGCAGCAACGTCTTGGCCAATATCGATCAACTCAAACTCAAACTCAATGAAGCCCAAGCCATGGTCGATTACGCCGTGTTGCAAGGCTATCCCAACGGCATGATCGTGCGCGAAGAAATCGCCAAAGTGAATTTGTACAAAAAGAAAATCGCCGAGCAGCATTGGGAAGACCAAAGCTTTAGCTACGACTTGATCGCCGACCCCGATATGCGCAATTACGCGGTGCAGTGCGCCAGCAACGATGGTTTGCTGTCGCAGGCCCGTTCTGCTCTCGAGGACGCCAATATGCAGCATGCGCAGACCGAACGTCAGCGCACCGTGATCTATTTGCTGGCTTGCCTGAGCTACATCGTGTTGGCCATGGGCAGTTTGGTTTTTCAGCAACGCCGCGCCAGCATCAGTTAACCTGAGGGCTTTGAGGAGCCTTTCTTGGACATGCCTACCGGCCGACCGGCCACCCTGAGCCTTCGCGGCATGGTCACCTCCCCCCACAGTTTGGCTTCGTCAGCCGGCAGCGATGTGTTGCGCGCTGGCGGCTCTGCCGTTGACGCAGCGATTGCCACAGCTGCTGTCCTGGGCGTGATTTATCCGCATATGACGGGCATGGGCGGCGACGCCTTTTGGCTGATCCATGACGCCCACACCGGCAAAGTGCGGTATTTAAATGGCGGCGGGCGTGCTGCAGCCAGCGCCGACCCAAACTTTTTCACTGACAAAGGTTTGGGCGAAGTGCCCTTTCGTGGCGTCTGGCCAGCCACCTTGACCACCCCAGGTGCCGTGTCGAGTTGGTGCGAAGCGCACAAGGCTTATGGCACATTGGACATGCCTAGGGTGTTGGCGTCGGCCATAGATTACGCCCAACATGGCTACCCGGTCAGCCAACGGCTGGCGGGATGGATGCAGCGCAGTCAGGCCGAATGCAGCGCTCAACTGGGATGGTCTGAACTTTTCACACCTCAGGGGCTTGTGCCCACCACGGGTTCAACACTGCGCAATCCCGCATTGGCGCGCACCCTTCAAGCGGTGGCCGAGCAAGGCCAAGCCGGTTTTTACCAAGGCAAAACGGGCAAGGCATTGGCCGCGCTGTCCAAAGAACACGGTGGCTTTTTCACAGCCCAAGACTTGGCGCAGCAGCAGGCCGAGTGGGGCGAGCCAATTTCGGGCAGCTACCGCGATCTGACCCTCTACCAAACGCCTGCGCCCACGCAAGGTTTCACGGTGTTGCAAATGCTTAAATTGGTAGAACCCTTAGCGTTGCATAAAAAAGAATTTGACGATCCCGAGCGCATCCACTTGATGGTGCAAGCCAAGCAAATCAGCTACCACGATCGTGACCGCTGGCTTGGCGACCCGTCTTTTACCGACATACCCATGGCGCAACTCCTGAGCGATGCCTACCTCGATCAGCGCCGAAGCCTGATAGACACCAGCCGTGCTTTGGCCTGGGACCAAGTGCCCTCTTATGGCAGTTTGCGCGGCGACACGGTGTACATCGCGGTGGTCGACGATCAAGGCAACGCCGTGTCTTTGATTCACAGCCTGTATGGCGCTTTTGGCTCTGGCGTGGTCAGTTTGGATACCGGCGTCCTGTTGCAAAACCGCAGTGCTTATTTTTCTTTGCAAGCCGGCCACCCCAATGTGCTGGCGCCAGCCAAGATTCCCCTGCACACCTTGATCGCGTCCATTGGCTTTCGCCACAACAAGCTGTGGAGCGTCATGGGTTGCATGGGTGCCGATGGGCAGCCGCAAATCCAGTTTCAAGCCTATAGCCATATGCTCGACCACGGCATGGATATTCAACAAGCGGTGGAAGCACCGCGCTGGCTGTCAGGGCGTTTTGCCTTGGGCGAGGCACGCGACACCCTGCATGTGGAGAGTCGCTTAGGGGCCAAGACCTTGGACGCCTTGGCGGCCAAAGGCCATGTGCTCAACCGCTGGGGGCCTTGGAACGAGTTGGCCGGCCACGCCCACGGCATCACCCTAGAAGGGCCGCAACACACCCGCTTTGGCGGCAGCGACCCGCGCAGTGATGGCGCGGCTGTTGGTTACTGAGAAGGGTTGCTGCTCAAGGGCATGCTGCACACGCTGTCCAGCAAATGCTTATCAACCGAAGCAGCGTCGGGCTTGACCCATTGCCCGTTGCCGCTGCGCCGCGCCATGATATTTCCTGTGGCCATGGGGCCAGACATGGCGTGGATTTGCATCACCCGTGCTTGAGCTTGTTCGCAGTCGTACTCTTCCACCGAGCGAAATGACGCGGTTCCTTGCACATTAGGCGTTCCTAAGTCGTTCAAAATCCAAGCGCGACGATAGCCATTGATGATGCTTAGGTTGTCTTTATCGATAAAGAAACGGGCTTGAGCAGGATCGGTGTGCACCAGTTGCCAATCTGCATGGGCGGCAAAACACATAAAAACCAGCAATATCGGGATTTTTTTCATCTTCAGGGCTTTCAGATCTTCATTTATCAGCGGGTGTGCCGAATCTTAGACTACCTGATTTTCCATTCAGGTTTCATTCACTGTGGGTAAAAGGTCTCTTTTTGCGAACAAAACCGACGCATTCGACTGGCTCTGTCTGGTCAAAACCCAAGTCTTGGCTGGTGCTCGGAATGGGGGCTGCTGCATGTGTGGCCATGGCCGCCAACAACGACGACTGGGTGCAATTCCCGCCCCGCCCCGGCGCATCAGCGCCCAAAGTGCAAAACGACCAACCCAAAGCCGCAGCTCGCAGCAGCTCAAGCACCCCTGCCAGCGACGACAACTGGATCAAGTTCCCAGCCTTACCGCCACCTAAACCGCCAGAAACCGCCAAACCACCCGAGGCCCTGGTACCTGCTGAAGCGGCCAACAAGCCGATGCCCACACCAGCGCCTGCACTCGCCGCAGCGCCAGAGCCCGCGCCGCCCGCTCCCGCCAGCCCAGAATTTGTCTTCAAAGCGTTTAAATTTCAGGGCAACAAGGTGTATTCAAACCAACGCTTGCAGCAGTTGCTGAAAACTGCCGTGCCCCAAGCCCAAGATTTGGCTGATTTGCAAAAAGCAGCGGATGCTGTGGCCCAGCTTTACCAAAATGAAGGCATATTGGCCCGCGTAGATTTGCTGCCCCAAGACCTGACTGACGGCGAGGTGCTGATCACCATCACCGAAGGTCGTTTTGCAGGCGCCAAATTGGAAACCCCCAACAGCCCCAAATTGCCACCCGACTACTTGGTGAAATTGGTCGAAACCGCCCAGCCCAAAGGTGAAGCCGTGCGCATGAGCCAGCTCGACCGCGCCACCTTGCTCTTGGGTGAGGTGCCCGGGGTGCAAGCCAATATGCGCCTTCGTTCGGGTGACGACGAGGGCGAGACCGAGGCGCTGATTCAAGTATCTGATGGCAAAACTTGGGACGGACAAATCAGCTGGGACAACGCCGGCCCCGTGTCCACCGGCTTTAACCGCATGAGC
>Ga0114962_10004723_pt1 | contig 10811 bp, 8 predicted proteins | sample C_130820_MF_Meta_FD_87017 | JGI IMG/M metagenome (GOLD analysis project Ga0114962, IMG submission 87017) | Freshwater microbial communities from Lake Croche, Canada to study carbon cycling - C_130820_MF_MetaG | ecosystem: Environmental > Aquatic > Freshwater > Lake | place: Lake Croche, Canada...
AAATGGCCCTGACACCCGTGCGGTTGGTGTAGTGAATGGTTTCCTTGTACTCTTTGTAAACCGTGTCGCGCATTTCATGACAGGTGATACAAAATTCCAAGGTATTGGTCATCTCCATACCGGTGTTAAAGCCACCCCAGAAAATAATGCCCGCCACAAAGGATGCCGATGAAATTGCCAGCAATGAATATTTTGCAGGCTTGTTCAAAGCGCGCCAAAGGCGCTTGAAAAGGCCGACTTTTTCGTTGTCCATGTGAGTTCCTAAGCTTGTTGATTTGAGAGGGTGAGAGCGCGCATCAAATCAAAAGTAGTGCGTCAAAGTCACAGCAAGCGCGTTGGCTTTGTAGCTTGGTGCCACTTGATTGGTTGGGATCAAAGTGGCTGGCGTGAAGCCATACTGATAACCGTTGTAGTAAAAGTCTGAGCTCGTGAGTTTCTGATAGGCATACCGAACAGTCACGGTGCTGGATTTATCGACTTGATAACTGGCTTTGAGTTTGACCTGACCAAATTGACTGCGAATGTCAGGCAGTTGGCCGCATGAGTTAATGGCCGCAGCATTGCAGGATAGGCCGCCAGTGGTGGTGGTGGCATAGTTCAAAACAGTGCCGTAAGCACCTGTTCCTAAGGAGTAAGCCACATCACCCGACACCTCCAATTTGCCACCCATCAAGCCAGTTTGCTTGATACCAACACCCACCGTGGTGTCGTTGTCTTTCAAGAGGTTGGTCCAACTGGCAGTCGCTGGGATGCCAATGGCTGTCGCAGATGCCGCGCTGGCAGTGACTGTACTCCGCTGCAAACTGGTCAGCTCACGTTGCCGATGCTGCTTGGTCGCGTAAGCAAAGAATGAGCCATTTTCTTGATATGCGTAGGATGTGTCTGCGTTGAAACTCCAAGTATTGCCATTTTGAACACCATAGGTGCCTGCGCCATATTTATCTTCGGTGTACTTGGTGCTCAGGCCAACAGACACTTGGTCGGATGCTTCCCAATTGATTTGGCCTTTCACAGACTGCTGTGTGCGTGAAGCCGAGAAGAATGGATAGAACCCGTAGTAATCGCCCGCGTTCTGACCTTTGGGGGTGAGGTTGGGTGATGGCACAGGACCTGGCACCGCACCGTTGGTGCTGATGAAATTGGAGATGGCATAAGGATCTGTGGTGGCCTGACGGTCACTGTAGCCCACACCCAATCGAAGATCGACAGACTCATTGGCTTTCATACGATACGTCGCTTCCAGACGATCGTCTTTGCTTGAAATCGCAGTGACACAGTTGGTACCAGCAGGATAGCCCGTACCCACCGCGAAGCTGTTACACCAACGTTCCACATCTTCATGCACATAAGCCATTCGCGTAGATTGACCGTCTTTGATGCGGTAGTCACCTGCCAACTCCAGCTGAGATTTTTTGTTACTCAAAGGCGTGTTGGGATAGAGCGCTGTGTGCTGACCACTGATCGCGTTGAAGTTTTGCATGTAGGACGTGGTTTGGTTGTCACGTTCGTCAAATTTCAAACCAGCAGACAGCGTCAAATCTTTGTAGGAGCGATCGGTGAGCTTGACATCGGCATGGGTGTTGATCACTTCACCATTCAAAGAAGTCATGGGCGAAGCAGCCACCATCATGCCAGTTTCCGGCGTCACAAAAGCGCTGTTTTGTGTGTTTCTGCCGTACGACAAATTGGCTGCTAATTTGGTGTGCGGTGTCAATGCATAGCCACCCTGTAAATTCAACTGATTGAAGCTGTTGCTAGGCGGCGTGGTCATGGCTTGCAAAGCACCTGTGTAGGCCGTGGTGCCTGCAAAGCTTTGAAAATTCACACGGTCGTAGTCGTCGGTGTAAAAAGACCCAAAGTAGGAAGCCGTTAAGTGTGCATTCTCGCCCTTCCAGTTCCATGCCACTGTCAGGGTGTCTGTTTTAGAGGAGGTGGGCATTGGCAAAACCGTGACGGCTTCTCCCGTGGCACCGCCCACACCTGCCACGCCAAAGCCCATCAACTTAGCGCCACTTTGCGCCAAATGGTTGAAGTCAAAACTGAGGCTATTGCGTGCATCAAGTGCCAACGATGCACTTAGGGACGAATTGTGACGGGTTGAAGAAATATCCAGGTTGTGAAAAGCGGCCAACTGATTGGCTGTCAAGACATTGGTCCCCGCGCCTGCGGTCGCTGTCAGGCCAAAATTAGATGGCAAGTTAAACAAGTTGTTGCCAATAGCACCCAAATAAGGTGTCTGGTAACTGCCATCCAAGTTATGGCGCAAGGAATCAAAACCTAATTTGTAACTCCAAACTCCTTGCTCTGAAGCACTGACTTCTGCAGAGCCCGAAGACAAACCAATCTCGCTCGCTTGCAAAGACCACCGCTCTAGCCCACCCTGCTCATTTTTGTTGTACGCAGTACCACCACGGACATTGATGCCGCCAATGAGCCTAGAGGCTGAGGTGTTCAGGCCGTTGTACTCACCAAATTTGGCCGAAGTTTGAGAGGGCGTGACCACACCCACCTCGACCGAATTGGCGGGTTGTGTCAGCGCTTTGATTTCTGCTTCATCCGCCTGTGCTGTGAGGCTCAACAACACACCCGACACCGCTACGGCAATGGCGCTCAACCGTAAATTGTGACTTTGAACTTTCATGATGTTCTCCGATAGAGGTTGATTAGCGTTGCAGATAGCCGCCAGCGGGGCTGTTGGTGCCGTGAACTTGGCTATGGCAATTCATACAAGCACGACCCACGATGTTTTTGCTTGGAAATTGCGCCACACCGGCTGCGTTTTTGCTTGCCAAACCACCTTGAAAACCAGCTGCGTTCACACCAGCTGGGGTGCCGCTTGCGTGGGTGCCGTCATGGCAGTCTTGACACAAGAAAGGTGCGCGTGATTTGAGCAATGGCGAAATGTTAGAACCGTGAGGTGTGTGGCAATTTGCACAGTCTTCGGTCACTGGCTGGTGCTCGAACAAGAAGGGGCCGCGTTTTTCGGCATGGCACTGATAGCAAGTTTCTGTGACTGTGTTTTTCTTCAACAGCTTAGGACCCGCAGCACCGTGTGGGTTGTGGCAATCGGAACAGGCCACTTTGCCTTCTTCGAGAGGGTGGTGAGAGATTTTTTTGCCATCCGCACGTTGCTCTTTGTGGCAGGTGTAGCAAACTTCAGTTTGCGTTTTCTTGCTCAACACTTTGTCGGCAGGCCGGTGCACTTTGTGACAATCGTTGCACGCCACGCCACTGGTGTCGTGCTTGCCGCCATCCCAGTTGTTGCGTTTGCTGTCTTTGTGACAAGTCAAGCACTGCCCTGCACGTTCTTTGTCATCAGACATTTTGAAGGCGCCTTTTTTGAAGACAACGTCCGGGGCTACGCGCACTTTGGTCACAGGGTCGCCCTTGACGTGCTTGTCGCTGGCACCATGACAAGACTGGCAATTAGGCGCCTTGGGGTCACCCTTCACACCGTGCTTGGTTTGATAGATTGACAACACAGGTGCTGTTTCGCTCTCGTCGTGGCACTTGGTGCAAATGGCATCTTTTTTCAGCGCTTCTTGTGCACGCTGCGCATTGGCAGAAGGCGCGACAGGCGCATCGGCCGCTTGGGCTGTCAGAGCCGCCGTGCCCAGACCAAAGCTGCTAACTAGCACCAAGGCCGACATGAACTTGTGGATTATTTTCATAGTGATACCCAAATGGTTGAGATACTGAAGGGGCACGTGATGCTTGAATCGATCACTGAGCCAAAATCCACTGCACCAAGTTTTTGATTTGTGCGGCGTCTTTAGGGGGAGAAGTTTTCACAATTTTGTGCTCTTCTTCGTGGCCATCAGGAAACTTGGCTTTCTCACCCGATGTGATGTGCTCGATCAAGCGAGCTTCTGCATTGGCTTTGCCTTTGTACTTGGTGGCCACTGCTTTGTAGGCCGGTCCATCTTTTTCTTTTTCAATGGCGTGGCACTTCAGGCAGTTGTTTTGTTTGGCCAAGGCCTTCGCTGCTTCTTCATCTACAGCGTGTGCGCTGGGTAAAAAAACCAAAGTAGACAAAGCCAGAGCGACTGACACTGCAAATTTCAGATGGATATTCATTTGGTGGACCCTTTTTAGATGTTCATTCATATCTAGGGTCGATTCTCGTGAGTCAGAGAAGTTTTGAATATCAGCGTGAGATGAATTTGAGTATCAGAATATTCCGACAAGCATCGGAATTCTTCTGACCCAAACTCGCCTTTGCAAAGGCGATTCAAACTAATTGGCAATCAGTTGATGGCTGATGGCATACCGAACCAAATCAACTTGGTTTTTCATTTCCATCTTGGACATGATGTGAGATTTGTGGGTACTGACCGTCTTAATGCTCAATGACAATTCGTGGGCAATGGCCGTCAAGCTGAGACCACGGACAATGCGATCAAAAATTTGATACTCCCTGTCGCTCAAACGAGTGTGCGGCAGCGACTGAGCATGCGGCGCAGCCTCCGAGACCAACAACTCTGCCACCCTGGCACTGAAGTAAACGCCCCCAGCTGCCACCTTGCGCAAGGCAGGCAGTATCAAATCACTGTCACCTTCTTTGGACAAATAGCCAGAAGCACCTGCTCGCAATGCTCTCACTGCGTATTGCTCTTCAGGGTGCATGCTGAAAATGAGCACCGGGCACTGAGGCCTTTCGGTCTTGATCAGTTTGATCAACTCCACACCACTTCTGCCAGGCATTGACAAGTCAAGGACCACCAAACCCCAGTTGCGTTCGCGCACGAGATCTAAAGCAGCATGGCCATTCATAGCCTCACCTGCAACGACCATGTCCTCTGTGTCAGCCAATATTTTTTTCAAGCCATCGCGAATGATGGCGTGATCGTCCGCCAACAAGACTTCAATTTTCATCATGTCATCTCCAATTCATGCGCCGACAACGGCAGCCTGACTTCGATCGAAACGCCAGCCTTGGCGTCGCCTTCTTTGGCCTTTGAAAGACTGAATTCCCCGCCCAATGCAACCGCTCTTTCGCGCATGCTCAGAAGGCCCATGCCGCCCACTCTTATTTTCTCTGGCATGCCAAGGCCATCATCCTGAATGCGCAGGCATAAAAAATTTCCCTCGACCGACAAAGTGATGGCCACATTTTCAGCTTGCGCATGACGCAAAATATTGGTCAAGGCTTCTTGCACGATTCGAAAAAGGGCTGTGGCTCGTGCATCGTCATTGACCAATTGGTGCGCTGCCAAGTCGAGTTCAAGCTTCAGATGGCTTCGCTTCATCACTTCGGACGCATGCCACTGCACAGCCTCTGCAAAGCCTAAGTCATCCAAGATGAGCGGGCGCAAATCTGAGGATATACGGCGCACCGACGAAATGGCCACATCCAACATCCGCTTCATGTCAGTCACTCGTTCCAAGGGCATTTCACGCCCTTCCTTAATGCGCGACCCAAGCCAAGCCAATTCCAATTTCAAGCCCGTTAATTGCTGCCCTAAATCGTCGTGCAACTCTCTGGCAATGCGAGAGCGCTCTTGTTCGCGAACTTCTTGCAAAGATGCGGAAAGTTCTCGCAACTGCGCATTCATGTGGCGCAATTCAAATTCGGCACGCCTTCGCTGCGTCACATCGCGCAGCACTGCGGTCATTTGAACTTTGCCTCCTATCCGTGTTTTGGAAATGGTGGATTCAATAGGAAACTCTGTGCCATCAGCACGGCGGCCCATCACATCCAATCTGGGCGCCATCGCACGCGACTCGCCTAAAGAGCCAGCAAAATCTTCAACATGTCTTATGTGCGCTTGACGCAAGACATCTGGCAACAAAATGGACAAATGCTTCCCCAATACTTCGACCGCTTTCATTTGAAACATGCTTTCAGCAGCCGGGTTGAACAACTGAACCTGTTGGTTTTCATCAATCCCCACAATGGCATCCATGACCGATTCAACCGTGTGGTGATAGCGCACATGCGCCTCATTCAGGGCCAATGACATCTTTTCTTCACGCTGGATTTCTCGTATCAAAAATCCGGCCACGGTCGCAATGGCAATCAACACGAGGACTGCGCCAAGGGCAATGGGCACGGATGTTTCTCGCCAAGACGCCAAGGCCATGTCCTCATCGTTCATGACGCTGACTAAAAATGGAAAGCTTTTCAGCCGTCCCAAAGAAAAAACAATGACCGCACCATCTCCACTGCGATGGTGGATCAATCTGGATTCACCGCCTGCTTGAGGCAGCATCTCTCGACTCAACTCTGGCGTATAAGCCCCCATTAAATTTTCTCGGTGCGGTGAACTTGCCACCAAGGTCCCATCCAGCATGTAGATGGAAATGGGTCGGTCGTATTCAAGCTTGACATGGCTGAAAAGCTGTTCCAAATTGGCAATCCGCAAAGTCACAACAACCAATCCACCAAATTCATTCCGAGGCCCATTCAAGCGCCGCACCAAGTTAAGCGTCCAAGCGTCCTTTTGCTGGGTTTTGCTTGGATGGTCAACATAGAGACCCAGATCGTCTGTGGCTTGAAAGACTTTGAAAAAATTCTGATGGGAGACGTTTGTGCCCAATTCAGGCGCATTCAAAGAACTGTTGACCACGTTCCCGTGCTGGTCTACCAGCAGCAAGGTGCCAGCAGCTTTCAAGGCAGTTGCTCGGGTGTTCAGCAAAAGTTGTATGGGTTGGCTGTCCAATGCAAATTGCCGACCATACGTGGTTTGCAGCCTTTCTTGCACGCCTTGTAAGACCATATCTGCAGATTCAAGTGACTGCTCCGTCTGCCGCATGAACAGTTGAGTCAGTCCCTGAGTTTCAAGTCGAGATCTTTCCAATTCGCGGACGCGCAAATCGCGAAGTAACAAAAGCACAGCCAACAACACCACACACACAGTGATGCCAGCCAACAAGATAATGGAGTGTGCAGGTTTGAAGCTCAGGCGCATGCGCCAATTTTGCTTCGCACAGCCTCGACAAAGGCGCTGTAGACAGCATCAATCCTTGATGTACATCAAGGATTGATGGCGCAAAGCCTAATTTGTAGGCAAGGCGCCTTGGTCTTGTTCTAATTCTTTGGCCCGTTTATCGGCCTCAGACTTTCTGTACAAGCCCAACACATTGGGCAATCTGTCTAACATTTCAGTCCACTCATATTCAAACGGCAGACCTATCCATTCACCACTGGATTTGAGGCCAGCAATGCTGGCTTTAATTTGATGCCGTGCGACATCGAACATTTTGAGTTCTTCTTCGGTCAAGGACTCGCGATTGTTTTTAGAAATGTCAGCCTCAAGCAATACCAACTTATCGTGATGCATCGCCAACTCGCGTTTGAGAGTCTCAGAAGGAAGCATGCTGCCGTGCGGATGCTGAATTTCCTCTAACTTTTCAGAAATTTCTTGAAAATTTTGTTGGGTCTGAAAATAAAAAATCAGAAAACCTGCCAACAGGATAAAAAGGACAGCAATCACCAGCAAGAAAAAATTGTCCATAGGCAACCTCACTTCGTCAATTTGCCACCATCCTACCTAACTGTCACCTAGGCGGCAACTCAGCTTGAGCCATTTTTACCACCATGAGCAAAAAATACACTTCAAAGCTACACTGCGCGTCAAGGAGAACCCGTCTGTGAACCAAGCTTTAGCCACATCTTCCGTAGATTCATCCCCCGAGACCACCCGCTTTGGCAGCGGCAAATCGGTCAAACGACTCGAGGACCAGCAGCTCCTTTTAGGTGCCGGACAGTACACCAACGACGTCACCCTGCCCGGTCAGTCTTATTTGGTTTTCCTGCGTTCGCCCTATCCGCACGCCAAAATCACCCGCCTTGACACCAGCGTGGCCAAAGCCATGCCGGGTGTCTATGGCCTCATCACAGGACAAGATCTCTTGGCTGCTGGCGTCAAACCCATGGCGCGTCCTATGAACTTCAAACGGGCAGATGGCGGCCCCTTGTCTTCAACCACACGCTACCCCTTGGCCACAGACACCGTAAGATTTGTGGGTGAACCCATTGTTGCAGTTGTGGCTGATTCTGAAGAAAACGCACGCAATGCGGCTGAGGCCATTGAACTTGAGTTTGACCCCTTGCAAAGCGCAAGTACCTTGGCCGATGCACTGGCACCCCACGCCCCTTTGTTCACCGAAGCGCCCGACAACCGCGTAGCAGAAACTCGCTATGGCGACATCACGGCCACCCAAGCGGCCTTTGCACAAGCCGCGCATGTGGTCCATTTGGACATTGTGAACCAGCGCGTGGCCGCTCTGGCCATTGAACCCCGAAGCGTGTTGGCCTACCCTGAAAACGGTCGACTGACCATTCGCATGAGCAGCCAAATGCCAACCGGTGTTCGCACCACCGTTTCTGATCTGATCGGCCTTGACAAAGAAAAAGTCCGCGTCCTTGTGGGCGATGTGGGCGGTGGCTTTGGCATGAAAACCGGCGCCTATGCAGAAGACGTGGTCACTGCCTTTTGTGCCCACACTTTGGATCGGCCCGTGAAATGGATTGCCGACCGCAGTGAAGAATTTTTGAGCAGCGCTCACGGTCGCGACATTCAAACCAAAGCGTCTTTGGCCTTGGCCCAAGACGGCAAAATTTTGGGCTTGCGCATCGAAACCTTGGCCAACGTGGGCGCCTACCCCACCATGACCGGCTTGGCCATTCAAATGCTCATTGGCCCTTGGGTGCAAAGCAGCGTGTATGACATTCAAACCATTGATTACCATTTCACGGGCGTGATGACCAACACCGCCAGCACGGGCGCTTACCGCGGAGCCGGCAGGCCCGAAGCCATTTACAACATGGAACGCTTGATGGACGAGGCTGCGCGCGTGAGCGGCATTGACCGCGTCGAGTTGCGCCGCAAAAACTTCATCAAGCCCGAACAAATGCCCTACAAGAATCCAATGGGCCAGATGTATGACACGGGCGCCTTTGAGATGATCATGAACGAGGCTTTGGAAAAGGCCGACTGGCAGGGCTTTGCCAAACGGGAAGCCGCCTCCAAAGCCAAAGGCTTGTGGCGCGGTTTGGGCATTGCCACCTTCTTGGAATGGACAGGCGGCAATGCGCTTGAAGAAAACGTGCAATTGCAAATTTTGGCCGATGGCATGATTGAAGTAGCCTCTGCGGTCAATGCCATGGGTCAGGGCATTGCCACCTCTCTTGCCCAATTGGTGGTCGATGTGTTTGGCGTCGACATTTCGCAAGTTCGCGTCATTTTGGGCGACACCGACCGCGCCAACGGCTTTGGCAGTGCTGGCTCTAGGTCTCTGTTCACGGGAGGTTCGGCCATGCGCGTGGGTGCAGAAAAAACTTTGGACAAAGCCCGTGACCTGGCGGGCCAAGCTTTAGAGGCCTCTCCTGCAGATTTGGCCTACCAAGGCGGCACATTCAGTGTCAAAGGTACCGACCTGAAAATTTCACTGGCCGACTTGGCCAAGCGGCAACCTGAGGCGCGCATTGAAATGCAATCGAGCACCACCGCCAGCGGCCCCACTTGGCCCAATGGCTGTCACATTTGCGAAATCGAACTCAACCCTGCCACTGGCGAAACCAAGGTGGTTTCATACACTTCCATGAACGATGCGGGCCGCATTGTGAATCCCATGATTGTGGAAGGGCAACTTGACGGCGGCGCCGTTCAAGGCATGGGTCAAGCCTTGTTAGAAGGCATGGTTTATGACGCTGAAAGCGGTCAATTGCTGACGGGCAGCTTGATGGACTATGCGGCACCCCGCGCCGACATCATGCCGGAAATGTTCCATACCTTCACCAACCAAACAGTGCCCAGCACCAACAACGTCTTGGGCGTCAAAGGCGTGGGCGAGCTGGGCACCATAGGCGCAACACCTTGTGTGGTGAATGCCGTGGCTGATGCCATGGCGAGAAATGGCCATGCCCAAAAAGCTCTGAAGCTTCAAATGCCCATGACACCGTTCCGCTTATGGGAACTGCTTCAAACGGTGTGAAAAAATCTCTGCAAATTTACATAAATTCAAACATGCATTTCGAATTCTGCACATAGAATCTGAATCATGAATTCTCAATGCAAATCAGCCAGTGCCAATGCCTACATGCGGTTCCTGCAATTGGCCAAGGCAGTTCAAGAATTACCTGACGAGCCACAGTTAGACGCCAATGAAAAAGCATTGCTTGAAGAAAATGCTTTGAGTTGGTTTGAAAACCGCGTCATGACCGTGCGTGAAGCCATTGGCCTGTCTCACCTAGGATCACCGGCCACCTTGCACAAGCGCATCACGCGTTTGCGTCAAAAAGATTTGCTGAAGACCTTCAATCAACCCGAAGACAAGCGCGCCAAGTACCTCATCCCAACCGATCAAACCATTGCCATGTTTCGTGACTTTGGCAAGAAAATGAGTTCGGCCATTTCTTCACCCGCCTAAATAAAACAGCGCCTTTTTTAATGGGCGCCTGTTCAGGGTTCTGCTAGAAACAACTCTTGCAGATCGCTCAAAAAATCAAAACCCTTTTCAGTCGGCCAAACTTTGGCCAAGTCTCTGGCCAGCAAGCCTTTGGCTTCAGCTTGTGCCAAACCTTTTTGGATGGAAGTCATGGCCAATCCGGTTCGCGCCATGTAATCGGCCAAGCTAAAGCCCTCTTTCAAACGCAAAGCGTTGAGCATGTACTCAAAGGGCAATTCTTCGCGCGAAACTTCTTCATGCTGGGTGGCAGGCTCACCTTTTAGGGCTTGGTTCATGTAGAGCAGGGGCTCTCGAAAACGCACCTGCCGAGTAATGCGATGCGCAAAGCTCAGTTTGCTGTGCGCACCCGCACCAATGCCCAAATAATCGCCAAATTGCCAATAGTTCAAGTTGTGCCA
>Ga0114962_10004726_pt1 | contig 10807 bp, 15 predicted proteins | sample C_130820_MF_Meta_FD_87017 | JGI IMG/M metagenome (GOLD analysis project Ga0114962, IMG submission 87017) | Freshwater microbial communities from Lake Croche, Canada to study carbon cycling - C_130820_MF_MetaG | ecosystem: Environmental > Aquatic > Freshwater > Lake | place: Lake Croche, Canada...
ATACGGCAATTACCAGCAACATGTAAACGATCATGATAACAAAATCGTGGTATTTCAACTCCAGCAATTTCACAAGCCTGAATCAAAGTTAATCCAGTTTCAACCTCTATTTCCTTTCCATTAATTACTAATTTTGGCATATTTATACTACAACTAATGTTTATTATATTTATGAATTCTGCGTTCAATTTCACCACGAAAATGCCTGATTAATCCTTGTATTGGCCAAGCTGCTGCATCTCCAAGAGCACAAATTGTATGTCCTTCAATTTGCTTAGAAACATCAAGCAATCTATCAATCTCTTCTAACTGAGCATTACCATCTACCAACCTCATCATCACTCGCCACATCCAACCTGTGCCTTCGCGACAAGGAGTACATTGACCACAAGATTCATGCATATAAAATTTGCTTAAACGTGCAATCGCATAGACAATATCTGTAGATTTATCCATTACAATAACGCTGCCGGTCCCTAAAGATGTTTGAGCTGCTCTTAAACTATCAAAGTCCATACATACAGTTTCACAAACAGATTTAGGAATTAATGGCACTGATGCTCCGCCTGGAATTACTGCTAATAAATTATCCCAACCACCTCTAACACCACCACCATGACCTTCAATTAATTCCTTAAGAGTAATTCCCATTTCTTCTTCAACATTACACGGCTTGTTGACATGTCCAGAGATAGAAAATAATTTTGTACCAACATTATTAGGCTTACCTATAGATGAAAACCATTTTGCACCTCTTCGCAAAATTGTCGGTATTACCGATAATGATTCCACATTATTTATAGTTGTAGGGCAACCATATAAACCAACACCTGCTGGAAAAGGTGGTTTCAGTCTTGGCATACCTTTCCGTCCAGAAAGGCTTTCAAGTAAAGCTGTTTCTTCACCACATATATAAGCACCAGCGCCACGATGTAAATATATATCACAATCAAATCCTGATTTACAGGCATTCTTACCAATTAACCCAGCTTCATAAGCTTCATCAATTGCTTTTTGTAACTGTAATGCTTCATTATAAAATTCACCACGTATATATATATAAGCAGCATTTGCTTGAATGGCATAGCAACCTATCAAAATACCTTCCAATAACTTATGTGGTTCGTGTCTTAATATATCACGATCTTTACAAGCACCTGGCTCACCCTCATCCGCATTAATAACTAAATAATGAGGTTTGGTTTTTTCTTTAGGCATAAATGACCATTTCGTACCAGTCGAAAACCCGGCACCACCACGACCACGTAAACCAGAAGCTTTTACCTCTTCTATAAGAGTAGTACGATCTATAGTTAAAAATCTCTTAGTACCATCCCAATCGCCACGCTTTTTAGCAGCAGCTAAATCAGCTCCTTTTAATCCGTATATATCATGAAATATCTTGTCTTTTTCAGCCAGCATTTATTAATTTTCCTTAGGTTCAGAACTATGTCTGCCAATTTGCGAACCATATTTTATTTTTTTATTTTGTTTAAGATCAGCAATAATTCTACTCATACTTTTTGAATCCAAATCTTCATAATAATCATCGTTAATTGCTACTACCGGTGAATTTACACACGCACATAAACATTCTACTTCTGTTAAAGTAAACATCCCATCTTCTGTAGTTTGACCTTTTTCAATACCAAGTTCTTTTTTACAAGTCTTCATAATTTCCTCAGCACCTCTTAACCAACATGGTGTAGTTCCGCAAACTTGAATACGATATTTTCCAACAGGTTCTAAATTAAACATTGTATAAAAACTAGCAACCTCATAAACTCGGATTGGCGCCATATTAAGTGTCTTCGCTACATAATCCATAACTTCTTTAGTTAACCAACCACCAATTTGACGCTGGGCAATATCAAGTAACGCTAGTACCGCACTAGGCTCTCTACCATTAGGATATTTAGCTATAATCTCTTTTGATTTTACTAAATTTGTCTTTGTAAAATGAAATTCTTTTTGCTCTGACATTTTTACCTATCTATTTCTCCAAACACGACATCTAAACTACCAATAATAGTAACCACATCAGCTAGCATATGACCTTTAGACATAAAATCTAAACCTTGTAAATGCGCAAAACCAGGAGCTTTTATACGACAACGATACGGTTTATTAGTACCATCCGCAACTAAATACACTCCAAACTCACCTTTGGGAGCTTCTACAGCTGAATAAACTTCTCCAGCTGGAACAGAATAACCTTCAGTATATAATTTAAAATGATGAATCAATGCTTCCATTGAATGCTTCATCTCTACTCTCGGTGGCGCAGAAATTTTACGATCTAAGCTTTTAACTTCTCCCTCTGGAATTTCTCTAATACACTGCTTAATTATACGAATTGACTGATACATTTCTTCAACTCTAATCAAATAACGATCATAACAATCTCCATTTCTACCTACCGGAATATCAAAATTCATCTTTTCGTATACTTCATAAGGTTGAGACTTACGTAAATCCCAAGGTATACATGACCCTCTAAGCATAGGCCCGCTAAATCCCCACTCTTGCGCTTGCTCGGGAGTCACAATTCCAACATCTACAAGTCGTTGTTTCCAAATACGACTATCTGTGAGCAATGTTTCAGTATCTGCTAAAATTTTTGGAAAATTATTCACAAATTCTTCTATACGCTCTAGTAATCCATATGGCAAATCCTGTGCCACACCTCCTGGACGAAAATATGCAGAATGCATTCTTGAGCCAGAAACCTGTTCATAAAATTCCATGATTTTTTCGCGCTCTTCAAAAAGCCAAAGCAAAGGAGTAGTAGCACCAACATCAAGAGCTTGAGTTGCAATATTTAAACAATGATTTAAAATACGAGTTAACTCACTAAATAAAACACGGATATATTTAGCCCTAATTGGCACATCACATTTCAATAGCTTTTCAACAGAAAGTGCAAAAGCATGTTCTTGACACATTGGAGACACATAATCTAAACGATCAAAATAAGGAACTGCTTGCAAGTAAGTTTTATTTTCAATTAATTTTTCAGTTCCTCTATGTAATAAACCAATATGAGGATCAGCGCGTCCAATAACTTCACCATCAAGATCTAAAATTAATCTCAGCACACCATGAGCCGCAGGATGTTGTGGACCAAAATTTAATGTTATGCTTTTAAATTCACTTTGTTTTTCCATTTATTTTTGCTCTTTCGCTTTTTCATCCCCAGGAAGCGTATACTGTGTACCTTCCCATGGGCTTAAAAAATCAAATGTTCTAAATTCTTGTGTTAAATTAACTGGCTCATATATAACTTTTTTCTGTTCAAGGTCATAACGCACTTCTTTATATCCTGTAAGTGGAAAATCCTTACGCAACGGATGCCCTTCAAAACCATAATCAGTTAATATTCTTCTTAAATCTGGATGATGATTAAATTTTACACCATACATATCCCATGCTTCTCTTTCATACCAAGAAGCGCAATTATGAACTTGAATAACAGTATCAATATCATCGCTATCAATACCAACTTTTATAACTACTCTAAAATTATATTTAATACTCAATAAATTATAAATTACATCAAATCTCTGAGCACGCTCGGGGTAATCAATTACAAATAAGTCAGTTAAAATACTACATAAGAAATCCTGATGATTTTTTAGGAGTGATAATAGCACTTTAATCTTTTTTTGATTATTTAACCTAATAATCAAAAAACCAGTATCAACATCACAAGATACATCTCCTCCTATCTCTTTTCTTAATGCAGAAAATAATTTTTGTAACTGCTTTTCTTTCATTTTATTATCTGCTGAATTTGTTCAAACGTTTTATTTTACGCTTTAATAACATCACACCATATAGTAAAGCTTCTGCTGTAGGAGGGCAGCCCGGAACATATACATCAACTGGAACTATGCGATCACAACCTCTAACAACTGAATATGAATAATGATAATATCCGCCGCCATTTGCACAACTACCCATAGAAATAACATAACGTGGCTCTGCCATTTGATCATAAACCTTACGTAAAGCCGGAGCCATTTTATTAGTCAAAGTCCCCGCTACAATCATTAAATCTGATTGGCGCGGACTAGGTCTAAATAGCAAACCAAACCGATCCATATCATACCTACTAGCTGCACATTGCATCATTTCCACGGCACAGCAAGCTAACCCAAAGGTCATTGGCCATAAAGAGCCTGACCGAGCCCAACTTGATAAATCATCTAATGTTGTCAGCACATAACCACGGTTACTTATTGTGTCATTAAATTCTGATAGAATTAAGTCTTGATTTAATGGCGAATTTAAAGGCACTTTACTCATTACCAATCTAATGCCCCTTTTTTCCACTCATAAACAAAACCTATAGTCAAAATAAATAAAAATACTATCATTGACCAAAATCCATATAAACCTATTTTACCTAATGTTATAGCCCATGGAAATAAAAACATTATTTCTATATCAAATATTATAAATAAAATTGCTACTAAATAGAATTTTACATCAAATTTAGACCTAGCGTCACTAAAAGGTTCAAAACCACACTCATAGCTAGAAAGTTTTTCATTGTCTGGCCTATGCTTTGCAAGAATTAAAGGCAGACAGATCATAATTGTTGACAGAACCGTTGCAACTCCAAAAAAAACTATAATAGGTAAGTACTGCGTAATATAACTTGGTATTTCATTAAACATCTATTTTTATTCCTCTCCTAATGACCAGAACTAAATTCTAAGATCTATTATTATGGTGTGCCCAACAGGATTTGAACCTGTGACCTACTGATTAAAAGTCAGTTGCTCTACCGGCTGAGCTATGGGCACGTTCTAGAATAGAAAGACCTCCTATTGTATGATAAATATTGCTTTACTTGTCAACTATAAACCTACTTTATTAAGAAAAAAAGTGTTTAAACTATAATTTTTATCTTTATTATATGTCCCATAATATACTATTAACTTATTATTTAAGGATATAAAATGGCAAGCACCTGTATTTTTATACCATCAAGACTCAATGCTACAAGATTACCTAGGAAACCTATTTTAACTATAGGAAATAAACCCATGATTTGCCATGTGATTGATCGGGCAAAACAAGCAGATATTGGAGAAGTAGTTGTGGCAACAGATTCGCAAGACATCTTACAGATAGTTGAAAATTACAATACTAAATGTGTGATGACAGATATATCACATCAATCTGGTTCAGATCGAGTATTTGATGCTTTAGAACAAGTTGATCCTGATAAAAATCTAGAATTTGTGATTAATTTGCAAGGCGATATGCCATTTATTCATACTAGCTCAATCAAATCATTGCATCAATTTGATCAAAAATCACAAGCTGATATTAACAGTTTAGTTACTCCAATTACTGATATAGAGAGAATTAAAATGCATAGCGTTGTAACAGCTGCTGTATCATTTAAGGATCCAGAAAAAAAATGGGGACAGGCACTATATTTCTCACGCGAAGCAATCCCTCATAACTCAGGAACTTATTATGAACATCTTGGTATTTATGCCTTCAAGAGAGAAGCACTAAAGAAATTTGTTTCTTTATCACAAACCAATCTTGAGTTACAAGAAAAATTAGAGCAGTTAAGAGCACTAGAAAATGGAATGACTATTAATGTTGCAGTAGTCAATGACAGTCCAATCAGCGTTGATACTCAGGATGATTTAAATATGGCGATTGATTATTTTGAGAAAAATAAAAGTTATTTATAATTCATCAGCAAAATCGCTAATTAATTTACCTGACATATAAATAATATTGTTTGAAATAAACGCTGGAGCATTCATTACAAAACTCATCATGTATTCTGCAAGAAAATGATCCTCGGTCGGCACAAAATCACTATCAGATATCACCTTTTCTCCGCATTGATCATAAATTCCATATATAGCAGAGGCAATCCCTAAAAGCTTAGGAAAATCCTGATTAACTCCATGGTTTTCTCGATAAGACAATAGCGGATTTAATTCATTTGAACTTTCAATTAACTTCAATAATTTGATTGCAGCATTAGCAATATTTTCTGGATTTTCTTCACCATTATCAAGATAGTGCACAACACTTGGTACAATTTCATCTATTGTTTTTTCAAAAGCAACTCCTTAATATCTTTTTTATTGATATTTACAGGTGTTCTAAAATTACATTTGCCTAGTTTTCCGTATGTAATAGATTGAATATTTACAAAAGATGGATAAGAAAAATAATAAATAGATTTAGCAAGCTCCATTCGTATATCAGTATTCTTTCCATAAAAAATATTGGTATAAACGTCATACTGACTATTATATACATAGTGCTCACCATTTATAACTTGATCTTCAGAAAGCGTAACAATTTCAGATCCTGCAGGCAAAGTTGTTGTGATTTTATGAGTAAGTAATTGAGAATGACAACTTGATACCATAACTTTTAACGGTTTTTCTCCAATTTCCTTAACAAGTGCTTTAAACAAATCTTTTGCCATAATTTGCTTATGCGCATCATAAGAACTTCCTTCATTTAAAGAAAGTAATGTGTCATGAACAAGCTACGCATCATTACCATGCATATTCAAATATATTTCTTCAAGATTATTAAAGCCGCTTTCTTTAATTATATTAGTAATATCTTGAACTGTAATAATTTTTCTTCTTGCATCTATCAATAGCACTTGATAACCACTATTTACTAGATCGATCTCTGTTATACTATTAGAAAATGCTTCATTATGATCAGCTCCATATATTACTAAAGCTTTTTTAGCTGAACCATTTTTAGAAAGAACTTCATACTTACTATCTCTGCTAGGTTTATAGCTCTTAATATCAAAAAACTGCCACCCCTTAATTTCAATAATTAACTGACTTGCTTTCTCATCAAGCTTATCTATATCAATTTTACAATTATAATTAAGGCTATTTACTAGATGCTGAATAAAACTATCATCTGCAGTAAATTTACCTTGAGAAAGAAATAATTCTGTAAAACTACTACTCATTTCTGCAATGGTTTTAATAACTTTTATCTTTAACCTTAATGATTCATTAAAGTTTTCGTCATTTGTATCAGCACGAAAATAATTTACACTTGAAAAATCATCTTTACCCTAAAAACAATCTTTTTGAATCTCTGGAAATTTATATAAACTTGGCAAGAGATTACATAACAAATAAAAACTATGATAATGCTTTTTGAGCAAAATTGGATCAATACCATGATCAACATTATAACCTTGGATAAAATCTATATACCCGGCTTTATTTTTTACATAAGCATCATGCAAGAATTCAATAGACTTATAAATAAAGTTATTAGTTATTCCATAAGGTATAAAAAAATGAATCGAGAGTAAATCTTCCAATAACGTTATAAATTCTTTAAAGTCTTTTAATTTCAAATGATCAAAGGACTGAAAAAACGCTAATTCGCTTTCTTGATCATAAGTTTCAGCAATTTTTTTAGCAATAATTAAAAATTCAGTTCTCGAATCTTTATATAAGTCTAATGACAATTTCATGATATATTATCATTTATTAATTATTGATTTAAAAATATAATAATAGGCTTATATACTAAAGATAATTACGAAATGCAACAACAATTATTAAAATTTTTTTAATAATTTTATAACTTATTTCTATATTAGAATGATCAAAAGCTAAAGCTTTTGAATTTTGGTTTGACTGTTCATATAAGGCCTAAGCGCATGTGGCACCTCAATAGAACCATCTTCATTTTGATTATTCTCTAAAATTGCTACAATAGTACGTCCTATAGCAAGTCCTGAGCCATTCATAGTATAGACGTAATGAGTTTCTTTATGCTCGTCACGATATTTTGCTTTCATTCTTCTACCTTGAAATTGGCCAAAAATTGAACAGCTAGAAATTTCGCGATATTTATCCTGACCAGGCAACCAGACTTCAAAATCAAAAGTTTTTTCAGCTGAAAACCCTGTATCGACTGCACATAAAACTATCCTACGATGCGGCAATTCTAAGCGTCTTAAAATCTCTCCAGCAGCATTAATCATATTTTCATACTCAGCATAGTAATTTTCCTTATCGCTAATACATACCAATTCAACTTTACTGAATTGATGCATTCTAATCATACCTCTAGTGTCTTTACCAGCGCTTCCAGCTTCTGATCTAAAACAATTAGAAAATGCTGTAAACCTCATAGGTAATTCAGACTGACTAACAATCTTATCTGCTACCAAATTAGTGAGCGGAACCTCTGAAGTAGGAATCAAACGATAACCATTAATAGTCTGAAATGAGTCTTCAGCAAATTTTGGCAATTGCCCAACGCCATACATTGCCTGATCTTTAACCAGTACGGGCGGAGAAATTTCTATATAACCATACTCTTGAGTATGAATATCAAGCATAAAATTAGCTAAAGCTCGCTCCATTCTTGCGAGGTCTCCTTTTAAAGTAACAAATCTACTTCCAGATATCAGCGCTGTTTGCTCGAAATCCATCATCCTAAGCTCTTCACCAATTTCAAAATGATGCTTAGGTTGAAAATCAAACTTTTTTGGCTCACCCCATTTACTAACTTCAACTGAATCATTTTCATCTTCACCATCTGGCACATCCGCAGATAAAACATTAGGCAAACATTCTAATATTGAATTTAATTTCTTTTCATGCGCATCAATAACAATTTTAAGCTTCTCAATTTCATTATTGACTAACTCAACTTCTTCTTTTGCCTTTGTAAACTCACTACCAGACTTGTCTTTAATTAAACCAATAGCTTTAGACTTATCATTACGCTCATGTTGTAATCGCTGTAACAAAGTAATTTCTTTGCGGCGCGATTCATCAATTTTTAAAAGCTCTTCCGAAAATGGATTAACTTTACGTCTAGATAATGCTTGATCAAAAAGTTCCGGATCATTTCTAATCCAATTAATATCATGCATGAAATTACCTGTTTTTCATCATTATTTTACAAACTAAGATCGATAATTCGTATAACAAAATTAGTACAAAAGCAAGACCAATCTGGCTAAACGCATCTGGAGGAGTAACTATTGCTGCAACAATAAAAACCATAACAATAACTAATCTTCTTTTTGCTACCAAAGCCTCAACCGAGATCAAACCCATACGCACTAACAAAGTAATGATAACAGGAAGTTGAAATGCTATTCCAAATACCAAAATCAATTGAATAGCCAAAGATAAATACTCGCTGACACGAGCTTCTAACCTAATTGGCATAGAGCCAGAAATCTGAATAGTTTCAAAGCTTAAAAAAAAAGACCAAGCCATTGGAAAAACATAATAGTAAACAAAAATCACTCCTAAAATAAATAAAAGAGGTGTGATAAATAAATATGGCACTACCAACATTTTTTCTTTTTTATGTAACCCAGGAGATAAAAACAAATATAGCTGGCATAGAAAAATCGGTGTAGAAATTAGTAAGGCACTGTAAAAAGCAAGCTGTAAATATGTAAAAAATGCTTCTGTTAACCCGGTATAAATCAGGTATCTATGCTCGCCCCTTTGCTGGTACTGACTAGAAAGAGGCTGTAACAAAAACTGATAGATCTCTTCAACGTAATAATAACAAACACTAAACACTAATATAAAAAATAAAAATGACCATAATAAAACTTGTTTAAGCGACAGCAAATGCTCATAAAAAGTCATTTTGTTCGATTTTTTCAATTTTTTTATCATAATTTTTGACTTAAATAGCTTTTCTTAACTATTATTTAACTATATTCACGAATAATAAAAATAACATAAGTTGTTGCAAAAGAATAGTGAATTTAAAAAGGAAGAAATTATGTCACATAATTCAGAAAGCGGAGGAGGCGAATCTTTACTAGACTCTATTTGGAATCCAGCAAACATGGGATTTAATAATATGTCACAAAGCTTTGAAGCTCTAGCTAATAGCCCAAATCTCAACATTATCTTCCCTGGAGCAAACAGTTTATTTAGTATGTCCCAAATCTTTACTGGAAAAGCCCCAAACATTTTAGGTATACTTCTTGGAAGTATGAATGCTACATTACCCGGTATTATACCAACTGGAAAAATAGGAGGCATATTTGGAGGAAAAGGACGAGGCTAAGTTAATCTCTAAAATTTATAAATTGCAAAGGTAGCTCCAGCTTAATCGTTTTCACAAACGTTATCGCTTCTTGCAGATCATCCCTCTTTTTACCATCAATACGTACTTCCTCACCGCGAATTGAAGCCTGAACCTTAAATTTTCCTAACTTTATTTCTTTAACAATTTTTTTAGCAGTTTCACTATCAATACCCTGCTTAATCTTTACAACCTGTCTTAAAGTATTACCAGAAGCTTTTTGTGGCTTTTCAAAATCTAACACTTTTACATCGAGTTTACGTCTAGTAATGTGAGCTTTTAACATATCATGAATTGCATCAAGCTTATAATCATCAGCAGCAATAATTGTTATTAAATCATCACTCCGATCTATTGTAGCAACACTACCCTTAAAGTCATAACGCTGCGCTATTTCTTTTTTAACAGCCTGAACAGCATTTTCAACTTCTGGTAATTCTATTTTAGATACTATATCAAAACTAGGCATTGTTATCTTCATCCAATTTATTAAATACCTCATCCCATGTACCAATTGTAGCTGCCTTAGAGTACTCTGTTACTCTACTTTCAAAGAAATTAGCATGTTCTACACCATTAAGAATCTCATCTAACCATGTCAACGGATTATTATCAGTCAAATAGATCTCTTTTAACCCTAGCTGCATTAAACGCCTATCTGCTATAAAACGAATATACTGTTTAACTTCTCTAGCAGTTA
>Ga0114962_10004729_pt1 | contig 10805 bp, 23 predicted proteins | sample C_130820_MF_Meta_FD_87017 | JGI IMG/M metagenome (GOLD analysis project Ga0114962, IMG submission 87017) | Freshwater microbial communities from Lake Croche, Canada to study carbon cycling - C_130820_MF_MetaG | ecosystem: Environmental > Aquatic > Freshwater > Lake | place: Lake Croche, Canada...
CACCGCCCTGTCACGGCGGGGGTCACCGGTTCGAGCCCGGTACGGTGCGCCAAGTTTTGGTGTTAGTCTATAAATGCATAAAAGACAGGCTAACTTAAATGACACCTCACTAGTGGGACAGCCAATCTATTTTTGCTGGGTTCGTCTATCGGCTAGGACATTCGCCTTTCACGTGAATAAGACGGGTTCGATTCCCGTACCCAGTACCAAGTTTTGGAGATGTAGGAAAATTGGTAACCCCAGGAGACTGTAAATCTTCCGCCCCTGGCACTGTTGGTTCAAGTCCAACCGTCTCCACCAAAACAAGGATAGTTGGCCGAGTGGTTAAGGCAATGGATTGCTAATCCATCATCGTGAAAACGGTGCATAGGTTCGATTCCTATACTATCCGCCAGAACGTTCCGTCGTCAACGGATACTCTGACCCAGAGGATGAGAAGTGATGTGACAATCACGGGTGGTTCAAGCAAGGATTCACGTTTAGTAATATTTGTGAAAAAATCTGCTTCTACGAAAGTAGCGGTTTAACCTAACCGGCGTTAGCAATACGAGAACGGTTCCTGTCGGGGAGCGGGTGGAGGGTGTAAGTGATGAATAGACTAGTTGGGGCAACTTGACGAAATTTCTGATACACTATAATTACCGCCGAGGAACGTCAGAGCATTTTATTTCCTATATAACAAACCAAACAAGTTGACATTATTTTCTAATTTCATTATAATATCAACTGTTCATTAAAAATATAAATTGCCTTGGTGGTGAAATAGGTAGACACAAGGGACTTAAAATCCCTCGCCTAATAGGCGTACCGGTTCGATTCCGGTCTGAGGCACCATAATATATGTTTGCCCCTGTGGCTCAATTGGTTAGAGCAAGCGACTCATAATCGCTGGGTTACAGGTTCGAGTCCTGTCGGGGGCACCAATATTAAATTTTTAAAAAAATAACTGGTCAGGTGGCAGAGCGGTCCAATGCAAGGGATTGCAAATCCCTAAAGTCGTGAGTTCAAATCTCACCCTGACCTCCAAAGTTTATGCGGGGTTCGTAAAATGGTATTACCTCATCCTTCCAAGTTGATGTCAGCGGTTCGATTCCGCTACCCCGCTCCAGTTAGTATGTTCTTAAATAGTACCTATTCTATTTAAAATATTCAATGCACGTTGTCTTAGACGATTAGTGAATTCACTTTCAGTTAATACACCTTTAGCAAGATTACATTTTCTACAAGTAACTTGTAGATTATCAAATGATGTTGGTCCACCTTGTGATTCAGGAATAACATGATCCATGTGTATTTCTTTATCAGTTAGGTCTTCATCACAATATACACAATAGATTCCGTCTCTTTCAATAACTCTACGGCGTAGGTTATTAGGGATTCGTTCTTTCTTTTGTAACATTAAATTATTTATTAAATATAATAAACTATCAGAATAGTTTGCCCCGATGGTGGAATTGGTAGACACGCTGGTCTTAGAAGCCAGTGCCTAGTGCGTCCGAGTTCAAGTCTCGGTTGGGGCACCAAATATTAATTAACAACAATGGACTTATCAAAAGAAGACGGTGATAAACGTAATAGTTTACCTTATCCTATGGAACTAGGTAGTCCTGCTTTTGCACCCATTGATGTTAAAAAAGAAAGTGATATATTATATAATGCAGGCAAATTACATGCCAAGCAAGAGTATGATAGAATTATGGAACAAGTTGAAGTTCTAAAACGCCAGGCTGATAATCTAGTAAATAGAATGAGAGTAAGTGATATGATGCATGACATTACTATTACTTTCAAACCTGTTCATGGTAAGATTTATTATGTGTATCTAAACACACTTAAAGATGTTTATTGGCTTCCAGGTAATCATCCTGATAGTTGGCCAGCATTAGGTATACATCATAGATTTGTAATTGCTGTTCAATTAATGGGAGACAGCAATTGGTGTGAAGTAGAAACAAATTAAGGGGGTGTAGCTCACCTGGGAGAGCGTATGATTTGCATTCAGAAGGTAGCGGGTTCAAGTCCTGTCACCTCCACCAAAGACCCTCTTCCACTTTTGCGTTAATAAAGTGGGCAATGGTTATATGCCTTATTAATAACCAGGTACACAAGGAATTTGACCTCACGCCTCATATCAGAGAAACGGAAACAATCTTGGGAGTGGAACGATAACCACTACCATATAAATAAAATACGTAGACGGAGTAGGCAGTCCAGTTTAGGGCGCATGTGGTGTGTGTGGCTAAACATTTTATTAAAATATATTTTGAATATATTTCAATAAGATTTTATCGCGGGATAGAGTAACGGTAATTCAGGAGTCTCATAAGCTCCAGATCTTGGTTCGATTCCAGGTCCCGCATCCAAACACTATGATTACTTATATAATTACTTTTTTTGCTGTGTTCTTAACAGATGTACTGTATATCTATTTTATAAAAAGTATACAGGATAACAAATCCATACAAGCCGCATTTTGGTCTGTAGTTGTGACTGCTACAGCCAGTATCACAGTTATTAGTTATACAGAGGATCATTATGCTTTAATTCCTGCATTGTTCGGAGCATTTTTCGGAACATTGATAGGAATGAAGATAAGAAAGAAATACGGAGTGTAGCACAGCCTGGTAGTGCACCTGGTTTGGGACCAGGGGGTCGTAGGTTCGAATCCTACTACTCCGACCAAAATCATTTAAAGGAAGAAAAACTATGACATGTAGAGGATATGACCCTAAATCGGTTAAGATTAGTAAAACAGTAAAACGTGCTGCGGCACAGATTTTAGATAAACATGAACGCGGTGAATTCATTCGCAGTTATGTAGAAATTGCTAAAAGTGAATTACGTACAGGTAATCGTAAGGAAAAGTAATGAGTAAAGGTAGTAGTCCAAGACCTTATAGTGTACCATTAAAGGAATTTGATAACAACTTTGATAAAATATTTCGTAAGCCTGATCCAAGAGAAATGGAAGATGCACAGATTGAGGATGAGGCTTTTGAAACTATTGACAACAAACAAAAAAAAGAGTATAATAAATATACGCATCCTTAACTCAGTTGGTAGAGTGTCACGCTTACACCGTGAATGTCGGCGGTTCGAGCCCGTCAGGATGTACCAAGAAAGTTATGCGGGATTAGCTCAGTTGGTAGAGCGAGTGCTTGCCAAGCACTAGGTCGTCAGTTCGAACCTGATATCCCGCTCCATTATATAAAGGTAAACAATGTCTGAAAGTAGAGCAAGATACACAAGTGAAGAGGCTGTATTAGCAGTCGGTAATAGATATGATTTGGTACTAATCGCAAGTTTACGTACACGTGAATTAAAACGTGGATTTAAACCAAAGATTACAACAACGGCGGGTACTACTGTTACTGCACTTCAAGAAATTGAAAAAGGTTTAGTATCCATTGATTATTTAAAACGATTAAGAAAATAACAGGAAGTGTGGCAGAGTGGTTTAACGCAACGGTCTTGAAAACCGTCGGTCTTTTACGAGTCCCGTGAGTTCGAATCTCACCACTTCCACCAAAAGGAACTTTATGAATAAACTAATCAGAGATGGTAAAGTTGCTATATTGTATAGTCCAGGATATGGTGCAGGATGGTATACTTGGAATAAAAAATTCCCTGAATTAATATTTGATCCAGGTATCGTTGATTTAGTAGAACATAATAAATTTGATGAACTAAAAACTTATGTCACACTAAAGTATCCTGAAATTTTTACAGGCGGTATGGATGATCTAAAAGTTGATTGGTTACCTGTAGGAATAGATTTTCGTATTACTGAATTTGATGGAAATGAAATTATAGAAACAAAAGATGAAGTAGATTGGATTATTGCATGACATATATCGTAGAACACAATGAGATTGAAAAAGAGTTTGTATCACTTGATATGGCAATGAATTACGCTAAAATGTTAGATGTGTTTGTTGTTATTAAAGGTAGTGATGGATTAGAGATTGCGGGCAAGTTTGGTGTAGATAGTGTTGAAGAAGGAAATTGCCCAGATGGGATACCATATGATTGGAATAAGTCAAGTCGCATAGGTAGAGTTAAAAAAGAAAGAGGTTAATATGCCATCAGTATTTTTAGTTAGTGATACACACTTCGGTCATGCCGGAGTTTGTCGTTTTACAGAATCAGATGGAATAACGAAAATTCGTCCATGGACTGATCCTGATGAGATGGATGAAGAAATGATCCGTCGTTGGAATGATAAAGTTCGTCCAAACGACAAAGTATATCATTTAGGTGATGTAGTTATTAACCGTAAAGCATTACCAACAATGGCTCGCTTAAACGGAGATAAAGTGTTAATACGCGGTAATCACGATATCTTCCGTGATGACGAATACCGTGAATACTTTCGTGAATTACGTGCATATCATGTTATGAACGGAATGATATTAAGTCATATACCTTTACACCCTGAAAGTTTAGGTAGATTTGGCACAAACATTCATGGGCACTTACATACTAACCGTGTAAAGAAAATTATAGGTGTAGATGTAAGAACAGGTGTGTTTAAATATAGTAATGAAATTGATGAACGTTATCATTGTGTTTGTGTAGAACAAACCGACTTTACACCTATCTTATTTGAAGATGTTATTAAACGAATTGAATCAGAGGGTGGAACAGTTGGATTTAAGAACGGTAACGGACCTACAATGTAAATTGAATATGTATATAACAAATAAGTACGAATCAATTAAACTACCGTATAGTAAGGAATTACTTGATTGGTTAAAGGAAAATTATCCGTTCTCTAAATACAAAATGATAAATTAATAGGGACATAAGTCCCTATTTTTTTGGGTAAATTACCTACATTTGTCACTAATTTGTAATATTTTTTTGATTAAATATTTGAGATAGTTCAAATATATGAACGGCAATTAAATAAATCGGCCACAACGATAGAGTGGTGCTGGAACTCGTAACCAGCAAATAGAGACTTAGGTCTCTATTTTTTTTTACAAAAACGGATTTAATTAATAAAGGAATAAATACGCATATTATGTTACACTTCATCAAAGACCTTTCACACCAATTATTAAACTTTATCAAAGATGATCCAGTAAGACCTGAGATTCCAACTGAATTTCGTGTTACTAATGGACGTTTGGTTGCAGCATTAGCGGACTCAAATATGGATCCTGATGCAATGGTATGTGTTAGTTTCCATGATTTTGTTCCAGAAGATGTTAATGGATTAAGTGAAATAACACAAGTGCCCACAACAGCTGTATTTTATACTATTTGGAGTTACAAAGCAGGCTCAGGGCAAAGACTATTACGTGAAGCAGTTAAAGGAATACAAGAACAATATCCTAGTATAACAAGATTTGTAACATTAAGTCCTAAGACAGAACTAGCAAAAAGATTCCATCTAAAGAACGGTGCTATTGTTTTTAGAGAAAATTTAGAAACAGTTAACTATGAGTATCTAAAAAACGATAAATAATAGTATGTCAAAAGCAAGTACAAAACTGCAAGAATTGGAAGAGGTTCAAACTGAAATTGAACAGTATGAACAAAGTGCAGAACTTGCAACAGATTTTATCTATGATGAACTTTTGCCATTATTAGAAGAATTTGAAAATGACAATGATGACCCTAATTATATGTACGGTGTCGCAACTCATGGTCTTTTTATAGAATTAATTCACCAATTAGGTGAAATGGGTTATACTGAAAAAGAACTAAAAAAAGAAATAAAAATCCATATAAACTCCTCATACGGACAAATAGTACACTAACAAAAGTACTACTTTTGTGTTATATATAAAATTTGACAATAACTCAAATTGGGTATATAATACACTTATGAACTCAAAAATTACCCGTAAACGTAGAACAGACCGCAATCAAGTGATATACTTTATACAAGATAAAGTAACACTAGAGTACTACATTGGTTTGACGGCTGTTTGCTATGCAGGTAATGTTCGCAAGACATTAGTACGCCGTATGCAAAAACACATGCAACGTGCCCTAGCAGAAAACAAAGATTGGGGATTAAGTCGTGCATTACGTGAACGTGGTGCTGACAGTTTTGTTTTTGGAGTCATTGAAGTAGTTCGTGGCAAGCGTCCTGCTCATGCACGTGAGACAGAATTGATTAACACATTGCAACCAGCATTAAACACATTCGGAGTAAAATGAAATTAAACGATATCTTACAATGGATCGGTGCAGTATTCATTATTGCAGGACATGTATGTAACGCAATTGGGCCTAGTGTTTATCCCTACAATATTGTAGCATTTACATTAGGTACAGTAGCATTTATGTGTTGGACGATACGTGTAAAAAATCGTCCTCAATTAGTTGTAAACATTGTGGCAATAGTAACTTGTTTAATGGGTTTAGTTAACGCATGGAACTAGTATGAAAGTTCATGGTGACTATATAGTGTATGCTTGTATGTTTATGGCATTATATTACAACTGGACTAATATACCACACCCTGAACCACAACGTGAAGTTAGAGGTATTTTAGAAAAGATACAACATGAATTCCCTCATTAAAAATTTGATGCGGCTAATTGTTTAACAAAGGAGATAATAGATGTTTGAGTTAATTTTTACGTTTTTAGTTGTTACCAAAACAGGACTTCCTAACTTTCAAGTAGAACGTATTAGTCTATTTCGTGAAATAGAGGCATGCGAAAAAACCAAAGACTCTATGGTCGCATATATGGATCAATTGGTAAAAGAAAACAAGATGTTTCCCGGTGTATTTGAATGTAGGAAAAAAAATATAGATTGAAATGTCAAATTTTCTATTACCAAACATTATTGACTATTATTAATAAACCTGTTAAAATATAATTTTAAGGACTAATGGTGAACTGGAAAAAAGTATTGACTATTATTATAGGAATAATAGTATTCATAATTTGGACTTATGTACCTGAAGATGAATATGAAGATCCTGATGAGAAATTTTCAGTAACCTTTACGTATGATTGCCGAAATATCATTGATGATACTGATGTTCCGCAACATGTTATTATTGAATGCAGACAATTAATGAAAGATTTACAAAATGAACCTAAAACAGATTAATGAAACACTTGACCATAAAATAACGAATGGCAGTGAATACCAGTGGAACTGCTATCCAGATGCACGATTCTTAGAATATGAAAGTGACTATGCCCATGTTTCAGTTATATTCAACACTACCGACCAAACAATATATGAGGTTGAAATTTCTGTTAAGCGTGATGCTTGGCCAAAAGATATGCGCCCGTATCGTTGGTTGAATCCTGATACCAAAGATATTATGATTGCCGAAGCAAAACAACGCAAGGTTAAATATCGTAAAGCATGGGACGATGTTAAGTATATTGATTTGGATCTTGAAGAAGATTTCCTTGAAAAGGCAAAAGCCATCTTTAATGGAGAACCTTTTGATACACGCATTCAAATGGAAGTTGACTTAGATGACGAAACCCTTCTTAAGTTGGCTGTAGAGGCACATAAGCGGGATATTACAATTAACAAATATATTGAAGAAGTTTTACAAGCCTTTATAGATAAGGAAAAACTGTCAACGGAATAAGTATATAACACGTTATATATGTATAGGAGACATGTTATGAAAAAACTCATTCCGTTATTATTAATTACACTAAGTGTTAGTGTAATGGCACAACATCACCATCATGGAAATTATGGTCGTAATTGGCAATCTAATCCCAATTGGTGGATAGCACCTGTTATGATTGGCGGAGTAATTGGATATGAATTAAATCGTCCACAACAAGTTATTATTCAACAACCTCCTGTAGTTGTGCAACAACCACCTATTATATATACACCGCAACCTCAACCAATGATACAACAACCTCCGTTAGGATATCATTGGCAAGAAATGATTGATCCTGTAACTAGCCAAAGAAAAATAGTATTAGTTCCGAACTAATTGATTTTTATTACTATTGATGTTATCATTCATTATGAATGATATATTAACTGGTACTTTTACCTGGATTAAAGATGACTATAAAACTTACCCCCTTCGTTTCTTTATGGAAGTACTTGCGTGGGCGATTAGCATTGGCTGTTCAATCACAATGGCAACAACCGTCCCTAATCCTCCTCTTATCATATTATATCCTATCTGGATTACTGGGTGTGCTCTGTATGCTTGGTGCGCTTTCTCTCGTAAAAGTTTTGGGATGTTGGCTAACTATCTCTTGTTAGTCACTATTGATACTATTGGGTTAGTTAGAATGATTTTTTAATATAATTAAAATATGAACGATTTAGAATTAGGTAATCAACATTATATAAACAAAGAATATGATGTAGCAAAAGAATGTTACGATAGAATATTAGAAATAGACCCTAATAATTTAACTGTATGGCATAACCGAGGCCTTGCTTGTACTCAAATGGGACTAAATGAAGAGGCAATTGAAAGTTTTAAGTTGCCCTGTAGTTATAATAGTGCTGAAAGTATTTTGAGTAGAGGTGTTGTAAAAAGGAATATGGGCCTCTATAAAGAGGCTATGGAAGATTTTGCAAAAACATTTTTATTAGAACCTGAACATCACACTGCATATAGCAATTATGGAAATACATTACGTGAGTTCGGTTATCCTCATGTAGCAATACCTTTCATACAGTTAGCACAACAATTTGATCCAGAAAACGTTAATTACAAATTAAATGAAAGTGTATGTCATTTAATGAAAGGTGATCTTATTGAAGGCTGGAAAAAATATAATGCACGGTGGTGGTATCAAAGTGATGTATGTTTTAAACCTAATCTACCTGGACCTGAATATGATGGAACACAAGATGTAACAGATAAAATTGTAGTTGTTTATTATGAACAGGGATTCGGAGATAGTGTCCAATTTATAAGATTTGTACCTGTCTTACAAAGTAAAGGTGCAAAGATTGCCATTGTAACTAAATCTCAACTATTAGATTTGTTTAAATTTAACTTCCCTGATTGCATAGTAATCAATGCAGAAGATCCTCTACCTCCTTATAACTATCATGTAGCATTAATGGATTTACCTAAATGTTTCAATACAACTATTGATACCATTCCAAGTCCTACACCATATCTAACAGTAGATGATAAGATAAAAAATGCTTGGAAGAAAATATTAGGTAAAAAGAAGAAACCAAGAATTGGCTTACTATGGAGTCCCAATAAAATTGCATTCATTAGCAGATTTCGTAGAATTGATTTAGAACAATTACTCTCAATAGTAGATGACGACCATGAATTTATAAGCCTCTCGTATGAAGTCCATGAGGAAGAGGAAGCATTACTTAATAAATATAATGTAAAAAATTATAGTGAGCATTTAACTGGATTTTATAATACTGCAGGATTGATTAGTCAATTGGATCTTGTGATTTCAATTGATACAGTAATACCTCATTTAGCAGGTTCAATGGGCATACCTACATGGGTAATGTTGTCTGATTATGGATGTGATTGGCGTTGGTTCTTAAATAGGAATGACAGCCCATTTTATAGTTGTATGAAATTATTCCGACAAAAGAACGCAAATTGGGATAATGTCTTAAAAGATATTACTTTAGACTTACAAAAAATTATTTGACATTAAATACGGGTTGTGATATACTACTCGTATGAAAAATAAAATTCTATCTTTCACTATTGAACAGCCCAAACACAGGGCTCACCGTGTGTTGTTTCAAGACAACACACCGTTCAAACCTAAGGTTGTGCAAAGCAAAATTGCGTACAATCGTAAACCTAAACATAAAGGAAATCAAAATGAATATTAAAACAAAAGCACTACTCCAGGCAATCGGAGTTACTTTCTCAGTTATTGTTACAGCATTGGGCGTAACCTATTTATTGTCTTTACTAAGTTCAGATGCTCCGGCATTATTTTCAATTGGAGTATTGTTAGGTATAATGTGTTATCTAGCATACACTTATATATTAAGTCGCTTAGAATCTCAGGAAATTTTAGAAAAACTTAACTCAACCAAGTAATCAAGGAGTCAATATGACTAAAGGGGTATGTCCAGTTTGTGATGGCACTGGAACAGGTGATAATGGTCGTGCATGTAGAAATTGCGGCGGGCAAGAAATGTATGGTCGTGGTACTGGAGAGGTAAATCTTAGACAAGATGGTACCCCTTGTAAACATGAATACAATAGTACTACAATTGGCCGTTGCTTAACTAGATACAAATGTATTCATTGTTCCTATCAATTTGACATTGATTCGGGTGATTAAAACGGTTGACAACAAATAGTTTCGGGTATATAATATAGTCTTATTCAGTTGATTAAAGGAGTTTTCAAATGGAACGTCTTAGCCCTATCTTGGAAGTTAATCAAAAAATCATGTTCGGTGATTTCACTAATACCGAATTAGATAGTATTATTTCTGCAATTAAGTTTGCACGTGCTAATATTGCAAAACAAAATAAACGTGAAATGACAATTGGATCAGTAGTCAAATTTGTTAGTTCACGTGATGGTCGTACTGTTCTCGGTACTGTCAAAAAAGTAAATCGTAAGTATATACTTGTAAACGAAAATGGTCGCCCATCTACTTGGAGAGTACCTGCTAACATGTTAGAAGTTGCGTAAAAACAACTTACCCAAATTTGACAATAAATCAGTTTGGGTTTATAATAAAGTCTTAATCAGTTAACACAAGGAGTTTTAAATGGCTTACATGTCTCAGGAAAAGAAAGCAAAAATCGCCCCAGTCGTTAAATCCATTCTTAAAAAGTTTGGCGTCAAGGGTTCACTTTCAGTTCGCCATCATTCAACATTGG
>Ga0114962_10004730_pt1 | contig 10801 bp, 6 predicted proteins | sample C_130820_MF_Meta_FD_87017 | JGI IMG/M metagenome (GOLD analysis project Ga0114962, IMG submission 87017) | Freshwater microbial communities from Lake Croche, Canada to study carbon cycling - C_130820_MF_MetaG | ecosystem: Environmental > Aquatic > Freshwater > Lake | place: Lake Croche, Canada...
GCCAAGGCCCTCTCCCCCACTCAGGTTTTCGATGCCATTGCGGTTCGCATCGACGGACCCAGAGCTTGGGACGAGAAACTCACCATTGGCTGGCACTTTAGGGACCTCGGGGAAACGCACCTCATGGAACTACGTCACGGTGTCTTGAGTCATCGCCAGGTGGAGGAAATCCCCGAGGGGATCACCACCATGATCCTCAATAGAGAAACTTTGGTGGGCATCATCACCCAGACCCTTGACCTCGTGGCCGCAATTGGCGATGGCAGTTTGGTGATCGAAGGTGAGGCTGCTGATCTCCTGAGCCTGGTTTCCTTTACCTCACCTGGCGACCCTTCCTTCCCCATCGTCACGCCTTAGCCCAAGGGGCTCAGTTCCAAGACCTGATTACTCAGGGCTGATTTCCACGCACCGAGAGCTACGGAATACGCCGTGGTGATCAGCCGAAAGCGGTGAGCAACTGGTTAAAGGTGTCCGAAGGCCTCATGACCGCTTCGGCCTTAGCGGGAACAGGTTGGTAGTAGCCACCAAGGTCGGCAGGCTTGCCTTGCACCGCAAGGAGTTCAGCCACGATCTGGGCCTCGGCTTCGCCTAGGGCCTTCGCGAGATCACTAAATCCCGCTGCGAGCTCGGCATCTTCGCTCTGGCCAGCGAGTTCTCTGGCCCAGTAGAGCGCCAAGTAGAAGTGCGAACCACGGTTATCAATACCGCCAAGCTTGCGGCTCGGTGAGCGGTCCTCGTTGAGCAAGGTCCCCGTCGCGCGATCTAAGGCCGAGGCTAGGACCTTGGCACGATCGTTGCCCGTGACCTCTGCCAAGTGTTCAAAGCTCACGGCGAGGGCCAAGAACTCCCCCAGGCTGTCCCAGCGCAAGTAGTCCTCGGCAAGGAGTTGTTGGACATGCTTTGGTGCAGATCCACCTGCTCCCGTTTCAAAGAGCCCGCCGCCATTAATCAGTGGAACGACAGAGAGCATCTTGGCGCTGGTGCCAAGCTCAAGAATGGGAAACAGGTCGGTGAGGTAATCACGCAGCACGTTGCCGGTGACAGAAATGCTGTTCTCTCCACGCCGGATGCGCTCCAAGGAGTAGGCCATGGCCTTCACGGGAGCCATAATCTCTAGGTGCAGGCCATCAGTGTCGTGCTCGAGGAGATAAGCCCGCACCTTGGTGATGAGCTGAGCGTCATGAGCGCGGGTTTCGTCGAGCCAGAAGATGGCTGGGTCCCCCGTTGCGCGGGCCCGACTCACCGCCAACTTGACCCAGTCACGAATGGGAAGATCCTTGGCCTGACACATGCGGAAGATGTCACCCTTCGATAGCTCAAGCTCGAAGATCACCGTGCCGGCGTCATCGCTAACCACGACGTGACCTTCGCCAGCAATCTCAAAGGTCTTGTCATGACTGCCGTATTCCTCGGCAGCCTGGGCCATGAGCCCAACATTGGCCACTGAACCCATAGTCGCGGGGTCAAAGGCTCCATGTGCCCGGCAATCATCAATGACGACTTGGTAGATCCCGGCGTAACTGGAATCGGGAATCACCGCCAGCGTGTCCGCTTCAGCGCCATCGGGGCCCCACATGTGACCCGAGCTGCGAATCATGGCTGGCATAGATGCATCCACAATGACGTCGCTGGGGACATGGAGATTGGTGATACCGCGATCAGAATCCACCATGGCAAGTGCTGGGCCAGAAGCGATCTCTGCATCAAAGGATGCGCGAATCTCTGCAGCATGGGACAGGGAGTCGAGCCCATCGAAGATTGCGCCGAGGCCGTTGTTAGGACTCAAGCCAGCGGCTTCGAGATCCGCCCCATATTTCGCGAAGCTCTTCGGGAAGAATGTCCGGACCACATGACCAAAAATAATGGGATCAGAAATCTTCATCATGGTGGCCTTGAGGTGCACGGAAAAAAGGATGTCCTCTTCCTTCGCACGAATGATCTGTGCTGCAAGGAAGTCATGAAGTGGAGCCACTCTCAAGACGGCAGCGTCAACAATTTCCGCTTCTAGAACAGCAACCGGAGCACGCAGCGCTGTGCGCTTGCCGTCTTTAGTGACGAGTTCCACGGTCAAGCTTCCAGCCTGAGCCATCACTGCTGACTGTTCCGTCGAACAAAAGTCATTAGCCTCCATGTGGGCCACATCGGTCTTTGAATCCTTGGTCCAAGCACCCATGCGGTGAGGATGAGACTGGGCGTAGCGCTTTACTGAAGCAGGGGCGCGCCTGTCGGAGTTACCTTCGCGCAAGACGGGATTAACCGCACTGCCGAGCACCTTGGCATAGCGCGCACGGTTCTCACGTTCGATATCGCTCTGGGGGTCATCGGGGAAATCAGGCAGCGCGTAGCCCTTTGCCTGAAGTTCGGTGATTGCCGCCTTGAGCTGAGGGACGGAGGCCGAGATGTTCGGGAGCTTGATGATATTTGCGGTCGGCGAAGCAACGAGGAGGCCGAGCTCAGCGAGGGCGTCATCTACGCGTTGAGCTTCATCGAGTTGATCCGAAAATACTGAAAGGATGCGAGCCGCCAGGGAGATGTCGCGGGTTTGCACATCTATGCCCACGCGCGAGGCGAATGCCTGGACGATGGGCAGCAGGGAATAGCTAGCGAGGGCTGGTGCCTCATCGGTATGGGTGTAGATAATTCTTGAGCTGCTCACGGACTAAGGACCTTCCGATTAATGGGGTTACTTCCAAGATAGACCGAAGATGGCCCGGCGGAACTCGGCACAAATTGAAGATCTCTACAGAGTGGGAAAGAGAAATCCCGGCCCTGTTCCCTAGGGAACGTGGCCGGGATTTCTGACATTGGTGGCGGGGGCAAGATTTGAACTTGCGACCTTCGGGTTATGAGCCCGACGAGCTACCAGACTGCTCCACCCCGCAGAGGAGATGATAGTTCTCCTTAGTAAGAGCCACAAACTGGAGCTTTCGAAGCGCCTTCAACTAGCCAATAAAAGCCGTGATCGACTAGGTCGGGGGGCCGAGATCGTGCTAGGCAATGGCCATGACTGAAGCAACGGATAGAGCATTCTTACTTTTCGAACAGGCCATTGGGACTCCAGAGGGCCATGGTGACTGGTACACCATGACCCAAGAAACCATCAATGGTTTCGCTGATCTCACTCAAGATCACCAGTTCATCCATATCGACCCTGAAGCCTGCAAGACCCTGTCGCCCTGGGGCGTACCCATCGCGCATGGCTTCCTCACGCTTTCGATGCTGACCCACCTCTGTGGCTCCATTCCTCAAGATTCCGATCGCATCCAAGGTGCGGTCATGGGCGTGAACTACGGCTTCGACAAAGTCCGTTTCGTTTCACCCGTGAAGGTCAATAGCGCCATTCGGGCAAGTTCTGTGATCAGCGCTGTTGAGGCCAAGGGTGATGCACTCCAAGTCACACGAACCGTCACCGTTGAAATTCAAGATGAGGCAAAGCCCGCCTTGGTGGCTGACTGGCTTACCCGAATTGTCTTCGGCTGAGTAGCCGAGAGCGAAGCCCGCTACTGCTTAGTACTTGGCTTTGTCGTCGTTGTCGACTTGGGCTTATTGCTAGCGCCAGTCGTTGAAGATGTTGACGGGACGAGTTTTTTAGCATCGGCAATGGCCGTTCCCATGATTTGAATCTGGCGCTGGTACTCGGCCAAGTTCCCTGCCTTGAGTGCCACTTGGGCTGCGTCATAAGCATCGGAGGCCTTGGCGAGCAAGCTATTCACCGTTACCTTGGCGTTAGATCCCCCGCCGGAGGCACCGCCTGGTGATGGAGGTAGAGATGCACCCTGACCTAAAACATCAGCAAGTGCCGAAGCCAGATCCTGAGCGATGGCCACCTTCTGGTCTAAAACCGTGATGAAGTACTTGAGCTGCGGTAGCGGATTGCCCGCGGAGGAAACGTAAAGCGGCCTGGCATAGAGCATGGTGTGACCGACCGGCACCATCAAAAGATTACCGAGCAGAACGTTTGATCCATGTTGGTCAAGAGGCGTAATGATGCGTGAGACCTTTGAGGACTGCTGGATCTCGGCGTCCGCCTGGACAGGACCAAGCACGCTTTGGCCACGCGGAGTGATGTAGGCCTTGATCTTCCCTCGGTCTGGTCCATCGGAGGCCACCGTAAGGAAAGCCGCCAAATTCTGAATCTGCCCGCTTGAGGTTGGCACCATTGCCTCAGTCCAGGTAAACACCTGCTCGCTTGATCCAGGCAGCGCCATGACCTGAGCAAGAGGACTCATCCGACTCAAGGTCGAGCCCGAGATAAATCCTTGAGGAGTGGTGGTCTGCGTCACGGCAAGGGCCTGATCGGGGGCACCAGCACCTGAGGTGGGGGAAATCATCCAGGTGTCAGACGAGTTGTAAAAGCCCGTTGGCGAGGTGGTGTGATAGCGCCCGTAGATCGCTGATTGAGCCCCAAAGAGGTCGGCGGGGTAGCGCAGGTGAGCACGAAGTTCAGGCGAGGCCTCATCGAGGGAACTAAAGAGCGAAGGGAAGGCTGTTTCGTAGGCCTGGATGATGGGGTCACTGGGGTCGTTGACGTAGAAGTTCAACGAACCGGTGTAGGCGTCCACAACGGCCTTCACTGAGTTGCGTGCGTAGTTGTAGCTCGCCGGCATGGTGGAGCCTGGCGGCGTCTGCTGCGTTGCAATGTCTTGGCTGAAGGGATAGGCCGATGAGGTCGTATATCCGTCGACAACCCACTTCAGATGGCCACCGACCACTGTTCCATAGATCTCTGAGTCGTAGGAGAGGAAGGGAGCAGCCTTGTTCACCATGTCGCGAACGTCACGCACGGCGATGATTCGCGACTTAGGCGTAATGAGATTTGAAATGAGGAGGTTGAAGTCATTCAATCGCAGTGCGAAAGCTGCGCGCTTGGCAAGGGAAGAAAGCTGAACGCCGCCCTTGCCTACATAGTGATTCTCGACGCTGGTCCCAGACTGAGGTGACTGATAGTCAACTTCGGTCTGCTTCGAGTTCGCCACAACGTAGCCAGGATCATCCACGCCGAAGTAAATCCCCGACTGCTTGAGGACGGGAGCACCATTGGTAGAAACTGGTGGCACATCGGAAATCGCAAAAGCTGGGTTGCCATTGGAGGCCACCTGGTTGGCTGGAGCAAGTGCAGCACCCGTTCCATGGGTGTACTGCAGATGCGAATTCACCCACGAGGTATTGGGGATGTCTGCCGGATTGAGCTGGCGCACACCGAGCAGCGTTGGCGTCATCTTGCCTTGGAGCTTGTAGCGATCTACGCCCAAGCTGGTGAAGGTGTAGTACGCGCGAAGACCCTGAAGCTTGTTAAAGGTCTGCAGTGAAACATTGGGAGATGGGTCCCAAAGACGCATATTCGCCAGGGTCGGACTGGCGGCAGCCACCTCTGTGGTGCTCGGCGCACTATTGCCAATAAAGGGCGTGGTCTTCACCTTGTCCATGGAATAGGCATGGCGAGTAGCAGCGATGTTGCGCGTAATGAGCGTCTTCTCAAGCGAGCTCTGCGCGGGGTTCACCTTAAAGGTTTGAAATGCAGCTGGGTAAATCACGCCGATAACAATGGCGACAAAACCCCAGACTCCGACAGCCAACACGGGAAGCGTCCATCCGCGCTGGCGGATATTCCATAGAAGAACGGCAGCGGCGAAGAGGGAGGCAAAGACCAGCAAATTGAGCGCAGGGATCCTCACGTGCACATCGGTATAGCCAGCACCTTCGACGTAACCGCTGCGGCTCGTGGCCAAGGCATAGCGCGCCATGACGTAACCCACGGCCTTGGTGATGGCAATAAGCGCGAGGAGTACCGAGAGATGGGCCTTGACTGCAGGCATTACCCGCAGATCGCCCGGCCGAACGCGTATGCCGCCGTTGAGGTAGTGCGCAAGGGCAGAGATAAAGAGCACACCCAGGAGTGAGAGAAAGGTCCAACGAATGCAGAACTGAAGAAAGGGGAGACGGAAAATGTAAAAGCCCACATCGCGACGGAACTGCGGATCAGCAATGCCGAAGTTCCTCGCGTGGCTGAAAAGCACCCAGTTTTGCCATTGACCGATAGTCCCTGAGGCGGCGAGCAGGCCAAGGACCACACTGACGACGGAATAAATCCTGCCGGCGATGGGATGCACGACTTCTTGGAACTTCGAGACCAATTCATCGTCAGCAAAGCTGACGGGTTCTTTAATGCCAAGGCGATCACAGATCAGGAGATTGATGAAGAGCGCTAGGGCAAATGCAGCGCCAAAGGATGCGAAGAGGCCAATCTTCGTAGCCAGGAGTTGCCACCAGACGCTGTGGTACCCCTCTGAGGAGAACCACATCGAATCAGTCCAGATCGTGGCCAAGCTCTTGAGCGAGAACAGGAGCACAATGCCAATTGCGAGTACGGCAATTACCAAAGGGCGTCGGCTACGGCTCGAGCGAGGCAATGGCGTAAGGGATCCCTCGGTTTTCACGACCCGCTCAGCCTAGGGCGCCTCATCAAGCTTTAGGTGGCGGGGATCACGAGGCAGCGACAACCCGGGTGAACTGGGCCATAGGCGTGTCCCGAAGGGAAGTTTGAGCCAGCCGCAACAGGGCCACTCTTGGCATTGGTCGCACAGCCTTCGCAACCTTCCACCGCGATAAGCCAAGTGAGCAAGGAGCCAGAGGACGCTGATGCAACCCCGGCGCCAAAGGCTCCAACGACGCCGTCACTGACGAACTCTTCAACCCGGGCACCGCGCCAAGGCCTATAGGCAGCCTGAACCACGTCCGCGGCATCCGCATCATTTTCAGCGGTGAGCCTCCGACGAATATCGGCGGTCAAGCTTCGAGCCAGGGCGTCGGCCAGACCGGCAATTTCCTGGGCTGATGGGGGCTGACCCTTGCTCCCGTGCTCTGCGGCAAAGTCAGCACCACAGCGTGCTGCTTCGGCGAGGGCATCGGCAAAAGCATTCGCATAACGGTGATTATGCAACTCTTCGGGCTCCAGGATGTTCTCGCTCCACACGCCCTTGGCCTTGCGCAATTGAACGAGCACCTGACCCTGATCATCTTGCAGCACGCGCTTGACCTTGCGGGCCAGATTCCCCGTCACCGAGGCAAGCAGTTCATCACGGCGGGCGGCAGCGAGTTCAGGAGCACCGCTGGGAAAGGCTGCTACCTGCTTGGGTTCAGGTTTTTCGATGCTCGCAGCATCACTGCGCACTGACTCACGAATCTTTGCAAAGAGTTCATCAACTGATGGTTGTCCATCTTCGGTCTCGGCCTCAGGCTGGCTAGGAAGGCTTGAAACCGCTTCGGTAGGGTTATCAGTTGATTTGCTAGCACTCTTGCTTGATTCGCCAGTAGGCGAAGGAGTGCTGCTGACTTCGGCCTCTTCAAAGGTGCGCTCAGAACGCTCAACAACTTCTTCTTCGTCTAGGGGCGGTGGTACGGGAGAGCGGCGAATGACTTCTTGTGCAGCGCGACGGGCTGCGTCATCTGAACCAGCCAGATTGCCCAGCACGTCATGTACGGACTGTTGCAGATCATTAACCGCCCGCTGAATCTCATCACGAGCGGCGCGCATCTGCTCAATCTGGAGGTGGATGCCCTTGCGCTTCTCCCCCATGTCCGCCAGAACCTTCCGACGAATTTCGCGAGCTTCTGCCACGATCCCTCGGCCTTGATCGCGAGCACTATTGACGAGCATCTCGCCGTTTGCATGAGCTACTTCGCGAGCCTTCTCTGCAGCAATTTGCGATTCTTCAAGCACGGCCTTGGCTTCGAGTTCGGCTTCAGCGACCTTCGAGGTGGCACGCTCTTCAATGTCCGCGGCAAAAATTGCAACCCGCTCATGAGCGGCGGCCACAATCTGTGCGGCTTGAGCTTCAGCAGTGGCAACTAATGCCGCAGCTTCATCGTGTGCGCGGCGAACGAGTGCGGCGGAATGTGACCCCACTCTTGCCACGAGGTCATCATCATCAAGCGCAGCCGTGGATGATGCTGCGGCACGAGGAAGCGGGGAGGCGGACTTGGCTTCACCTAATTGACGGCGCAGCTCAAGTTCACGACTGCGCAGTTCTCGAAGTTCTCGGTCAAGGTCACCGATAAGGCGACGGACCTGATCGGGGTCATAACCGCGGCGAACCAGGGCAAGGTTCGCCGTTGAAGGAGAGTTTGCGGGATTGCGGTCGAGGAAACCCTCGTTTCGGCCAGTGCTCATCGGCTCCACACTACGCAACAGCCCTCACCCATGCGGGGGACAGGGATAAAGGCTTGGTGGCATGGAGGGCTAGGAGGGCCTGACGCAGGGAGCTGACCTCGACAATGCGCAGATTCGAACCTGCCCCAAGCCTCGCCGCGCTGGCCTCTCCCTTGGGCACCAGAAAGATCCGAGAACCCGCTTGGCCGACGACTACGGCCTTTTGGCGCACAGCACCCACATCCCCAACCCGACCCGAGACTGCCATGGTCCCGGTGGCGGCCACCGTCGAAGCGTGGGTCACTGCTCCGCCGCTGAGCTCATCAAGGATCTGCAAGGTCATCGCCAGACCGGCTGATGGTCCTCCGATGAGCGCAGTGTTGATCTCCACCCTTATCGGCCAGCGGTAGGAAATCGCATTGCTTACCGAAACTCCTAGCGCAGCGCGCTGTGGCCCAGAGACGCCGGGGCACAGAGAACGACCACTAGGCGAAGCAGGCTCACCCAGGGTGACCGACACGGGCTTTGCTGAGCCGTAGCTGAGGGCACCGACGTCAGAAAACTTCGCTTTGCGAACCATGAGCTTCACTGCGGTGCCTGGAGAAGCATGGTGGATGACGCGAATCAGGCCACAGGAGCTGTTCACTCGCTGTTCATTGGCGGACACCACAACATCGCCAACATGGAGAAGTCCCTGAGCCGTGCCGCTCTTGCTGAGTGCATCGATGCGAGCTCCGACGACCTTGGCGTCAAAGCTGAGTTTCAGCTCAGAAAAGGCTGCAGCGCGAGCCGCATTTTTTGAATCAGCCATTTGGAGATAGCCCTGGGCAATGAGTTGCTCTTCATCACCGCTAGGCCCAAGCAGCGCTTCGCTGGGAACAAACTCTGCATTGCTGTTCGTGTGGAAGTACAGCCACTGATCAAGATTGAGTGGCGAGAGCAACACATCAGCCATGAGGACTTGTCCGTGATGCTTATTCGTCGGCGTTTTGAGCTGGCCTGGAGCACTGATGTGCACCATTGGCCCTACGGCTGAGGCGCTCCCTGGGGTAATGGCATAGCTATGCATGGGCACGAACCAGCCCACGACAAGGACGAGAGCCAAAAGGATGGCCCCCTTCAGCCAGGGTCGCAATCGACTCCGCTTAAGACCAAGTTCATCCGCACTTTGCGCGGATGTGGATGCAGAGGAGGGCTGAGGAGGGATACTGGACACCATGGTCGATCCTGACAGGTCAGCAAGCCTCTCGCGAGACAATGCGCTCGCCGAGCGCAGGATAGGCATCATCCTCGCTGGCCACCGAGGTGATCTGGACCTCGCCGCAGAAGGTCTTAGCGACTCTGATCCCAGTATTCGTGCTGCGGCGCTTGGAGCTGTGGCGAGAGCTGGAGGCTGGACGCAGGACTTGGCGCGGAAGGCAATGAGCGATGCTGATGTCTTGGTGAGAACACGGACTTACGAGTTGATTAGCTCCGCCGAGGGCCTCAATGAACTTCTGCGCTCTGGGCTGAGCGATGAGGACCCACTTGCGGTAGTGGCCTGTTGCGCAGCCCTTGGGAGGCTAGGGATCAAGGACGCAGTGGCTCAGCTCGCAGGCTTGGCGGGCGAGCATCCCGATCTGCGTTGCCAAGAAGCTGCTGTCGCAGCCCTCGGTGAGATTGGAGATCCTGCAGGCTTAGCCGCAGTCCTTGAAGCCACAAAGGCAAAACCAGCGGTTCGGCGCCGGGCAGCCGTTGCACTCGCAGGATTTGAAGGCAAAGTTGTTGAAGATGCCCTGGATCAGCTCGCCGAAGATCGCGACTGGCAGGTCCGTGACGTGGTCACCAGACTTCGTCGCGACCCCATCACCTAAGACTGACTGACTTGGCTCACGCGCCAAGCGAATGTGGCTAAGGCTGCTTGAAGATGGCCTTCAAGGAGGACAGAGAACCCAAACAGTTCCCCGCACCGGTAATGGAGGTCAATTCAGGGTCTGGGTATTCGACCACGGAAACTTCAGTGGCAGTTGCAATCATTTCTCCTATGCCATGAAGTTGCGCCGCCCCGCCAAAGAGATGGATGCCGCCATCGATAGCATCTTGCGCGAGTTCTGGCGGCGCAAGAGCCAGCGCTTTCGTAACCACTGCAACAATTGATCGACGTATTTCCGCAATCGCCACTTCAATCTGTGCACCAGAAATCAGCGCTGAGGCGGGTTCCCCAGTTGCTCCCTCGCGACCCATGACCTCGAGCGTCCGTGTTGGGTCTTCGAGCATCTGAGGGAGCGATCGCTTAATTTCTTCCGCTGACCGATCCCCCACCACTACCCCCGCCCCACTGCGTAAGGCCGCGGCAATTGCGGCGTTGATGTCCTCACCGCCAAGACGAATGGCTTCTCTGGAGACCACACCGCCAAGAGAAATCATGGCGGCTTCGGTGGTGCCAGCGCCGAGCGAAACCATCACCGAGCCGGTCGGCTCCTGGATAGGAAGGTCGAGTCCTATGGCTCCGGCAAGAGATTGTTCAATCACCTCAACATGGCTTGCGCCCGCTTCGCGGGCAGCATCCATCATGGCCCGACGCTCCACTGAGCTTGCCACCGCCGAAGACAGCACTAAGACGCGAGCGCGGGAGAGTCTGTTAATTCCTATGCGTTTGAAGGCTGCAGTGAC
>Ga0114962_10004731_pt1 | contig 10801 bp, 10 predicted proteins | sample C_130820_MF_Meta_FD_87017 | JGI IMG/M metagenome (GOLD analysis project Ga0114962, IMG submission 87017) | Freshwater microbial communities from Lake Croche, Canada to study carbon cycling - C_130820_MF_MetaG | ecosystem: Environmental > Aquatic > Freshwater > Lake | place: Lake Croche, Canada...
GAGGCTGTTAGCGGTTTAGGCTGTAGGCTGTTAGGTGAGAATGAAAGAAGCCGGAGGAAGGATCAAATTGATGATTGAACAAGTAGGATAACTTCTGACCTAACAGTCTAAAAGTCTTCAGCCTAAAAGCCTTGGCCCTCACACCGCTTCCGCCAGGAGGGCTTGTTCGGGAGTCGGTTCATCCTCGCCGCGACGAGCGCGCTCAACCCTCTCGAGATAATGATCGAGGACCTTGTCGGGGATGCCTGGGATCCGGGCCGTGGAGAAGGCCTTGATGGCCTCCTCCCATTTGCGCTCGCGGAAGAGGATGACTCCCTTCCAGAACTGGTCACGGCTCCTTTCCCGCTCGGGAGAGAGGGAAAGCTTCGGCGCAAGGAATTCGTACAACTCGACACGACGGCGGGTTCCGGCGCGCTGAAGAAGATCGATAGGTCGACCCTCCACACTCTCGGAAGCCATCTCGTAGGTGAGCGGACCGCTCAGGATGCGGCATCCGTACTGGGCGCAGGCGGCGGAGAGGTGGCGGGCAAATTCCACAGCCGGCCCGGAGACGCTGTAACGTCCGATCCGCGCCCCGCCGAACGCGGCGGCGATCATCGATCCGGAATTCACGCCGACTCGGAAATCGAGTCGCTTCTGCCAGCGGCGGTCGCACTCGCGGTTGAGCTCCTCGAGCCTCGAGACGAGATCGATCGAGGCAACCGCGGCCTTGGAGGCGTGGTTGGCGGCACCCTCGACCGGGAGCGGCGCACCGAAGACGACGCGGATGCTCTCGCCGGAGCACTCGTCGAGGTAGCCCCCCACATCGACGAGAAAGTCCGAGGCGGTTCGCAGGTAGAGGTTCATCAGGGCCACATAGTCGGCCGGTCGCAGCACCTCCATGAGCTCGACATGGTTGTGGATGGTGCAGACGATCACCGATGCCTCATGAAGTTCCCCCGGGAAGTCGACGGGAAGTTGCCCGTCGACCAGGCTGCCGAAAATCGCGGGGCGGAGACGTTGTCCAAAAAGACGACGCAGGATCGCCTCGCGGGATCCCTCGAGCGTCTGCCGGAAGATCAGGACCGCCGAGATGACAAGGATCAGGGCCAAAACTCCCGGAATCGGGTCGAGGTGGGTTCCGTAGAGTGTGGCGACCAGCGAGGCGCCGAGCAGAAGCAACCCGGCGGTGACGGCGATCAACGACGCCTCGCGAAGAGTAGAGCGAAGCGTGACCCAGACCAATCCGGGAAGGAGAATTACAGCCATGACGATCGGAAAGGCCCGCGACGACGAAGGGAGAGCCGTGGCATGGATAAAGTATTTCCAGAGCAAGGCGACCGACGCCAGGGCTCCCGTGGAAAGCACAAGCATCATGACCGCCAGTGCCACAACGGAAAGAACAAGGAAGGTTTTGATCTGCCTCATGTCAGCCGGAAAATGTTCTGAAGAAAGGGTTGGAAAATCGGGTCTTGGGATCCTTGAGCGGATCCCACCCACAGAGGGTTTCACCAAGGGAGGAGGTAATCAAGCATCCCTGCTCGGGGAGTCGGTTCAGGAGGGCTCAGGTAAGTCCCTTCCTGCCCCGCGGTTTCTTTCTCCGAGAGAGGGAAAACAAAGCCGCCAGGAAGCCGCCCAGTCCCGCCAAGCCGGTGCCTTTGCCCCCCGGATCTGCGGAAAGGACTTCAAGCAGTCCCTCCTCCAGTTCGGCGCAGGAACCAAAACGACCCGCGGGATTGGAATGCATCATTCGGGCAAGAAGCACCCGCGTCCCCTGGGAGCACCCCTTCTCCGGAAGGCGGAGGGGAACCGCCTTCAATGCCTGCAAATCGAGAAGGGAAAGCCCCTCGGTGGCAAAGGGAGGATGGCCGAAGAGCGCGTGAAACAGACACCCCCCGAGACTGTAGATGTCGCTGAGCGCATCGCCGCGAAATCCCCTCAGGATCTCAGGCGCCACGTAGTCCGGGGTAGCCAACAAGTGGGCGGCGGCCACGGGCTTGCTTCGTGTACTGAGGGCGAGGCCGAAGTCCCCGAGTTTTGCGCCGCACGAGGCTGTCAGCAGGATGTTCGCCGGCTTGAGATCACGGTGCACAATCCCCTTCGCATGCGTGGCGGAGAGTCCCTTGAGGACTTCAAGGATGATCCGGAGCGCACGCTCTTCACCCAGCGCTCCTTCGGCACTGATCAGGTCGTGAAGAGATCCCCCTTCCATCAACTCCATGGAGAGTCGGGCGCCCTCCCCATCCTCCTCCAAATCGATCATCCTCACAATCCTCGGATGATCCACCAACCCCGAAGCGACCGCCTCGTTCCGAAGCATCACTAGGTGCTCCCCGTAATCGGGCATTCCTTTTTCCAGCACCTTGAGGGCCACGTCGCTGTCGGTTCCCTCGGCACGCGCTCGGAAGACGGGGCCGCTCCCTCCGTAACCCAGCACGCCCGAAATCCGGTAAGCGCCGGTGCGTTGACGGACCATGACCTCCGCCCGGCAACCGGGACACCTCACCTCGAAGTAGAGAGGCATCCCCTCCACCTCGAGCGTCACGCCGCAAGCTGGGCATGGCTCCGTCCGGGATGTTGATGTGGGAAGCGACATCATTTGACCCTAACCGCAGTAACGACCATCCTTCAAGCGGCTCGCCGCAATCGGTGTGCAAAAAACCATGATCGAACCAGCCCTTCACGAGATTAACGCCACATCCGAGGATGCCCGCCAGCGGGTCGATATGGTCTTGGTGCGCTACCTTTCCCACCTCTCCCGCTCCAAGATCCAATCCCTCGTGAAGTCCGGGAGAGTCACCCTGCGCGGTGAGCCTGTCCGCAACAACGACGAGGTCAGGGAGGGGGATCTCTTCCGTGTCGAGGAGGAGCCGCCAAAGCCTCCCGTCGGGGCGCGTCCCGAGGATATCCCCCTTGAGATCCTCCATGAGGACAAGGACCTGCTCGTGGTCAACAAACCGGCCGGCATGGTCGTCCACATCGGAGCCGGTCATGAGGAGGGAACCCTCGTCAACGCCCTTCTCCATCACGGCGCCTCACTCTCCAGCGGCTCCGAGGAGCACCGCCCCGGCATCGTCCACCGACTCGACAAGGAAACCAGCGGCTGCATCGTCGTGGCCAAGAACGACCGGACCCACGCGGCACTCTCGGCGCAGTTCGCCGACCGCCAGGTGAAGAAGACCTACCTAGCGATCATCCGGGGAGCGACTCGCCACACCAAGGGGACCGTCGACCTTGCGATCGGACGCCACCCCGTCCAGCGCCAGAAGATGACTCCGCGACGCGCCCCCTCCGGCCGTGACGCCGTTACCGATTACGAACTCCTCGCCACCCGCGACGGGTGGTCGCTCATCTCCTGCATGCCGCGCACGGGACGCACCCACCAGATCCGCGTCCACCTCCAGCATCTCGGACATCCGATCGCCGGCGACCCGCTCTACGGCAAGCGGGACAAGTTCGAGCGGCACCTACTCCATGCCTGGCGGCTCGAGTTCACCCACCCCTCCACCGGGGAGATGATCCGCTGCGAGGCCCCCCTGCCCGCCGATTTTGGGCTCGTTCCGATACCCCCCTCGAAGGCAGCATCACTCTCCAAGTCATGAGTCAGGAATCCTTCCAGCAAGCCCTCGATGCAACGCTCCCCATCCTCAGGAATATGAAGAAAGGTCTCGGCAAGAAACCGACGGCCACACTCGCCAGTCTCGAGCAACTCTCCGCAATCGACCCGGTGAAGTATCCTCCCGCCCCTTCCCCCACACCGACTCCCTGTGCGGTTTCCACACCGGCAGACGACGGACGCCTCGCGAAACTGGAGGTTCTTAAAAAGGAAATCCTCACCTGCACTCGCTGTCCAAATCTCGTCTCCAGCCGCACGCAAGTGGTCTACGGGGTCGGCAATCCCTTCGCGGAACTGCTCTTCGTCGGCGAGGCCCCCGGCGAGGAGGAGGATCTGCGCGGAGAACCCTTCATCGGCAAGGCAGGCCAACTCCTCACCAAGATCATCGGCGCCATGGACTACACGCGTGAGGAGATCTTCATTGCGAACGTCCTCAAGTGCCGCCCCGACATGCCCGATGGTGAGTCTGGTAACCGCAAACCGAAGCCGGCCGAGATGGCGACCTGCCTCCCGTGGCTCACCAAGCAGATCGAGCTTATCAAACCCAAGGTCATCGTCGCCCTCGGCCTGACCGCCGTCGAGGGACTCCTCGGCGAGCCGAGCACGATGCGCGATGTCCGCGGCAAGTGGCTCGACTACCACGGCGTGCCGCTGATGCCGACCTACCACCCCGCCTACCTCCTTCGTAACCAGACGCTCGCCGAGAAGCGCAAGGTCTGGGAGGATATGCTACTCGTGCTCGAAAAACTCGGCCGTCCGATCAGCGCCAAGCAGCGCGGCTACTTCCTCGAGAAGGGCCAGTAAAATATGGAACTCAGGAAATCAGGAAAAAGAGACAGGTAGAATGTCATCATCGGGGGCAATCCTAAACTGAGCGAAAAACCACGGACCAAACGAAAGAAAACGAACGGATAATCGGCGTCAGGACGCGGAGACATCAACCCTTACCCTTCCTGATTTCCTGAGTTCCATATTCCTCTCTTCATGCCCCCTATCGCTCCCCGACAGCATTCCTGCGGTGGCATCCCCGAGCGGATCCTGCGGACCGTTTTTCATTGGTTGGTGATCAAGGGGTGCTGGCTGCTCTTCACCCTCACCTGCCGCGTCCGCGTCGTGATGCTGGCCCCCGTTCCGAAACACGGTGCGCTGATCATGGCCTCGAACCACATCAGCCACTTCGACCCTCCGATCATCAGCGGATTCTTTCCCAGAAGGCTCGACTGGCTCGCCATGGAGGAACTCTTCCGCTCGGGCTGGGGGCGCCGGATCTTCACCTGGCTCAACTGCATTTCCGTCGAGCGCGGCGGCTCAGACAGGACCTCCCTGCGCCACGCGCTCCATCGACTCGCCGACGGACGCGTCATCGGCATCTTTCCCGAGGGGGGCATCCGGGCCGGCGACTGGTCGATCCTCAACGGTGCCGAGATGAAACCGGGCCTCCCGGCTCTCAGCATCCACTCGGATGCCGCGATCATCCCTTGTGCCCTGATCGGAAGCGACCGGCTCTACAAGCCCTCCAACTGGCTCCGACGCACGACCCTGTATCTGGCGATCGGCGAAGCGATCGAGCCCCCCAAGGATGATGCTCGGCAGGCGGGAGCGAGGGGGCGCTTCGCCGCGGAACTCTCGAACGCCTTCACCGCGATGCGCGAGGAGGTCGTGGCACGCTTCGGCCTCTCGCCGGACGACCTACCGCAGACACCGCAGGCGAGAAAGGGGGAACATCCATGATCTCCCTGCTCAACAGGACCGCCCACGCCGGGATGGATGCCATCATGTGCGCCATGATGAACACCGCCCAATGGCGCCTGCGCCGCCACGCGGTGAGCAAGGAGCGCCTCGAAGAGTATCTCACGGCCTGCGAGAAACTCGACCACCGAGCCTACTACGCGACCCCCGCGGAGGATCCCTCGATGCACCAACCGGAGTGGAGGCGTGACGGGCACCGCCTTTCTTGGACCTCCCCCCTGCAGGGTCCCCACCGCGAGAACAACACGGCAAGGGCCCTACTCTACGACGCCAAGAATGACACCAAGGATCCCGGGGAAGCCCCGACCCTGATCCTGATGCATGCCCTGATGTCAGCCAACGACCTCGGCTACCGGAGGATCGCATCACGATTCAATTTACGCGGTTGGAACGTGCTCTTCCCCCACCTCCCCTACCACTACAGCAGGCGCCCGAAGGGGTACGCCAACGGAGCCCTCACCATCACCTCCGACATTGTCCGCAATGCGGAGACCCTGAAACAATCGGTCATCGAGCTGCGTCAACTCATCGACTGGTCGCGCGACCGAGGGGCCCCTCGGATCGCTCTCTTGGCCACCAGCTATGGGGCCTGGGTAGCGGCCCTTGCTCTCTCGATGGAGGAGACCGATTTCTCGATCCTGCTCCAGCCAGTGGCCGATGTCCGTCACGCCACCTTCGGGAGCCCGGCAAGCCGCATGATGGCCGGATTACTGAAGGGAAATGGCATTCACCCAGAGGCGATTGACCGCCATGCCCACCTGAGCTCACCCCCCCATCTCACCCCTCGTACGCGCCCCGAAAGAATCACAATTGTGGGAGGGTGTTATGACCGACTTTCTCCTTCAGATACCTTGATTGATCTTTCCAACCGCTGGGGGGCCAGATACCTTGAGGTCGAACAAGGACACTTCGGTTATGGCGCCATGAAACTGGGTCTCGCCGAAGCCGATCGATTGATCGCCACGCCCACTTCATAGCCCATAACTCAGGTTATTGATGTCCGCCTTCATACTGTAATCATGAAGATTATCGTCACCCTAGGCCCAACTCAGGAGTCGCTTGATGCCATGCGCCTGATCAGCAATCGATCGACCGGCGATCTGGGAACCAAATTAGCGCTCCACTTACAAAAATCCGGACATCATGTGCTCGCCCTCCGCAGCACTGGATCCACGGCCGACCAAGGGGATCTGCTGACGCAGTGCACCCGCGTGATCCCCTTCACCACCACCGAGGATCTTAAAAACGCCTTGGAGTCGCTTTCCTCGGAACGCCACGTTGATGCCATCTTCCACGCTGCGGCCGTGAGTGACTTTTATCTCCCCGGAGCGGGCACGGGCAAAATCCCCAGCAAGGAGGGCTCGCTGACCGTGACCTTGGAGCCCACCCCGAAACTTCTCCCTCGTATGAGGGATTGGTTCCCCACGTCGCTGATCACGGGTTGGAAATTCGAGGCATCAGGGGATAGGGATTCGGCCATCGCCGCGGGGCGTTCCCAGATCACTTCCTGCCACACCGATGCCTGCGTTGTGAACGGCCCCTCCTACGGCAAAGGATTCGGAGCCCTCTCCAAGTCGGGAGAACTCACTCATCTCGCGGATCGCACCGCACTCTGCGCCCATCTGACCGCCTCGCTCTCCGGCTCATAATCTCCGGTGAATTTTCATCGCCTGAAGCGGTGCGGCGTCTAGGATGATCGTTTACCACATGAGCGAAGACCTGAATCCCTATATCGAGGCCGGCAAGATCACCGCCTCCCACGCCGAAGCCCTTTCCAAACTCACACCCGGAGCCTTCGTCACCCACCGCAGCTGGGGTTTCGGGAAGATCGCCGCCTGGGAGCTCATCACGGGACAGGTCACGATCGATTTCGGCACAAAGAAGGGTCACCCGATGCAACTCCAGTACGCAGCGGAGACGCTAACCTTTATTCCCTCCGAGCACATCCTAGCCCGTGCCGCGAGCGATGCCGCCGCTGTCCGGGGGCAGGCCTCATCGGATCCCGTGGCTCTTGTCCGCTCGATCCTGAGCGACCACGACGGCAAGGCGACCGCCGAGGAGATCGCCGCAACCCTGGTTCCCGCCGTCTTCGACGCGGCCGGTTTCAAGAAGTGGTTCGATGCCGCCAAGAAGAAGCTCAAGGCCGACGGCCACTTCATGATCCCCTCCAAGAAGGGTGAGGCGATCGTCCTGCAGGAGACCGCCCAGAATCCGCACCAGCGCCTGATCGGCCAGTTCCGCGAGGCCCGTCACCCGAAGGAGCAGGTCGCCGCCCTCGACACCGCCCTCAAGTCGCTCAATGACTTCGCCAAGGAAGTGGAGGAACTCCGTTCTCTGGCCGCCGAGGTCGAGGAGGCCGCCAAGCGCGGTGGCAAGATGCACGCCGCCAAGGCGATCGAGCTTCTCTTGATCCGCGACGAGATCTGCGGACGCCATGAGGCTCTGAAGCCCGGCCCCGAGGCCGCCACCGTCTCCCTGTTCCTCTCCGAGTCCCCCGGCAAGCTTGCCGAAATCTTCACCGAGATCCCCGCCGCCAAGTACGTCCGCGTCCTTGAGGCGTTCCCCGCCGCGTTCCCCGCCGACTGGCAGGAGCGATCCCTCAAGCTCCTCCGCTCCTCCGAGCCCCGCCTCAGCGGCGAGATCTTCAAGCTCTTCACCGCGCAGGGCAAGCGGGAGGCCTTCGCCGAGCACACCCGCCGCATCATCCGCGAACGCTCCGCCAGCACCGACTTCCTCCTCTGGCTTTGCAAGGAGCGCTCCAAGACCCTCCCCGAACTCATCGACGAGGAGCTCTTCGCCGCGATCCTCGCCGGCATGGAGAGTGACCTGCACGCCGACATCAAGAGCAAGCGCCTTGAGGAGTTCCTCTTCGAGGACCGCGAACTCGTTGCCGACCTCCTCGGGAAGACCGACCGCGACTCCGCCCGTCAAGCGATGCGCAAGGTGATGCTCAGCCCGGTCTTCGCCGATCTGAACCGCCGCTCCCTCCTCGCCCGCATCCTCAAGGTGCACCCCGAACTCGAGTCGCTCGTCACCGGCGGTCAGGAAGCCCCCGCCGAACGCGCCGAGAGCCTCGTTGTCTCCTGGGCCAGCCTTCAGCGCCGCAAGGAGGAGCTGGAGCACCTCGAGAAGGTCCTCATCCCGCAGAACATTCGCGACATCGCCACGGCCCGCTCCTACGGCGACCTTCGCGAGAACTTCGAGTTCAAGTCGGCCAAGGAACAGCAGGCTGTTCTCAACCGCCAGAAAGGCGAACTCGAGCTCATGCTCAACAACGCCCGCGGCACGAATTTCGAGAATGGCGACACCTCGTTGGTCTCCATTGGTACGGTGGTGACGCTCAAGCCCGCCGACGGCGGAGCCTCCGAGACCTACAGCATCCTCGGTGCGTGGGATGGCGTTCCCGAGAAGGGATGGGTCTCCTACCAGGCCGCGATCGGCCGCGCTCTGCTCGGCAAGAAGGTCGGTGAAACGATCGACCTCCCGGCCGACAAGGGCACCCGCTCGATAACCATCGCTTCCATCGCCCCCTTCACCGACGTGGCCTCCCTCGGCGCCGTGAGTGTTTAGGCACGACAGTTGCTTGATCCCCAGCCTGCTTCCAACTAGCAATTCCTAACTTCCAAATCCAATGAACGACACCACCATTACAGCCATCCACGCCCGCGAGATCCTTGATTCCCGCGGCAATCCAACTCTCGAAGCCGACGTCCATCTGGCGGGCGGGGCCATCGGGCGCGCGGCCGTCCCGAGCGGCGCCTCCACCGGCGAGCACGAGGCCGTCGAACTCCGCGACGGAGTGAAGGGCCGCTACCTCGGCAAGGGTGTCAGCAAGGCTGTTGGCAACGTCATCAACCACATCGCCCCCGAGCTCGTCGGCTACAACGCCCTCGACCAGATCACCATCGACAAGACGATGATCGAGCTCGACGGCACCTCCACCAAGAAGAAGCTGGGAGCCAACGCCATCCTCGGCGTCTCCATGGCCGTGGCACGCGCCGCCGCAGCCCAGATCGGACAACCCCTCTACAAGTACCTCGGCGGCCCCAACGCCAAGGTCCTTCCCGTCCCGATGATGAACATCCTCAACGGTGGCGCCCACTCGGATGCCCCGATCGACTTCCAGGAGTTCATGATCATCCCGAAGGGACTCCCCACTTTCTCCGAGGCGCTCCGCGCCGGAACCGAGATCTTCCACGCTCTCAAGGGTGTCCTCAAGGACCGTGGCCTCTCCACCGCCATCGGTGACGAGGGCGGATTCGCCCCGAAGCTCAAGGGCGCCGAGGATGCGCTTGATTCGATCGCCCTAGCCGTCAAGAAGGCCGGCTACAAGCTCGGTGACCAGATCGCCATCGCCCTCGACGTCGCCTCCAGCGAGTTCTACGACGCAGCCAAGAAGCAGTATGTCTTCAAGAAGTCCGACGGCAGTCGCCGCACCGGTGCCGAGTTGGTCGCCTACTACAAGAAGCTCTGCGCCAAGTACCCGATCATCTCGATCGAGGACGGGTGCGCCGAGAACGACTGGGCGACCTGGAAACTCCTCACCGAGGCCCTTGGCGACAAGGTTCAGTTGGTCGGTGACGACCTCTTCGTCACCAACGTCGAGTTCCTCCGCAAGGGCATCGAGAAGGGCGTGGCCAACTCCATCCTCGTCAAGGTGAACCAGATCGGATCCCTCACCGAGACCTTCGACGCCATCGAGCTCGCCAAGGAGAACCGCTACACCGCCGTCATCAGCCACCGCTCCGGCGAGACCGAGGACACCACCATCTCCGATATCGCCGTCGCGACCAACGCCGGCCAGATCAAAACCGGTTCCCTCTGCCGTACCGACCGCGTCGCCAAGTACAACCAGCTCCTCCGCATCGAGGAACAGCTGGGTGAAGATGCTGTTTACGGCGGTAAGCTAAAGTGCTAAAAGACCTCTGATGTCCGTAACCCGGTCTACCCAATCCATGCACTCCGCCGGCAGGCGCCGCCGCTCCCAGGCGGAGCTGCTGCCCGCGGCGACGCGCGTGATGTGGGTGCTGATCGTGGCGGCAGCCCTGCTTACCCTGGGCTTCACTTTCTACCCCGAGTGGTCCCGCCTCGCCGACATGAAGCGTGATCTCTCCGCCCAGCAGAGCAAGCTGGCCGAGTTGAAGACGCAGTGCTCCGATCGTGAGTTGGAGGTGAAGCTCCTTCAGACCGACCGCGAGTATCTGGAGATTATCGCCCGCGACCGCCTCGACCTCATGAAGGAAGGGGAGACGATCTTCCGTCTCAGTAGCGCCCAGCATAAGTCTTGAACTGCAGTCGGCAGAACCGACCGCAGTGAAGGATGAAACTTGAGACCTGATACCTAAAGGGTTCTTGGATTCACGTCATCCCCTCTTCATTTTTCATTCTACCTTTTTCCTTTTTCCCATGTCCGAACCCAACGACCTAACCACTTTGGATGCCTCCGGGCTTGCCGAC
>Ga0114962_10004732_pt1 | contig 10799 bp, 8 predicted proteins | sample C_130820_MF_Meta_FD_87017 | JGI IMG/M metagenome (GOLD analysis project Ga0114962, IMG submission 87017) | Freshwater microbial communities from Lake Croche, Canada to study carbon cycling - C_130820_MF_MetaG | ecosystem: Environmental > Aquatic > Freshwater > Lake | place: Lake Croche, Canada...
AAGTTGCGCACACACCGTGTGGCCTTCTTCTCGATGCTGGTTTATTATTACGAGACCAAGTATCTGACAGTGGGATTGAGGGAGCCTGCGATTGTGATGGATGCATCAAACAAATACAAGGAAGAAAACGATATCTTCATGCGCTTCTTCTCCGAGTCCTTCGTAAAGGAGGATGGGGCTGTGCCTGTGGACGTCAAGGTGGTGCGTTCTCAGTTCCGTACGTGGAAGAAGGCAAATGCAGGACTGCGCATTGAGTTGAAGGAGCCCCAAGTGTTCGAGCGTATGCGCGTGCTCTGTGGTCAGGGCTCGACGGATAAGATCTTCTATGGCATTCGTTTGACAGAGGAGGCCATGGACATAAGCGGGAACTTTCTGGCGCATATGCCCTAAAGGTCCTTTTATAATTTTTTTCCTATCAAATTAGTAGAATGCCTCGACTCGCGAACGATGATCTTGTTGTAGGACAACAATATGTAGTTTATCACACTCCTACCGGATTGCGTTATAATAAAGAATTTCAAGGAGTAAATGCAGAAGGACACCCAATATTTAATGGGGGGCCGTTTTTGCCCAATATATTTCAGGTGTATGCTATTGGAGATCCCGATATTCCTGCTCAAGGGGTGGCAGTGCCTGCTCAAGGCGTGGTAGTTCCTGTTGAAGCACCTCAACCAGGATTAACGCCTAATGACCCAGGGTATGTACCTAATGTCACACCACGAAAGAATCGAACACGCCGAAATCGTAGGAAACAACGTCGCAGTAGTCGCAGAAATAGTCGCAGTAGTCGCAGAAATAGTCGCAGTAGTCGCAGAAATAACATGAACCAACATGGAATTTAATAAATCATCATTGAATCGAAAAATTGAGAGTCCATTGCGTCTGTTTGAAACAGACACAATGGAATCTATCGGAGTCATCAAAGTGACCTGCCCTCTGGGCGAATATTATCGTGCAACGCACGGAAAGCGTATCATCGCTGAGACACTGACACAGGAAGAGGCAACAAAGATGTTGGATCTTTATACACTCGGCTACAAGGATGGGTTTGCTGACGCAAGCCAACCTTCTAAGATGCTTCCTTCTCTTCCGACGACTGCGATTACTGCGACCACTGCGACTACGGCAGTAACAACCAGCGTCGAACCTCCTCTTCCTCCTAAAACCGTCCTCACGGTAAATCCCTTCGGTCTCAGCAATGGAGTTCTGGATTTGGATACACTTACCGTCCGTCCCTACAGTCTGGGTGATCCTGTTATACTTCGTGCAGGCAAGGTCAAGCCCTCCCTTGATTCAATCCCCTATGTGCCCTGGGAAGACGTCCTTGTGGAGATCCGTATGGAATTGATGACCTTCTTTGAGCAACTATATCCTGACACGCAGTTGAGAGAATATGTCTTTGCTCTCCTATCCTCCTGTCTCTTTGGAACAAAGAAACAATCACGGATATTAGTCTTTCACGGCGGCGGATCGAACGGGAAATCGGCGCTTCAGACCTTGCTTGAAAGCACCTTCGGCGAATATTACACGACTCTTACACCTGCTCTCCTGGCTCGAAAGACCGTGAACAATGATACGTTGGAAAAGCAGGTCGGGGGACGTCGCATTGTTCACTTCTCGGAACCCGATGGAAAGATCCACGGTGCATTCCTGAAGGCGTTGGTGGATGAAACATCTGCAGTCCCCTTCATTAGTTGTAATGCGCTACCTCAACTTGCCTGTGCGGATGACAGTGTCTGGTCCCGCATTCGTGTGGTCCCCCACACCAGTGTCTTTGGATCTGAAGTAAACATAGAACACGGGGCCGCTCACTTTCCTGCGGATATGGAACTCAAGGCCAAGTTGCTTCGTTGGCGTATTCCTCTGCTGGGTCTCCTTGTCCACAACCTGTCGATGGAAGCGGTCGAACCCGAATGCGTTCGTATCAAGACCACCGAGTATCGCAACCGTTACGATCCCTATTTCAAGTTTATTACAACAGCATTCCCTCGTGAAGGGACCTTGGCTGTGAAAGACTTGCGAGCACTCATTCGAACGTGGAAATCACGATCAAATGAGGAGGTAAAGGAGCAAGAGATCTTCGAACAGGTTCGAACACACTTCGCCAACCGTATCATCTAATTTGGGGGAATGGGTTGCGACCGTACACCAAAGAGTTGAGAAATGCTGAAGCCTACGAGCCAATAGGACAAAAATGCTACGATGGGACCCACAATCATTTTTCCTTGAAAGGTGGGTACAAATTTTATCCACAAAGCCACAAACAATGTGATATATCCTACAAAGAACGCGATCATCGCAAGATTGTCGGCGGTGTGAGGAAGAATTCCTGTTCCTCCCTGAGGCGTACTATCCAAAAAGCGTCGACGATGCATGCGAGCCGCTTGATCCAATTGAACGCTTTGATTCTGTAATTCATTGTATTTATTTTGAAGTGCCGTCATTTGTTCTGCTCCTGGTTTTACAACATTGTTCAAGGTCACAGCAAACGAAGACCATTGGTTGAAATCATCGACTGCTGCTGACACATCTTGCTGTGAAGGAGTGATATAGTTCTTCTCCAATGTATCTTTATCATATTGGACTTGAGCTGCTATCACTCCATTCGGATCTCCTGATGCTTTCGCAGCAGCTAGGGCCGCCTTATCCTTCTCAAGAACTTGCTCTTGCGCATTCACCTGCGCCTGTAAGGCGGCAATTTGCTGACTATTCCCAAACATTTCAAACAGCATCTATCCTTCCTATTTAGCGCATACAGATTTGGGTGAAGGAACTGATAAATCGCCTGTTTGGTACGCAGTAAGTTGTGCATCCAATTTGGTTGCGAGATCCGACAGTTTGCCTTCCACATTGGTAAGACAATCGCTTTGCTTGGACACATCAAAGTTGAATTGACCGGGGCACACAGTAGGCGCAGCCACCTTTGCGTCCTCGGTAAAGATACGACGATGCCACAATCGGGGATCCTGGTTCGCACTGGGTCTGTAGTATGCCCACAGACCAAACAGAACAATGATAAGGCCAGCAAGAACTCCAGCAACAACAGCACTTAAGACCTCCATCTTGTTGGCGATCACCAAGCCCAAGAGGACTGTCAACATCACGACACCCCCCATCAGCGTCGCGGCCGTCTGTTCCTTCTTATAGTTATAGAACTCGTTGATCTCGAATTGACGCCGGGTAACATCCTTGTCACGTGATACAGCAGACTTGATGGCGTTGTTATTCGCTGCGAGACTATCCGCCATACGTTTGACATCGCTGTTGCGAATTTCATATAGTTGAACATTGTGCTGAAGATCCATGTATCGACCCAAATCCGTTCGGGCCTTATCAAACGATGAGTTCTTTGACGCAGCAATTTGATCTTGAATGGCCTGTGCGTTTTGTGTCACATAGTTTGTGTACGCAGTCATATTCGACCGCAAATCCTGGGAGAATTGCGTTCGGGCGAGATCCACAGCCGAATCCAATCCTGTGTAAGCAGTCGTTGCCATTCCTTCTATTTTGGTCTTATTAAAAAATTAGGAGCTTATTCAAAATAAGCATCTAATTTGATTCTTAGCACAATTACATCGCAGCATAGACGTATCCAATTGCACCAAGGGCCACAACGTTCGCGAGTCCCCACATAATCACAGATGTTGCCGCGGAACTGTTTTTCGTGGCCGTGTAATTCACCATCTCACGTTGAACAGCCACGATGGCATTATCTTGTTTCAACATCGCATGAGTGCCCTGAAGCTTTCTGAGTTTCTCGTTAATATCTGCATTTGCAGAGTTGATTGTAGCTGCTTCTGCTGTAGCCACCGGGACTCTTTGCTGAGCCAAATAGTTGGTCATCTCCAAAATGAAGTTGACACGCTGATTCAAGATGATGGTGTCATTAAGAGCCCGTTGTGCCGCCGCGTTGTCTGATTGAACGCGACTCGTAGCCAAGGTCACAAAGTTGCCAAGTGAATATTGGTAACGAGATTGATAGAAGCAATACTCTGTCTCAAGTTTTGCAAACATGGCCTGATCCTTCGCGATCTGTGCTTCAATGTCCCCCTGACTCACAGTTCCAGGAGGTAATACCGCTGGCAATGTGCCCTCGGAAATCATGTCATTCATACGTTGTTGAAGGACTGCTACCGGAAAGTGTCCTGAGGCATCGGGACCGGCATCCGCCATATGATCGGACATCACACCGCCTTGTGGATAAATCGCTAACAATTGATCGTGAGTGTAGGTGGTCTGATCTGCTACACAGTTGGGCATATCTCTATTATACATTTCGTTTCTTAGTTCCGAAACTCTTGTTTCTTGCCTCCGAAACTATCGTTTCTTAAAAACTTGGCTCCGAAACTATCGTTTCTTACTTCCGAAACTTGCTCCGGGACCCCCCCATCATATTTCCAAAGGCATTCATCGGTGCTTCCTTTGCTGGACCACTGGAAAGAAGACCAGATTTGAACAAGAAGGCTCCTCCCACAAACATTGCCACGGATACAAAATATATTATTGTCCGAACTACGTCAGAAAAGGGTGTTGTAGGTAAGAACGGCGCATAGAAAAATAGAAACGGCGAATGATCATTCGCAGCATACTTATTTGCTAAAGCATTTGCCTGTTCCTGTCGGAGATCCTGAAGCGCCTGCTTCTTCTCGATTTCCGATCGAAGCGAACCAATGTCTGAAGCGACAGAGCTTGTGTCCGATGCTTGTTGAGCCTGTTGGATCGTGGTTGCTGCTTGTTTTGCCAAGTTTGTTTGCGCAATTATATTGTCAATTGCTGTGTCGATCTTTGTTTGTGAATTTGTTAAGGAAGACGCACCGCTTGCTATACCACGCGTTGCCAATTCCTGATAATAAGGCAGAGCTGACAGTTCATTCATAGCAGTCTGCTTATTTAGATTCACAATCTGCTGTGCAGAATTGTTTTGATCCTTTGTCCAAGACATTCCTATTCAGTCTGTCGGAAATTATAGTCTCTAACTTTACATCACGCACACTCGAAAGGTTGTGGTGATACCCGCCGTTTCAGAAGGACGCTTGATTTCAACTATATCGCCGGGAACAAGTCCCAAGACACGAGCCTGCATATCCAAATGATACTTGATGTGGGGAAGTTCCGATTTCGACTTCAAACTCAATTGTGTCATAATCTGCTTCACCTCGTCTTCCTGGAGTCGACGATGAGGAGGGACCATGACGTGCCTTGCGGGATTACTAATCAAGACCTTCATCGGAAAGAAACTGATGTGCGCCTTTCGATTCGCCCATTGACGCTGTGCCTGCAGCGTAAAGGCCTCGTGTTCCGGTTCATTATGTAAGATAATTACCTCCGTTGTATCGGCTTGAATAGGAACCACAGGTTTCTCTCTGTCAAACAGCTCATTGATTTGCTTTTCCAGACTTAGACGAATCGGGGCCTCCACCATATAGAATACGACGGCTCTCTGCTTGGGTGCAATCGATCCTTCCACCTTTGGTGCGATTATGGTCAGCGCGATGTTATCGGAAGCCAGTGTCTCCAATTCTGCTGAGGCGACTCCCTTGTAGCCCTCTGCGTTATATCCACGGTTTGTAAGAATCTCACAAAGCGTGGGTCGTGTTCTCACGATGAAATCAAGTGTGTCCGAATCCATTGTGCTCTCTCTTTGTTCGGAATGTTTAAATCATTTTTTCTCACCATCAAGATTGCCAAAGGCAATCTTGATGGTTCAGGGTCACCATCAACCCTACATCCCTGAAACGCGCACTACTTTGACATCACTCTCATCTCCTCTTGCTACAGGAGCACCGGATCCTGTGATAATCCTTTGATCGGGAGGAGGTGCTAAGGACATGGAGGGTTTTGGAGCTTGTACGGCATCTCGCAGATCCAACGTCGGTTCGGATGCCGTACTTGGATTCACAGGAGAATTGAGCGCATCGATCACGGTTCTAGGAGCATTCGCGATTGCGCTGGTAAGCGTGCCAATCATACTTCTTGGAGCTTCTTGTGGTGCATCGGGTTCCACAGGAGGTCTTGGAGCCTCGGCTGCTTGTTGTTGTTGTGATTGTGATTGTTGTTGTGATTGCTGTGATTGTTGTTGTTGTGATTGTTGTGATTCGGATCCGTTGGTGTTCAACACAATATTCACAGTAGGAGCGCCTTGTTGTTGTTGCTGCTGTTGCTGTTGCAACTGTTGCTGTGCCATCTGCTGTTCGTTCGAAGGTCTCGACAATAAAGCCATATCCTGCTGAGATTGGGACGCCGTGAGACCCGAAGAAGAAGAAGCAGAAGATGAAAGTCCTGCGGTCGAAGGCACTTTTCGCTTCGTCTTCTTGGTCTTCACAGGTTCTACGGTAGTAGTAATCACATTCGCAAGAGGAGAAGGAGGAGGGGGAGCAGGACGTTCCTTGACGGTGTTCTGTTCTCGAAAGGCCCTCGGTACTTCCGCTGTCAAGAATCGCATCTGGTAATTCCCCCTGTCAATCTCCTGTCCCAAGAGTTTGAGTACATAGGGCATCGCCACCTTCGAGAAGGTCGCACGGCTCTGACGAACTGGCAGAACCAGTGTAAGCGTGTCCGCCGTGTTCCCCAAAAACTGGTCGTGAATCGGTCCATCGCACGTCGGGCACAAGAACAGTCCCGTCTGCTCATTTGTAATCGGGATGTTACCACATCCATTACACACCCAAAACTCTGTTCCATCCGATCGCTTCATAAACGATTCCTGTAAGAATTCCGAAACACCATGCGCAATCAAGGAATCGCGTTCCATATCACCAACACGCATACCGCCTTCATTGCCACGTCCCCCCGTCGGCTGATGCGTCAGCATTTCCTTACGACCTTCACTACGAGCGTTCAGTTTATCCTGAGTCAAGTGCTTCAAGCGCATGTAGTACAGAGGACCAATAAAGATAGACGACGCAAACTGCTTGCCCGTTATGCCACTGTACATGATCTCCTCGCCATCTCGCTGAAAGCCCGTCTCTTCCAACGCATCTGCAACAGCATTGAAACTGTCTTCGTTGTTCATAAACAGCGTTGCGTTCATCTTAGCACCAATGTGTGCTCCCAACTTACCATATTCCTGCTCCAAAAGTTGCGCAATCGTCATACGACTTGGAATACAATGGGGATTCACCATCACATCAGGGACAATTCCATCCGCCGTAACTGGCATATCTTGTGCATCCAAGAGCATGCCCATTGTACCCTTTTGCCCGTGACGACTCGAGAATTTGTCGCCCAATTCCGGAATACGCTCTTCAATAATGCGTACGTGAACCATTCGAAACCCATTCGCCTGGTGTAAGACCGCCACCTTGTCCACACGTCCCTTGGTGAAGATTGTTGGCAGGATCGAAGAATCGTAAATGCGACCCGAGTCCAGACCCATCGAATACATTCCCACAAGCACCATCTTGTCGTGTATCATAGTCCCTTCCTTAATCACACCGTGTTCATCCAGCCCCGAGTAGTCTCGACCCGGTTTCAAGTCCGTCCATGCCATCACATTTCGTGGATTTCCAATACGGGTTAGCACACGGTTCATCGAATCCTCTTCTTCCTTGGCCGTATAGGAGCGTAGAGCCAGAGATCGAAAGAGGCCTCGTTGAATCGAGTTGCGATTAAACAGAATACCGTCGTCTTGGTTATATCCATTAAAACTGTTGATCGCAAAGATGACGTTGGTTCCGTAGGGCATCTCGCCCTTTGCGACTGTATCATACGTAATGGTGCGTGCCAACGGTCCTTCGCCGTAACAAAGCATGGATCCATAGGTGTCAAATCGACTTTCGTAATTCGTAGCATAATATCCAATCGCCTGTTTGCTCTGAGAGCACGACAATTGATTTCTGGGACTCTGATTGTGATTTGCAAACGGAATCATCGAGGTTAAGAGACCCGTGATGGTGCTCGGATGCAGTTCACAATGCGTGTGTTCCGGTGTCAAATCCTCGCCCCCCCACCAAGAAATATAGGCCTCATTTCCTTCGTAGGGATCGACATATTCAACGGCTCCTACATATTTGACTAATGCCTCAATGTAATCTGCAAGGGTCGGCGACTCCTTTGAGGCCAAGGGGTCGACAAAGTCCACACTGTGAGGATGAGCATCCTTTGTGAGAGGCAGAGTTCCGCAGACCAAGTCTCTCCATGAGGGCAACGGCTTCTTGCTGGCTTGCTCAGGGATCTTGCCGTGATTCAAATGCCATAGAGGTCGTATCGGGCGTCCATCATCGCAGTAAATTCTGAGCGTGTTGTCCGCCGTATTGAAACTGATGGAGGCTGTAGGAGCAATACACGCTGTCCACTTCATCACCTTGAGCACAGCCGTTAGCTGTCCTGGTACTGTTGTAAATCCAATCGTTCCGCCATTGATCTGAACACTCGTAGCCATCACCTTTTCCACCGGTGTCGCAAGTTGTACCGGAATCACGCCGCCTCGTTTATACAGCCACGCCATCAGCTCTGTGGTTGGCATCACCACCGAAATAGCGGTCATCATACTCAAGTTCTTACTCACACCAATGTGTCCTCCTGTGGGTGTCTCACTTGTACAGAAATAGCCAATTTGACTGGGATGAAGATGTCGTGGCCCCGTCGACTTCAAGGAGGTATCGAATTCCAAGACCACGCGACGCACGTGACTCATGGCGTCTAAATACGAAATCCGGGCCAGGGGTTGCACGACACCCGCTTTCATATTGTATTGATTCGTGCCCCATTTCCCCCTGAATCCGCGCATAATGACGTCCTGAAAGGCGTCGGAACTCATCACCTTGCCAATATTGGCCGGGCTAAAGATATTCAAAAAGTTCTCATCCGCATACAGCGTCTTGTTGCTGTCGTATTCCTTGTCCACGTACAAGATCACCGCCTTCTTCCACACCTTCCATCCCTCCGCAAACAAATCACGGATCAAAGCACCTGTACTCAGAAGACGCTGGTTTCTTATGTCATCTCTGTACGTGGGAAGTTCGAGATTCATTTCTACACGAATCAACTTGCGTACCATCTCCGCCAGATACTGAGGCCTTGCATCATATGGCACGTGTGTAAACAGATTGTTTTGAATAATGTCCAGCACGTGTTCCACCATAAAGCCCTTGGTCAATGTGCGAATAAACTCAATCGCGTGACTCTTTGTAGCAATCGGCCAAGCATCCTGAATACTGGGAATCAAGGACTGTTCCATTGCTGCCGCAGACGCTGAAGCAGTGTCTGGCACAATGAGACGCACGATTTCCTCGTCGGATTCGACCCCCATCGCTCGGAAGAGCGCAAACACAGGAATGTTGCCCTTTACAAAGGGAATGCTAATGCGCAAGACGCCCTCTTCCCGTGACGAATTGGCGTGAAATCGTACTAGGGTGATGCGTCGTGTCTGTTTGGATTTCGGATCCTGACACACAACCGACGAATAGCTCGCCATTTCCAAATCAGTTTTGGGCCGTGGTACAGCAAAAATGCTATTGAATGCCTGTTCCTGTCGAGCAATCAGCACCTTTTCAGCACCGTCTACAACGAAATACCCTCCCTGGTCGTTCCTACATTCGCCCAATTCGTATAGAAGTTGCGCATCCGCTTCGTGTGTAAGACACAACTTCGATCGGAGTAAGATCGGAAGATTGAATAAGGGAAAGGCTCCCTCCCCCTCAAACTTGATCTCACGCTTTGTCTCTACAAACTTACCAGGCTCTTGCTCTGAAAGGAAGGTTAGCACAATATGTAAATCAGTCATGAAGGTTGCGGCATAGGTTTGACCACGAAGTCGGGCCTCATTGGGTGTCATGCGGCGTCTTGTCATTCCAGAGTCCAAGGTGACTGTAGGAGGTGCAATTGCAATGCGCAAGTCTTCGGCCTTGTCCTTCTTTCCACCTATGTAAATTTCAGTACGGTATTTGTACTTGCCATCCGTGCCAATCGGTTCTTTTAAGATGGTAATGGGGTTTGAGGCTTGTAGGATGTCGAGCAGTTCACGAAAGACAAAGGCTTCGTAACTCTCTTTGTGGTGTTGGGATAGGAAGGTGTGAGGGTACTCTTCATAGTACGTTCGAAGAACGTCAGGACCGCGTGTGGCTAATGACATCGTCTCTGTTGTGTAGGGGAGAAAGGTTTCCGCTGGACAGACGTATACACTATGAATATCATAGTAGTACGACTTTTAGACCTGTTTACAATTATGAAGATTGGCCTCGTCTTACGAAGACGAAGATGCAAAAGGTCCCCACGCCGATTGCGATACCAAATTGGGCTGTGTGAGTTGCGAGATCTGACTAGGATCGATGAGTCCCTTGATTCCGTGGCTCTGATTGGTCCACGCATGAGGAGCACCGGGCAAAGGGTCGTAGCCACTGGATCGGGACATTTCGCTCATATGCGCTTGAAGATCCGAAAACAAGCTACCACCTCGCTGTCTTCGTGTATTCTTACGACTATTTTTTCGATTCTTTCGTCGTGATCGTCGTCCTCCTGATTGTGGCATTCCACTGCTCTGTGCTAGCGTGGGATTATTTGGAAAGCGATCAATGCCACAATCTTCCAGTTGCGCAATGTTGGGAATGTCAATTGTGCCAATGGACTTGAGAGATGCCGGATCCACCGAGACATCGGTGGTGAAGTGACCGTAAGGGATCGTGCTGAACGCAGCGGCTCCGGGACCCATAACATAGTCTAGAGGAGCCCCCATCTGACTGTCTCCGCCACGTTGTTTCTTCCCCTTTTTCGTCTTGTGCGTCTCTTTCTTATAGTGACGCACAAACATCTTTGCTACGTCGGGAGTTATAGTTCGCTTTAACGCCGCTTTCCACGCCTTC
>Ga0114962_10004733_pt1 | contig 10798 bp, 4 predicted proteins | sample C_130820_MF_Meta_FD_87017 | JGI IMG/M metagenome (GOLD analysis project Ga0114962, IMG submission 87017) | Freshwater microbial communities from Lake Croche, Canada to study carbon cycling - C_130820_MF_MetaG | ecosystem: Environmental > Aquatic > Freshwater > Lake | place: Lake Croche, Canada...
AAAGTAGGAGCGACATTGGGAACGAATGTGTTACCCGCAGGAACCTATTTTTATATGATTGAAAAAGGAGATGGAACAACTCCTGAGTCAGGATATGTTGAATTAGTTAAATAATAAAGTAAGAATCAATGATAGTTTACAAATTAAAACATCGGATAAGTGTCTTATTATTAGTTTTTATAGCTAGTAATGGTGTTTTTGCACAGCAAGATGCACAAGCAAGTATGTATATGTTTAATCCACTTCAGTTCAATCCTGGATATACAGGTAGTAGAGGCGCTTTAAATGCAACATTAGTAAATAGAGCCCAATGGATTGGAGTTAGTGGCGCGCCTGTAACACAATTTTTATCGGTTCATGCACCGATTGCGCGTAAGGCGTTTGGTGTTGGTGGACATTTTTCAAATGATATCATTGGTGCGAAATATAATACTTCTGTTTTTGCAGATTTAGCATACTCTCAACCTTTAGGTAAACGTAGACGTTTGAATTTTGGGATGAGTGCAGGATTAGACATGTATAATTTTGACTTTACTGCAAAAAAATTAAACCCAAATGACCCAACAGATGTTAATTTTTTAGTGCAAGATAATAAGATTGCATTCAATACTGGGATTGGAGTTTATTATCATACCAAAAGTTTTTATGCAGGTGTTAGCGTACCAAGATTGATGAAAGCTACATGGAAGAATGTGGATTTAGCTGTTCAACACTTCTTTATAGCTGCTGGTTATGTGTATCCAATTAATACTGTTACAGATTTGAAAGTTAGTAGTTTGTTGAAAGTTGTTAAAAATGCACCAATTACTTTAGATTTAAATGCGAATTTATTTTTCTATAAAAAATTCTGGGTAGGAGGTATGTATCGTTATAATGAGTCATTTGGCGTTAATATGGCTGTTCAACTTCAAGAAAAATGGATGTTTGGATATTCTTTTGATTTTGTTTACAATCAATTAAGAGCAACTAAAAATATAGGTACGCATGAATTAATGTTGACCTATGACATGAATGGTAGAAGATCTATTTATGCATCCCCTCGCTATTTTTAAAATTAATATTAATCATAAATTTAAATTCCGTGAAATTAGTTACACAACCAATCAAATTAAGTTTAACTGTACTTTTACTTGTAATAGTATCCACTTTTGCGTTCGGACAGACAAAGAAAGTAGCTTATGCTGAAAAATATTTTAATGCTTATCGTTATCAAGAAGCGAGCGAGATTTATTTAGAATTAATCAATAGAGATAAGTTAGATGCAGAAGCCTATCCAGATATTTATAGAAATGCTGCGGAAGCTTGTATTAGATGTAAAAAGTATAATGAAGCGAATGATATACTTTCTTATTTAAGTGGAACCACTCAATTTACATTTGAAGATTCATACAAGTTGATTAAATTGTTGCTTTACATGGACAAAGCTTTTGATGCGCAAGCGATATATCAACATCCTGCATGTTCTACGAGCATTGATCCAAAAAAAGCCACACTTGATATTTATTTTGACAGTACTAATTTTTTAGCTAATCTTAAAAGCGATACTTCATTGTTTTCTGTTTCTTTAGCTACATTCAATTCAAACAAAGGAGATTTTTCTCCAGCTTATCATCCAGAAGGTATTGCTTTTACTTCTGCTAGAAACAATGCAATGGAAACTCCTTGGGCAGTTCAAAACACTGCTTTTTTAGAACAATACTTATACAATAAATCAACCCAAAAAGTTAAAAAAGTTAAAGTTAAGGGATATAAGCATGATGGTGTTGCTTATTATGATAGTATTGATGCCTTGTGGTATTATTCTAAAAACTTGAAAGCAAAGAAAAATGTACCATTAACTACAGTAGGTATTTTTATCTATGATGCTACCACAAGAATTGAAACGCCATTTCCATATAATAATGAAAGTGTATTTGTAGGTCACCCTGCCCTATCAAAAGACAGACAAGTTATGTGGTTTGCTTCTAATCGTGAAGGGGGCTTTGGAGGTATGGATATCTGGCATTCTACTAAAACATCCGATGGATGGGGTGAACCAATCAATGCAGGTAGTTTGGTAAACAGTACAGGTGATGAAATGTTCCCATACGAAGCGAATGGAAAGCTTTTCTTTGCAAGTAATGGCCATCCTGGTTTGGGAGGATTAGATATATTTAAAGCTGAATTAACTGGACAAGATGCGCAAAAAGTTAGCAATGGAGGTTGTAATTTAAATAGTCATGGAGATGATTTTTCACTTATTGTTGACGCATCTGATACACTTGGTTATTTTTCTAGTAATCGTGGTGATTTTGTTGATCGTATCTATAATGTTATTTTAAATAAACCTAAAAATGATTCTATTTTCGTGAAATTTACGCAGGATTCAATTGCAGATATTTTAGTAGAAGTACTAGATTCTGCTGGTAATGTGATTTTTGCAGGTAAAACGAATGAAGCTGGTGAACTAATTTTTAAAGCTTTACCAGATGTTGTATACAAAGTTAGAACCAAACATCCAGATTTAGTAGATGCAGAGTTTGATTTTAATGCGATAGGTGTAGTTGCAGGTGATACAATTACTAGAGATTTAGGTTTGCATAAAAAACAAATTACTTGGTCTGGTGTTGTTACAGAAAAAGAAACACAAGATAAATTAGAAGGTGCTGAATTGGTAATTAAAAATTTAGAAACAGGTGTAATTACTACTTCAATTTCTGGTAAAGATGGTGAAATTAATGTTGATTTGCCTCCAGGACAATATCAAGTTACAGCTTCTTTGTCTGGACACGATCCAAAATCCTTTAAATTAAATGCGGTTAAAGGGGAAAAAGAAGTTAAAAAAGACATAGAATTATCTAAAACCGGTAAAAATGTTGCTGTTAAATTAGATAATATTTTATATGATTACAATAAATATACCTTGAGTTCAGTTGGTAGAGCAGAATTAGATACTCTGGTGTTATTCTTAAAAGAGAATAAAGATGTAACAGTTGATGTAAGTTCACATACGGATAGTAGAGGTAGATCAGATTATAACATGAATTTATCTAAATTAAGAAGTCAGAGTTGTGTTAACTATTTAGTGACAAAAGGTATACCTCGTGTTAAATTAAATGTTAAAAATTATGGAGAAACAGAATTGCTTAATCAGTGTGCTGATGGAGTAGAATGTACAGAGGAATTACATCAAATTAATCGTCGTACTGAATTTGTAATCATATTTCCTGAGGAGGGAAAATCAGTCAAGAAATAAAGCAATTTAATTAAATATACAAAATAGCCTATCGAAATTTCATAGGTTATTTTGTATTATAGATTTTACGCTTATCTTTGCGTAAAATAGTTCATTGTTTCGTGATACTTATACAGAAAGGTGGAGGGACTGGCCCAAAGAAACCTTGGCAACCTACTTAGGTAAGGTGCCAAATCCTATTTGCACTTGCAAAAAAGATAAGTACTTCAATTTCCGTATCCGTATCGTAAACATAAATGATAATCAAATGGATATTAGAGAAGTATTAAACGAACGAATATTAGTGTTAGATGGTGCTATGGGCACTATGATTCAAAGACACGATTTAACAGAGCAAGATTTTAGAAAAGGTTGGTTTGAAAACCATCCATCTCCTTTGAAAGGTAATAATGATTTATTATCACTTACAAGACCTGAGATTATTGAAGAAATTCATCGATTGTATTTTGCGGCGGGTGCAGATATTGCAGAAACTAATACTTTTTCTGGGACGACAATAGCGCAAGCAGATTATGGTTTAGAAAGTGCAGTATATGCAATTAATTTTCATTCCGCTCAATTGGCACGCAAGGTTGCAGATGAATTTACAGTGAAAGAACCTACTAAACCTAGATATGTAGCTGGTTCTATTGGTCCTACAAATCGCACAGCATCTATTTCTCCAGATGTAAATGATCCTGGATATCGCGCTGTAACTTTTGACGATTTAGTGGTGGCATATACACAACAAGTAGAGGCTTTGATGGATGGTGGAGTAGATATATTATTGGTTGAAACCGTTTTTGATACACTGAATGCAAAAGCTGCACTATTTGCAATAGATGAAGTTTTTGAAAAACGAGGAGTAAAAATACCAATTATGGTTTCAGGAACAATTACGGATGCAAGTGGAAGAACATTAACTGGTCAAACAGCGGAAGCTTTTTTAATTTCAGTATCTCATTTACCTTTATTAAGTGTCGGATTTAATTGTGCTCTAGGAGCTTCTATGATGCGACCTTATTTACAGGTATTAGCTAAAAATGCTCCTTTTGCAGTGAGTGCGCATCCAAATGCTGGATTACCCAATGAATTTGGTAAATACGATGAAACAGCAGATATGATGGCTGTTCAAATCAAGGAGTTTTTAGATGAAAATTTGATTAATATCATTGGAGGCTGTTGTGGAACTACGCCTGATCATATTCAAGCTGTAGCAAATTTGGCTAAAAATTACAAACCACGTCAAATCGATCTAAACTACTAATATGAATACGAATTTACCACCGTTAAAACTTTCAGGTTTAGAGCCTTTAATTGTAACAAAAGAAACAAATTTTATCAATATTGGTGAAAGAACCAATGTTACTGGTTCACGTGCTTTTTTAAGAATGATAAAAGAAGGACGCTTTGAAGATGCACTATCCGTTGCTTTAGAACAAGTGCAAGGAGGGGCGCAAATCATCGATGTAAACATGGATGAAGGGATGATTGATGGTAAAGTGGCGATGGTTCAATTTTTGAATTTGATTGCTTCTGAACCAGATATTTCGCGCGTTCCAATTATGATTGATAGTTCTAAGTGGGAGATTATTGAAGCTGGTTTAAAATGTGTTCAAGGAAAAGGGATTGTTAATTCTATTTCACTGAAAGAAGGTGAAGTGAATTTTATTGAGCAGGCTTCAAAAATCAAACGTTATGGAGCTGCAGTTATCGTTATGGCTTTTGATGAAGATGGTCAAGCAGATTCTTACGAACGAAGAATTGAAATTTGCGAACGTTCGTATCGAATATTAGTGGAACAAGTTAATTTTCCTGCACAAGATATTATTTTCGACCCTAATATTTTTCCTGTTGCAACAGGTATGGAGGAGCATAATAATAATGCGGTTGACTTCTTCCGCGCAACAAAATGGATTCGCACCAATTTACCTGGCGCACATGTAAGTGGGGGAGTTTCCAATGTGTCCTTTTCTTTTCGTGGCAATGATAAAGTAAGAGAGGCAATGCACTCTGTTTTTTTATACCATGCTATCAAAGAAGGAATGGATATGGGGATTGTTAATCCTACTATGTTAGAAATTTACGATAATATTCCGAAAGATTTATTAGAATTTGTTGAAGATGTAATCCTAAACAGAAGATCCGATGCAACGGAGCGATTGTTAGAATTCGCTGAAACAGTTAAAGGCGATGCAACAAAAAAAGAGGTAGACTTATCTTGGAGAAATGCACCTGTACAAGAGCGATTGGCGCATGCGCTTATTAAAGGTATCGTTGAATTTATAGAAGATGATACAGAGGAATGTCGCAAATTATATCCACGACCTATACAAGTGATTGAAGGGCCTTTAATGGATGGAATGAATGTTGTTGGTGATTTATTCGGAAGTGGTAAAATGTTTTTGCCGCAAGTAGTTAAGTCAGCTCGAGTAATGAAAAAAGCAGTTGCTGTATTATTGCCATATATTGAACTAGAAAAAGCAGGCACTAGTAGTTCTGCAGGAAAAGTTTTAATGGCAACTGTAAAAGGGGATGTACACGATATTGGAAAAAATATCGTTGGGGTAGTATTGGGTTGTAACAATTATGAAGTAGTAGATTTAGGTGTAATGGTGCCTGCAGAAAAAATTATTGAAGTTGCAATTCGAGAAAAAGTGGATGTCATTGGATTAAGTGGTTTAATTACTCCTTCTTTAGATGAAATGGTCCATATGGCAAAAGAAATGCAAAGGGCAGGTTTGACAATTCCTTTAATGATTGGTGGAGCTACAACTTCAAAAGTTCATACTGCTGTTAAAATTGAAGAATTCTACACAAATGGACCAACAATACATGTATTAGACGCTTCCAGATCCGTAACAGTAGTGGAAAGTTTACTAGGGCAAAGAAAAAATGATTTTGTAGCTGCAATCAAAACAGAATATGAAACACTTCGAGTGCATCATGAAAAACATAGAAATGCAAAACGTTTAATGACTTTAGACCTTGCACGTAAAAATAGATTTCAAATTGATTGGAATCAAACAGATTTAAAAGCACCCACATTTATCGGAAATAAAACGATTTTAAATTATCCTTTAGATAAATTGGTAAAGTATATTGATTGGACGCCTTTCTTTCAAACATGGGAGTTACATGGTAAATTTCCGCAAATTTTGAACGATGAAATTGTAGGTGTAGAAGCAACAAGTTTATTTGCAGATGCGCAAACAATGTTAGCTAAAATTGTTCAAGAAAAATGGTTAGAAGCACGCGCAGTAGTTGGTTTATATCCTGCTAACAGTGTTGGTGATGATATTGAAATTTATTCGGATGAATCTCGATCAAAAATTCTTAATATACAACATGCATTACGACAACAAACAGAGAAAGTAGCAGGTGCACCAAGTATGTCATTGGCTGATTTTATTGCGCCAAAAGAGACGAATTTAAAGGATTATATAGGCGGATTCGTAGTAACTACAGGCATAGGACTAGACGAAAAAGTAGCTGAATTTGAAGCGCAACACGATGATTATAATGCGATTTTATTAAAAGCACTTGGAGATCGTTTAGCGGAAGCTTTTGCAGAGCATTTACATGCGCTTGTTAGAACAGATTTATGGGGATATGCATCTAATGAGGAATTAAGTAATGAAGAATTGATTAAAGAAAAATATCAAGGTATTCGTCCTGCACCTGGCTATCCAGCATGTCCTGATCATACCGAGAAAATAGGCTTGTTCAGTTTATTAGACGCAACAAATGTTACCGGTGTTTCATTAACTGAAAGCTTAGCAATGCTACCTACTTCTTCTGTTAGTGGTTGGTATTTTGCACATCCTAAGGCAAAATATTTTGGTTTAGGTAAAATTACAGAGGAACAAGTAGCGGATATAGCTAAACGAAATGGACGTTCATTCGAATCTATGTCTCGTTGGTTAGGAAGTGTAATTCACTAGTTTTTTGTATCTTTATTTTTCTTTCACAGGAAAATAGCTTTATGAAACAGTGGATTAGCAATTTTGTTTTTGTTTTAGTAAGTTTTTTTGCGCTTTCACAAGCGCCTATTGCAGATTTTTCCACAAATACTACAAAAGTTTGTGTTGGTACATCCATAAGTTTTACGAATTCCTCCATCTCCGGAAATTCCTCCATTCAAACTTCTTCTTGGGATTTTGGAGATGGCAATACAAGTACTGTATCAGCAACTAATGGAACAGAACATACGTATACTTCTCCAGGTTTTTATACCGTCGAATTATTAGTAATTTCAAAGAGTAATGTAACAGGACAAAGGAAAAAGACAAATTATATTGAAGTTTTAGCGCTACCAAAAGCAGATTTTGAGTTTGCGGGTGATAAATGTACTTTACCTGCTACTATATCCATTATTAATAAGTCATCTTCTGGTTCTGGGTATTCATATAATTGGGATTTTGGAAATGGACAAACTAGTACAACAAGTTCACCTGGTACTGTTGTTTTTTCTTCTGCAGGAAACTTTTCTATTTCTTTGACTTTATCGAATAATTTCCCTGGTTGTTCTGGAGCATCAGGAACAACAACAAAACCAATTATTATCTATGATTTTAAGGGGACAATTTCAGGGTTAAATTCTATTTGCGCGCAATCTTCTACAGATTTAGTTGTTAAGCCAAACAGAAAAGTGGATACATACTCTTGGGATTTTGGAAATCAAACAACTGGGGGGAATAATGACTCAATGACTGGTGTTTTTAAAAAAGCAGGAAATTATACCGTTTCGGTAACTATGACAGATAATTCCATTTCTTGTAGTGCTAAGGCAACATATAAAGTTCTAGTAAAGCCTTTACCTACTCCCAGTTTTTCTGTAAATAAAATAAAAGTGTGTCCAAATTTCCCTATTCAATTTACTAATACAACAACAGAAGGATCAAATTTTGTCTGGGATTTTGGGGAAGGTAGTTTCACTGGTAGGAATCCTTCACCAATATCCTATAGCAAAGAAGGTGATTATTCTGTATCACTAGAGTGTAAAGGAACAAACGGTTGTGTTGGCCAGTCAAAAATTGACAAATATATTTTAGTACATAGTCCACATCCTAAAATTTCAGCTGATATATTAAAAGGTTGTTCAATATTAACAACGCAACTTTCAGATACATCAACAATGTCCGATGTTGAAAATCCAATCGTAAAATGGGAATGGGATTTCGGTAATGGAAAGACTTTTACAGGAAAGAAACCACCTAAACAGAGTTATGACATTGGAAAATATGATATAAAACTAAAAGTAACGACTCTAACTAATTGTCTGAATGATACAGTTTTTAAGTCTTTTATAAAGGTTGGTAGAATTGAAAAAGTAAATTTTACCGTTCAACCAAATTCTGCCTGTATAAAAAAACCGACTCAATTTATTGATGTGTCAACAATTCTTGCACCACATACAGCAGATGAAATAGTTTATAGTTGGGAATTTGGTGATGGGACTAAGGAGATTAAAAACAATCCAAACCATGCATATAGTATTGATACTGGTTATTTTGATGTTAAGTTAAAAATTGATTTTAGAGGTTGTATAGATTCTGTATTTATCCCTAAAGCGGTATATTCAAAACCTACTTTAGCTAGATTTGAAGTGCAGAAATTATATTGTAATCCAACATTCCCATTAACTGTAACATTTAATGATATATCAAAGTCTAAAAAAACAGATGATGTAACTGTTGATTGGTATTTTGGAGATGGTAAAACAGGAACAGTTTCAAAAGTAAACATGAACAATGTGGCATTAGGTTCAATGAATTCAGTGTTTACAGCATACGGAACTTATACAGCTGTTCAGACAGTGACCAATCATACGACTGGCTGTGTGGATACAGCAAAGAGAGAGTTTCATATTTCTTGGGTAAAGCCTAGTTTTACAATAGATCAAGATTCTATTTGTCAGTATACAGAAGCAGGTTTCCATGATAAAAGCACAACTTTTCAAAAGCACCCTTTGGTTTCGTGGAGATTTTTATCAGGGGATGGTGGTCAAGTTTCGGGTATGAATTCTAACTATACTTATAAAAATAGCGGGAAGTTTCAAATAAAATTGATTCCAACAAATTCTGTAGGCTGTTTTGATACAATTTCATTTGATAGTTTAACGGTGCTTAATTTACCAAAAGCAATAATCGTTGCAGATAAAAAGATAGGATGTATAGGTTCTACCATAAATTATTTTAATCAATCGTATAAACAAGGTAATGGTGTTTCGTTAAATTCTTATTATTGGACATTTGGATATACAAAAAGTAAAGATTCAACATTTAAACTATCGGATGTTAAATCACAATTATATCAAGGAGTAGGGAAATTTAATACTTATTTACAGGTAAAAGATAAATTTGGATGTAAATCATTTTTGGATTCTGCACAAATTGAGATTACACAACCTAATTCTGAATATGCGTATAAACCGATAGTTTGTAATAACGAAGTATTTAAAACGTATTGTAAAAATACTGCTCCTGGTACTAAAAATTCTTGGTCGATAGATAATGTTCAAATTGCCTTTAATCAAGATACTTTAAAATATTCTTTTCAAGATAAATCGAATGATATTTTTGTGAATCATAAAATCTCTATGGCTTCAGTAGATGTTAATGGTTGCCCTAATAAAAAAGAAAATGTTATTTCTGTATCGCTTCCTAAATCTAGTATCTCTTATCATTTAACTAGCCAAATAGAGAATAATATGAATGATAAAGGGGAATTTAAATGTCCTCCGATAGAAAGTAAATACCAAGATATTACTTCTTCTATTGGTAAGATAGACTCTTCCTTTTGGAGCTTTGGAATAGGAAAAAAAGCAATCAATCATAAACCGACAATTAACTATTTGTTTCCAGGTACATACTCTGTTACTTTAAAATCAAAGGATGAATATGGATGTTTTGGAGATACTACACTAATTGATTTTTTAACTATTCTAGGGCCAAAAGCTGTTTCAAGTTGGAGTAGCTTAGGAGATATATGTGGTCAGAATTACGAATTTAACTTATCTAAATTAGAGAATGTAACTTCTATTTATTGGTCATTAGATGACAATACATTTATTGGTGATTCACTGTCTTTCAATCATTCTTATCAAAATATTCAAAAATTTGGACCAACAGTCACTTTAAAAGATTTAGAAGGTTGTAAGGTAACTTATCCATTGGATACGATTAACATACCTGATAAAGGAATTAAAGCAAGTTTTGAAATTCAAAAAAAATCATTTAAAATAGGAGAAGGCATTGTTTTTAAAGATTATTCTGCTCCTGAAGAGCAGTTAGTTTTATGGAAATGGAATTTATCGGATGAAGACTCTATTTTAGCTGTAACTAATGAAGAGTTTGTTTATAAATTTTTAAAAGGTGGAAAAAAAATCGTGCTATTAACTATTAAGGATAAGAATGGATGTTCAGATCAAGATGTTCATTCTTTGGAAGTTTTAGATGAGTATGATGTGCCAAATGTAATCACTCCAAATGGAGATGGCGTAAATGATAAATTAGTTCTCTTTGATGAAATTTTTAGTAATTATTCGGTATATATTTTTAATCGATGGGGAAATAAAGTTTA
>Ga0114962_10004734_pt1 | contig 10797 bp, 14 predicted proteins | sample C_130820_MF_Meta_FD_87017 | JGI IMG/M metagenome (GOLD analysis project Ga0114962, IMG submission 87017) | Freshwater microbial communities from Lake Croche, Canada to study carbon cycling - C_130820_MF_MetaG | ecosystem: Environmental > Aquatic > Freshwater > Lake | place: Lake Croche, Canada...
TGCAAGGGTGCTCTACAACAGTGCCGTTAACAATGAGCTTCCCGCAGGTACCTCCGTCCTTGATGGAGCCAGCACCAACGTTAAAGACATTATCTCAAACTAAACCAGAATTAAGTGATATATTAGACAATGCTAGTGAGAATTACGGTTCTTACTATGAGTTACAAGAACGATATCTTGCTTGGCAAGATTGGTACAAACAACAAAAGAAAATATATGAGGACGTAAAATGAAAAAAGTATTAGCAATTATTATACTTAGTATGCTATCTGGTTGTGCAGCAATGGATGCGTATTTTATGGCAAAATTTGATGTAAATGAATATCAGCTAATTAATGATGTTCGTAGCCTTTCTGAAATAAGCGCAGAATTTTGTAGTAACCAGCAACAAATGGTTCCTATTGTAGATCGAATATATTTAAAAAGTCTTGAATTTAAAAACTATGCCGAATTTATACCGGAAAATAAATCTTCGATTAAATTATCAGAATCGCTAATGGATTTGACTGAACCTTTACACAAACGGTATCACGGTACTGAAAAGATCAGTGAATCATACTGTAAACAAAAAATGTCAATTTTAAACAAATCTGCAACTACGATTGCACAAGTCATAGGGAGTAAACCACGATGAGTAGTACACAAGATATTTTGCTAAACCTAAGCGGATATGAATTTACTAAAAACGCACACCTTGCATCGGTTGCTGTAGAACTTAAAGAACTAACACAAGACTTTGAAATAGGTGATATTAGTGCATCGGAGTACAAAGAACTACTAGAAGATATTTCTACTTCTGGTATTATTGTCGAAGATGCAGCGGCACTGGCTGCACAAACAGAATTAAACAAAATTATAAACACTGCAATCACAATTGCATCAATTGCAGCAAAAGCAATTTAAATAAGGAACGATAATGGAAGAAAAAGAGGATTTTATGACAAAATACTGGCGTCCGCTAATGGCAATGACTTACATGGCAACATGTTTGTTTGACTTTATTTTAGGACCGATTTTATACAATATATTACAATATTATAATCCGGGACAACATGTTGAAATGTGGGTACCGTTAACGTTACAAGGTGGCGGACTTTACCACATTGCAATGGGTGTTGTATTAGGAGTTTCTGCACACGGTCGTACTCAAGAAAAAATTAATGCACCGTCGATTCCAGGAATGGGTAACTTTTTACCGTCGCTGCAAGAACCACCGCAGGCACCTGTTTATGCACCTGCACCGGCTCCTGTTTATGCAGCGCCTGCACCTGTCTACGTAGCACCTGCTCCAGTAGTTGAACCGGCACCTGCAGCAGCACCGGTAAGACGTAGAAAAGCAGCATCGGGTCCAGTTGCTGGACCCGATCAAGCATTATAAGGAACAACTATGAAAAAACTATTAGTATTATTATTAGTAAGTTTGTTTAGTTTGAGCACCGTTGCAGTAGCAGACGCCGAAGTTGCTACTGCACCCGTTGCAAAATTTAAACAAGTTTGCAAAGATGTTAAAGATAAAAAAGGCAAAGTTATCCAACAATGCAAAAAAGTTAGAGTGCATAAAAAGTTCGAAGGAACTGCGATTCCGGCCAAAGCTCCTGTAGTAAAACCGGCAGTACCTGCTAAAAAAGTAACAAAAAAAGCAGCTAAGAAGAAGTAATCAACTCTTGACAGGTCAAGTTTTATAAAGTATAATTACTTTATAGCTTGACCTTTTTATTGAGAATTTAATCATGACAGACTTTTATCAAAAATTAGGTGTGTCTAAAGACGCATCGCAAGACGACATTAAACGAGCATATCGCTCATTGGCAAACAGGCATCATCCTGACAAAGGTGGCGATCAAGCTACTTTTAAAGATATTTCAGTTGCGTACGACACATTAGGCGACCCGCAAAAGCGTGCAGAGTATGATAACCAACATTTTAATCCACACGGGAATTCGCAACAGTTTGGAAATAGTTTTGGCGGCTTCCACGATATTTTTGGACAACATAGTCCGTTTGGCGACATTTTTGGACGTCAGCAAATGCATCGAAATAGGGACTTAAACATTCAATGCCAAGTAACACTTGTTGACTCGTTTATCGGAAAACAAATCGAAGCATCGTATAGGTTACCGAGCGGAAAACAACAAAGTGTTGTAATCAACGTACCTGCAGGTGTTGAACACGGTGACACTATTAAATATTCCGGTCTCGGAGACGATAGCGTGCCAGGTGCGCCTCGAGGAAGTTTAAATGTTACTATAATTGTACAACCTGACCCATCTTTTAAACGAGTACACGACGATGTGTTTGCTGAATTAGAAATTAATCCAATTGAAGCAATAATCGGATGCAGGGAACAAATTAAAAACATCGTAGGCGAAACATCAATGCTAGATGTACGTGCAGGTGTTGAAACTGGTACCGAATTTGCAAAAATGGGCGCAGGATTTACAAATATACACACAGGACGAAAAGGACGGTTTGTAACTGTCATTAAAATTAAATCTTTAAAGGTTACCGATCCGGTTATTATAGAGCAACTCCGTAATATCAATGATCGGCTATCGTAGCATTGACTTTTTTATTAAATCGTGTACAATAACAGTACACTAACAACAAAGGAATAATAATGGTAGAACCAAGCGACAACTTACAAGCAATTTTCGATAAATCAATCGACACCGCTAAGAAATTGCATCATGAATACCTGACAATTGAACATGTATTACATTCAATGCTTCAAGATCTCACTTTTGCTAATTGCATTAGAAGTTTTGGTTCTGACCCTGATCAGTTGTATCGATCAGTAGGCAATTATCTTGTTCAAAAATGTGGTGAGATTACAGTTAACGAAGTAGTAGTCAAGCCCAAAAAGACCCAAATTGTCGAACGTGTATTAAATCGTACATTTTCACAGGTACTTTTTAACGGACGCCAGAAAATTGAACATACTGATGTATTTCTTGCGATGATGAGCGAGAAAAAATCGTGGGCGTATTTTTATATCTGTGAAGCAGGGATCGAAAAAGATCGTTTTGCTGACTTTATTAATAATGCAGTCGAAACAGACGCTGATGAACCAGACCGTACCGTAGTCGGAGAGAGTAAAGCATTATCAGCGTATACTACTAACCTAAATGATGAAGTTAAAAAAGGCAAAGTTGACCCTGTTATTGGTCGAGTCGACGAACTTGAGCATATTTCATTAGGATTAGGTCGTCGTACTAAAAACAATGTTATCTTAGTAGGTGATCCTGGTGTTGGTAAAACTGCAATTGCCGAAGGCCTTGCATTTAATATCGTTAATGGTGCAGTTCCGGACTTCTTAAAAGATTATACAGTATATAATTTAGATATCGCTGCTATGTTAGCAGGTTCGAAGTACCGAGGTGACTTTGAAGAACGATTTAAGGCAGTTCTTAAAGCATTACAGAAGAAAGGTAAAACGGTTTTATTTATCGACGAAGCTCACATGATAAGCGGTGCAGGTGCAGGTAATAGTTCAGCAAATGATCTAGCAAATATGATGAAACCTGCATTGAGCAAAGGCAATATTAAGGTTATTGCAAGTACAACATGGGAAGAATATCGTAAACATTTTGAAAAAGACCGTGCATTAATGCGTAGATTCCAGCGTATTACAGTTGACGAACCAACGCAAGCAGTAACTATGCAGATTCTAAAAGGTTTGAAAAAATATTACGAGAATCACCATAACGTAAAAATTAAAGACGATGCGCTACAGGCGTCAATTAAACTATCTGTAAAATACCAAGCAGATAAAAAACTACCCGACAAAGCAATCGACTTAATCGACTGTGCATGTTCGAGATTTAATTTAAAATTAGCAGATGAGCGGGTTGTCACCGAACGTGAAATTCAGTTTGAACTAGCAAAAATGGTTAGCATTCCTGAAGAACAAATAATGGAGACCGAAAGTGATAATCTTTCTACTCTACAAGAAAAACTTGAAGCCGAAGTTTACGGCCAGGACACTGCATTACACGAAATTGTTGATAAAATTTTAGTTGCACAAGCAGGATTGAAACCGGAAAACAAACCGATTGGTAGTTTTGTGTTTATGGGACCAACAGGTTGTGGTAAGACTGAAACGGCCAGAGCCCTTGCTAAACATTTAGGTACATCTTTGGTTCGATTTGATATGTCAGAGTACCAAGAAAAGCACAGTATTAGTAAATTAATTGGTAGTCCTCCGGGATATGTCGGGTTCGAAGAAAATGCAGGCTTGTTGATCACACAAATTCAAGAACATCCTAATGCAGTGTTATTATTAGACGAAGTCGAGAAGGCGCATCCAGATGTAATGACAGTGTTATTACAGGTCATGGACAATGGATTTATTACAGGGTCAAATGGTAAGAAAGCCGACTGCAGAAATATTGTTTTAATCCTAACTACAAATGCAGGTGCGCAGGCATCTGAGAAAAACAACATCGGATTTGGTACTCAAGCAAAGGAATACTCCGATACCGAGCTTAAAAAGTTTTTAAGTCCTGAATTCCGTAACAGGTTAGACGGGATTATTACATTTAATAAACTTACTAAAGAATCAATGGCAAAAGTTGTTAATAAATTTCTCGATGAGCTACGTGAGCAGGTCAAAGACAAAGCAATTCGTATTAAAACAGATAAATTAACTGTTAGTTGGTTAATTGAAAAAGGATTTGACCCTAAAATGGGTGCAAGACCTTTACATCGTGTAATCGATAAAGAAATTAAACGAGATCTTGCTAAAATGATGTTATTTGGCGACCTTAAAAACGGCGGATGGTTGCATATTTCAGTAGTAGATAACAAAATATTGCTAACTTCTAAACCAAAACAATCAAAAGTTCCTCTGTTAACTGTAGATACCGTAGAAGACGTTATCTAACTCTCACATACTGCAGCTACTTACACAGTAGCTGCATTTCCAAAGCGTTGCCAGTTCGTTGTTAATACGATAAATACACTAATTACAGTCTTTTCTGCTGAAATAACCACCGGAATTAAATATGCGTATTACAGAATTATTAGAAGGCAAACATTTTAACGATCTTGATTTTGTCAGAGACTCGGAAGATGGGCGCGAAATAGATTTCGATCTACCAGAAGATTTAATACATTTTATGAACAGCGACGATCATGTTTATCGTAGACATTTGCATCATCCTGTGCTACAATGTATTCATCAATCAAAAAAGAAGGTTAAAACTAAACCTAGTTTATTCAAACCTGCAGTAGAAAACAGTTATAAACTTTATACTAAAAAGTTTCCAATTCGCGAATTACCAAATGAGCTAGATGAAAAAATGTGCAATGCGATTTGTGAGAAACTACACGAACAAGTTTGTAAAGATATCAGCGAAGGCAAATATAAGGATTAAGAATGTTATTACGTGAATTATTTTATCGCCCTGCCCTTGTAGCCGAAGGTGGCAATTTAGAATTACCAGGCGGACACCAGGCACAGCATATCGACCTAAAAGTTCACGATCGTAACTTTATAGTTCCGTTATTAAATAACTTATTACATTCAATCAATGGCCAGTTTGCTGCTACATATAAAGTTGACCTATGGGATAAAACCTTATTACAAAGCCAAAAGTTTTTAAGTGGTTCGAGTTTACATTTCTTTAATACATCAGGGATTGATGACCAAACGTTTGTTGCTAAAAAACCTAGAGTCGGTGATATTGATACCATGGTTAACAAAGATTTGCGTGATAAACTTGCAGAATTCTTAGTTTCAGTGCAAAATAAGAAAATAGGACCTGCAACATTCCTCGGTTACAAGCCAGGAAACGAACAATTTACAAGTTTATGGGAATTCCATAATCCGCCAATTAAGATTCAAATTGATTTTGAATTTGTAGAATTTGCATTACCTAAACAAGAACCTACAGACTGGGCAAGATTCAGTCATAGTTCATCATGGGAAGATTTGCAATCAGGTGTAAAAGGTGTATTCCACAAATACTTAATACAATCACTAGTGTCATTAAGTAAAAAGGAATTCTTATTAAGAAAATTAGTAGGCCGCGGTAAAGCACGCGCTGAACAAGATGTGCCGACTACTGATAATATGCTAGCATTTGCAGTTAGTTCAAAAGAAGGCGGCGGGTTACGTGCCAAGTACGAACCTGCATTAGATGATAACGGCAAACCTATAGTTATCGACGGCTTAGATGTGATGCGTGCTCTCCCGGCGTCGGGATATGAACAAAATATCGAAAATATGTTTTCGATATTGTTCGGACATAGATTCTCACCAGAAAAAATTGCAAAAATGAGTCCAAACTTTTGGTCATTTACTGGATTATCAAGTATACTAGCATCTGAACTAAGCGAAGAAGAAAGAGCAACAGTTGCAAGAAGTTTTACAATGCGGTTATTTGGTTCGCATGCGCAAGGTTTGTACAAAGGTGATCCAAAAAGAGACGCAGAAGAAAAAACAGTTGCACTTGACAAATTATACCAAGTATTAAATGTTCCACCACTTGAAGATTTAGACCAACTTAAACAGGATTACTTTGCTGCATACAAAGTAGCTGACACCGACACATCTGAATAAAGGAGTTAACATGCAAACTGCTGAAATTAAAGCAAGTCGTAGAAAAGGCGTCGTTCATATGGAAAAAATGAAAGACATTGACTTTTTAGATTTACTTGGAGAACTGAAAGATACTAACAGTTCTCAATTTCACTTGCAAAACATTCCGATGACTGTTAAAGTTGACGGATTGGGACTACGGATCGGCAAAGATGCCAACGGGCAACCGTTCTTTGAAAGCAGTTCAAGTAGCCCTATCCAACAACAAGGTGCATTTAGTGCATTTGCCCAAGCAAAAGGGTTTACTGATCCTGTACAAATCGAAAGAGCTTGTCATTATGACAACTTATACAATCAAGTAATTCGTATAGTTGCATATATTGATAGTCGACTCGGTCCTGAGTTTTTAAAAGACACTAAAGTTCACTGCGAAGGGCTGTACGTACCTATGGCAACACGCATCGGTAATAAATTAAAATTTGTCAGTGTCGGCTATAATCGATTACCTAAAAATGTAACATTAGGCATAGTGCCATTGTTTGTCGAAGTGGCAAGCACTGGCGAATCACACCCTAATAACAACGAAATTAAATTTCAATTAAATCAGCTAGGCACATTTGATAATACGATGTTTATTGATAATACAATTGTATGCAACACTTCGATAGACCTAAGTAATATTGTCAGTGCGTTAGGCGACATTGATGCGTTAAGGGATTTAATTGTTAGCAACAAACGTGCAGCAAAGCAAGAAGCCAGATTGATTATCCAACCTGTAAAAGATCAATTAGCAAAATTTATCGTTAATCATCGCGACGTTATTGGTAAAGATAGACTCGGTAAAGACTTTGAAGGTATTATTCTTTATACCAGTAAAGGACCAATAAAAATTACAAGTCCCTATTTTAAAGATATAATGGCAAATAAAACTCGCCACCCTGCTAATCGACCTAAAGAAGGACAGCAATGTATAGTCACCGGCGGTAGTCTTGTAGGACACAAAGGACATATGGTGTTAATTGATACTGTACTAGCGTTAGCAACTGCACAAAACATAGATCCATACATTTACATTAGCAGCAGTGTAGGTGATGAAGATCCCATTGCAGCAGAGATTAAACTAAAAACCTGGCAAACATTATATCCTAAATTTGCACACTGCTTTCAAATAGTTACAGACGGCGGCTCGATTATGAAAAAAATCGAAAAGGAATTAATCTTTGCTAACGGGTATAAAGATGTCCTGTTAATTACCGGTACTGATCGAGTTGCAGGATTTGAAAAATGGGCAGAGCAGTTAAGAAAACGTCTGGCAAATCCAGCGTTTCCTGAAAACCAAAACGTTATGCTACATGTTAACTCGAGACAGGATTTTAGTGATGCAGAGTCAGAAGTACGATTTACAGATTTAAGAAACATTCTTAAAGACTTAACTGCTACCGAAGAACAACAGCTAACAGCATGGTGTAATGGATTCGATCAAGAAAAATTAGGCCAGGAATGGATTAAATACTTAATGACGGTATCAAAAGATATCATGGGCATTGAGAACAAAAGGAAGTTACATGAGACTTAGAGAAATTATTAGCCTAAACGAAGGCGGAAAGCATCAGCTTACACCAGATGCAAAAAGTAGCATCAAGGGCGCAGTCACTACTCCAGATGCTAATAACAATGCGGGAGATTCTTATAAAAACTATCGTTTTGGTTTAGCTTTAGCAGGTGCTCCAGATTACCCTACAAAATCAACAAATGAAATTGGCGGTGACCCTCTTATTACAACATACACCGACGAAGAATGGGAAATGGTACAGTACGCAGGCAAGCAAGTTAATGTTGGTCCGTTAAAACGATTGTCTTCAAATCGCAGCACTGAACGAGAAGACACCCATAAACAAAGTGCCGTTGCTAACGTTAAGAAAAATAAGTACGGGATTTAACATGAAGATATCAGAGTTAATTAACGAAAATGTAGATAACGCTAGCTCAACACAACACAACAAGAAGTCTGGAAAATCCAATCCAGTCCATGACAATTTTAATGCAGCCATCAAAGGTATGCAAACATACCCAGGCGGCCATAGTTACTACGATATGTACCGATTTGGCGTAAGCATGGCCGGAAACTCTCAGGACGGTAACGGCTTCTCGGCATCGGGCCCAGTAGGAAATCAACTTGCTACCCTTGCATACACTGATGCCGAACAAGCAATTATCAATAAAAGTGCTAAGACAATGAAAATGCCCGGAAAACAGTTAACTTCAAAAGACAGTATCGAACCTACTGAAACTCATACCTCAAGTCCGGTAGCAAAAATTAAAAAAAATAAATACGGCGTATGACAATTAAACAATATAGAATAACAACATGGGATATCCCACAAGACAGTCCAGACGACTGCTATCTTTCTCCTGACGATCCTATACATGAATTAAAAATTACACAATCACTTGGTGGGTTAGGTGCGCACGAAAGACTTGCAGAATACCGTGCAAAACAATCTGAACAAAAAGCATTTAGCGACGAACGTGGCAAATACCAACGTGAAAACAATATCAGACCTGGTACACCTGCATGGTTTGAACTATGGCGTTCGAACTCTACTAATAATTGATCACACAAAGGAAAAGAATTATGTTAACAGTAACTGCTAATGCAGCAATACAAATCAAAGCAATCTTGGCAAGTGAGCCAAATGGCAAGTACGTGAGAGCATATATCTCAGGGGGCGGATGTGCCGGGTTTAATTACGGATTTACTATCGAAGAAGAAAAAGAAGAAGATGATACCGTTATAGATAATGTAGTAGTTGATGCTATCAGTATGGGGTATTTTGACGGTTCGACTATAGATTACACATCTGATAAACTAAAAGGGTCACAGTTTGTAATAACTAATCCAAATGCCAAATCAACATGTGGATGCGGTAGTAGTTTTTCGGTATAGGGTAATAGCATGAAAATATCAGAATTACTTAGTGAATCAGAGACTGCAGGTGCAACCGGCAGTAGCGCAATTGCATCTGTACCAAATCCACACATTAGCCCAGGTAAAGCCCGGGGTAAAAAATCATATACAGGTAGTATGGAAACAGGAAGTGGTACTAAAGCACCTCCTCAAACTCCTCCTGCAAGACAAACCCCAGCCGATAATGCGCTAGATATGAAGGGAGTCAGTCTTTTTGGTGGTAAGACCATAAAAAGATAATAAATATAAGATAACGGAGTTTATCATGAACAAAGACATACAATTAGAATTTCAAGACATGCCATCATTAGGTGGCAATGTAATCGGTGGTACTACAGGCGGAGACACCGGAGATCGCGAAGGCGAAATGGCAAAAGCTGACTTGTTCAAGTTAGCAAAATACAGCTATAAATTATTTAAAAAAATCCAAGATGAAGATCAGTTTGAATCTTGGGTGCAAGCTAAAATCACCAAAGCTGCGGATTATATTGCTAGTGTGTATCACTACTTAGAATACGAAATGAAATTTAGTGAGTATGGCGAACAGTTAGAAAACAGTGATGTATATTCAGAAAGCGAAAAACGCGAACTTAGAAACAGACTAGTAGAAGCTAGAGGTGCATTAAGAACTCTTAAATTAGCACAGGCTGAAAAAATTGATTTACGTGAAGGCACTAGTATGCTAAGTGAATCAGCAGCCAACTTTGATGCGTCTGATCTTAAAGGTTTAGAAAATATTGGTGATTTAAATGAATTAAAAAAACAAGCGTTTGCATTAATTACTAAACCGTCAAAACGCCCAATGAAACCAGAAAAAGTGCAATATGCTAAAAATCAATTAGCTAACATGAAAGCACCGGCACAAGTTATTGCATATATGTGGCAACAACTACTAGGCGGTGAAGGCATGCGAGTAATTGGCTCTAGACATAGTACTGCTCCGAGTAATTACTCTAAAAGATTTGACGAAGGGTTAACAGATCCATGCACTACATGCGGCGGAACAGGCCATGTTGAAAAACAAATCCCAGAACGTGCTAAAAAACTAGTTGACAAACATAAAAAATTACATAGCTTCATTGATAAAAAATTCCAAGATTTAAACGGCAATGGCATTGATGATAGATTAGAAGGCAATAAAGAAGTCGACGAAAACTGGGACGAAGATGATGACGTAAGTCGTGCTGATCGCGAATTGAAAAAATTAGGTAAAAAACCAATTCCTGCTGCAAAAATCAATACTGACAAAGACAAAATCAAACGTACTAAAAAAGATAGTTCTGAAGAA
>Ga0114962_10004735_pt1 | contig 10797 bp, 9 predicted proteins | sample C_130820_MF_Meta_FD_87017 | JGI IMG/M metagenome (GOLD analysis project Ga0114962, IMG submission 87017) | Freshwater microbial communities from Lake Croche, Canada to study carbon cycling - C_130820_MF_MetaG | ecosystem: Environmental > Aquatic > Freshwater > Lake | place: Lake Croche, Canada...
TGCAGGATGGGGCATTGTATTTACGACTTGGATCTTTTTCATAAGACCTAGAAATAAAATAGTTAATACTACCATTACTGTCGTAAGAAGGAATTATAATTGAGTTTTTATACTTGCCTATTTCACAGTATCCAATGCCGTATTTTATAATATCTTGTTCTGTAACACCTCTTTTAGTAATGTAAGATTTAGCTTGTCTGTAAGGTAAAGTGGTAAGTACAGTTGAAAGAGGTTTGTACTCTTTAGGAAGTTCAACTTTTACATAAGTTTTATCATCTATATTACCTTTTCCATCAGGAAAATAACTTCGCATTTCTCTAATAGCATCAGCATTTGCATGCAGTTTTCTTAGTATTGAAGTAGGAGTTCTACCCTTTTCATTACAAGTCCAACAATGCCAAACTCCTGCTTTAGGATCTACTTCTAGCTTTGGTTTATGATGCTTACAGAAAGGACAGTGGAAGGCGTGATTGCCTTTGGTGGATGGCTTAGATCTGCCAAGAATATTATGTAATATGCCCAATACAAGCCTTGAATTATCCATTTATGACCTATTTTAGTAAAACTTACGAATCTTTTTCTAAGTCTCTTCTAAAAAACTTGGCTAATATGTTATCGTTATAAGATTTATCTGATAGCAATACTTCGTTTACACATTGAAAATGTAATTCCCAGTAGGTTAATTGCTTCTTATTAAAGCAGAATTTAAGTATTTCTTTTCTAAAATGACTAGTTCCTCCTTGCTTAATCTCTTCTAAAATTAGCTTGTTTGAGCCCCAATACTCTTGCCAATTAGACTCTTTTGTTACAATTTTTGAAGAGGGTTTTCTACCAGGTCCTAATGATTGCGCTAATTCAGCTCTAGTAAGTTTCTTTTTGATATTAGAATACAAACTTTTTCTACCAATATAGAATTTACCAGTTTGAATATTTGTTATTTTGTAGACGAATCCTACGCAATTTTGTGGAAATTTAAACACTGAGTCATATTCTATGATATTCCCACTTTCATATATAAACCATTTTTCTGACATAAAACTATTTTAAGAATCCCATCTTACAATGAAAGTCATATCGGTGTTTGAAGGAATTGGATAAGGAGTTCCTAGTTTGCCAACTACTAATAATTGACCTGAATCATTGTATAAACCAATTGTAGTTGCGTAAGGATGAAAAGAAGAGCCAGTGACATTGTCTGCCAATGTGCCGTCTGTAATAATACCCCAACTTGCTTGACCTCCACTAGGTGCGTAAAAAGGTACTGCTGCAGATCCTGTAAGTGCTTTAATATATTTAAATACAGTTGGATTTTGTGAATAGTTAAAATCATTTTCAGATACTCTACACTTTACTTCATTTACATAGATAGTGGTTTCGGCTGTTAAGCCTAAATTATAAGGTACTGATGCTGTTGTTGGTAATCCCATGTTAATAAATATCAGTTTTCACGTCTTTCTTGGCCTGGGTAGAATTCAAAGCGATCGTGGTTTATAGGAGATAGTAATAAACTACCTGCTTTAATTTTGCCTTCTTTATGGAGTTGAAACACAAAACTCATCCAAGTTTGTTCTAAAGGTCTTTGCCATTTTGTATCTAAAAATACTTTCTTACTTCCCTCTCTACTAAACCACAAAGGCCAATTACAATAGTGTAAATCACCTTCCACAAATGGAACATCTTCATAACAACCTATATGCTTGAAATCTGTCTTAGGTGGATTAGGAGCAAGGCCTCTTTCTGGTAGTTTATTATTATCGGGAAAAAATTTATCTCTTATATCTTGTGGAACATTATACCAAGCCCACTGCGTTGAACTTTCGCCATAAAATTCAGAAAAAGAAAGTTTTAAATAATCAAATTGGTTGTTTTTAAGAATGCTTAAAGATTTTTTAAATAAATTTTCTGTATATCTTCTTAGACCCATCCTACACAAAGCGTCTGTATTTGGATGTAAAAACATATCATCTTCAAAAAATATATAGTGGTCAGAATCTGATTCATTAAAATGTTCTGCAACCCATTGCCTACCTCCACATATTCCTATATTATCTTTTTTGATTTGCTCAAAATCATACTTATCACAAAGTTCATTATACTCAGCATCTGTACTACGATCTAAAGAATTATTTAAAAGTACCTTTCTGGTTTTTTCTAAAAAGTCTGGGTCAACTAATTGAAAAGATTCTATTAGCTTACTAAGCTGCTTTGGAGAATTATAAGTAATAACATATAAGCTTGTTTTTAAACTATTAGCAGATTTAGGCATAGAACTTTTTTCTACCGACTTTAAATATTCAAAAAAGGGCCATACTAATCCATTTCCCTCGACTTCAAAAGGTTCAATTAACTCGGGATAGCGGTAAGTTAAAATTGTAAAAAGACATTCATCAGCTCCCATATATCCATTGGTGATAGTATCTTCTAATATAGAATAGTATAGCGAATTTAATTTATGAATTAATTTTTTTGCTCCACCCCAAAAACCTCCTCTAGAAATTTTATCTACAAAATTAACGCCACAATACTCAGCCATTTTATTTCTTTCAAAACCATGTATTTCAGTATTTCCTTCATAAGGATATGTAATAAAAGTTAGTTTATCTATAGAGTCAGAATAAGTCTCTAATTTATCAAAGACTCTGTCATTAGTAAAGTAACCTCTACCCACTGTAGACGTTAATCCTCCATCTATCCAATAAAAATAATCCGAATTAAAAGGATTCATTATGGCAGAATCGTTTACCATAAACATTTTACACATCATCATTGGATTATAATACTCTAATGCTGCTTGTGGAGATTCAGATAGCCATCCTGCACTATTATACCAATTTGGATTAGTTCTTATTTGTTGTAGTTTATCAAAAAAAGGAAACCAGGTTTTAAAATCCTCTAATTCTTTAAGATAAATTTGAGTGGGTTTATTTCCTCTTATGGCTCTCACTTCTTCTTCTAAGTCTTTAGGAATCCAAATACACATTTGCATATCAGCTTCTAACAACTCAAAAAATTTGTTTTTATATTGTTGGAAATCTCTCTTAGCCCATCCTTCTATACTACCTCTACCTAAATCCCATAGTCCCGTTACAATAGTTGTATTAGTCTGATCTTCTTTTATGGCTCTTTCAAATAAATTTTCATCTTTACCTTCTTTTTTAACAGCTAGATACCATCCTAATTTTGGATATATGCACTCTACTTCAAATCCTGCTTTTTTTAATAATTCTATTGAGGATTCTGTTAGTAAGTCCCAACTATTATTCATCCAATTATGAAAGCTTACAGCAATTTGATCTATTTTTTCAAAGTCACTCTTATCTAAACTATTTAATAAAGGATATTCTGAACCTTCTATGTTAAGTTTTAATACCGATACTTTATCGATATTAAAGGTTTTACAAAATGTTTTCCAATTTAAAACACCAAACTGCTGTGCATCTTCTTGACTAGTTTCTGCCATAGCTGAAGATCCTATTCCTTGAAAATCTAAAGAGCTTTTACCATTAAAAGGACCTAAAAGTCCTTGAAATAGTTCAGTTCCTTCTGGAGTGTTGGTTTCAAAAGGGTCTATTCCTATTATACGTTTTTTTCCAATAAAAGTATTGCACCAATCCCAGCCTACACAACCTACATCAACAATACATCCGTCATGTGTAAAAGCGTAGTCGTGTACTAAAGAGTAGTCTTCGTTATTAATAGTCTGTATTAAAGGCATTGTAATTAAAAATTTAAATTGGTAAAATGCTTAAGTATGGCATTTGAAAAAAAGATGTGGCTGTATATTCATTTTCTGGATCTATATTAGTAGTAAACTTTACTCTTAGTGCTTTAGGAAACTCCAGTGTAAAATTTTCTATTTGTAAATCGCTAATATTAAAATAAAGAGTTTTATTATTTTGTTTTTCAGCTAGTAGTAATTTTACTCTTTCTGTAACGTCTACAAAAATATCTTCTTCACTTCTTAAAAGATTATCTTCGTCTCGTTGATTGGCAAAATAACCATACTTTGCTTCTTTAATTTCAAATTTTACAGAAGAAAGATCCGAACCGTCGTAGATATTTTGGAAGAATGGAGTATAGAGGATCAAAGTTAAAATGAAAAAATTCATAGTATTTTACTTTATCTGGAGATTCGTTTGCAGTATGTAACCATGCTTCGGCACTCCATCTGGTACCATAAAAACTTTTAAAAGGAATATTGTTTTTTATGTGGTTGGAATTAGCCCACCAAAAATTACCCCACCACCAGTTACCATAGTTAGTAACTCCAACAATATCAAAAATATCTAACTTATCTATACACTTCTCCCAATTATCTATCAAATAATGCTCTAAAATATCCACCCAAGTATTAACACCACTCGCTTTTAACTCGTCTAATTCTTGAGTCTGATAGTTTTTAAACTTATTCCAAACTCCTTTAGTGTGAAAATATAAAATTTTACAATCTACCTCTCTTGCTAATTCATCTACTTTACTCAAAGCTAGATATCCCTCGCCATGATTAATAGTAGTATACTCTAGTTTAATTTTAGGAAATTTGTCTGTTAAATTATTCAAGTCGTCCAAACTATTCCCAGCAGGGTCTGAGGCATATAGGTAGAAGACTTCTGCTTTGTCGTATAGTCCAGATTTATAAACTCGTTCTAACTGTCTTGTTAATCTAACTTTCCAATCGTTAATTGTAAAACAATATAATACTACTGCTATCATTTTTATAATTTTCTAAAGTAACCTCCAATATCAAACTTAGTCTTCATGTTAATAGAACCTTCTTGGTTAGGTATAAATTTACTAGGGTCTACTAATCTAAAATCAACAGAAACTCTTGTAGATAATGAGTCATTATTTTTATTACCGTGTATTAAATTAGCGCCATCAAATACTAATATTTCACCGTAATTTACTTTATATGACCTATAATCTCCTTTATCTTCTTTACTTTCCATCCAAATAGTATTATACTCATTGGTGTTTACAAAAGGCATCCAAAAATTTACTTCAGTAGTTCCGTGGTTATAAGTTTTATCTTTATGCCATTCACCTACACCTAAATTGCCTCCTGCTAACTGAACCCTAAAAGTAGGAATTGACTGATAAATAATTGTATCGTACTTAAATATTTCTTTAAGCTCTTTTACTAATTCTAAATAAGTAGGTAGAAACTCTACCTGGTATTTTTCATAATAAAGTTTATGCCATTTAGTAGATTGATCTTTCTCTCTAACTAATAAATTATAGTGCTCTAATGTATGTAAGTCTTCTAATGGAATAGTATCTCCTTCCCATACTTCTAACATTTGTGAAACAATTTGCCTGAATGGGTACTTGCTTACGTCATATGTAATTTTATAGGGAGTAGGTAGGTACATAATGAAATTCCTATTAGTGATTTAAGTAGTAAACAGTATTATTAACGCTTCCATTAATAAGAGTGTAGTTTATGCCACATATATCAGCTAAAACACTAAATCCATTTGGATAAAAATTAGTTTGAGCAGCATAATGTGCTAAGTTTAAATTATATAATAATGGTTTTTGGGGATCAAAAGCCACGAATCCTTGTTCAGGAAAAAGTTGAGTAAAAGCGATTTTGTATCTATCTCTATCCCATCTATCTTCGTAAAAATGAGTGTATAATTTTTGATTTTTTAACTCTTCAGGAAAATTTTCATCAATATATTTTAACTGAACATCTTTGTCAAAACTTAACTCATATTCTTCAGCGTACATTTCTCCTAAATACTTATTAGGCCATCCTCCGATACCTAAGTTATAATAAATTTGATCGCCCATGTTTTGAGGTATAAACTTATACGGTTGTCCACCAGCAGAAAAATTATCAGGCATGTAAGGATCAAAAATTACATCTTCTGTAAAGTTTTGTAGCATTAAAAATTCTTTTAACCCTATTACAGATTCAAACCACTTAGATAAAATAAAAGTTGTTTTTTCATTACTCTGTTTATAGTAATAATTTGGGATAATAAGACTTGGACAAAAATCTCCAAACTTGCCTGTATGTGTTATAATCATGTTTTATATTTTTTGCAAGGTAAAAGTTAATATATTTTCTAAACTACCTATGCTAGTTCTAATAACATCTTCTAAATTTCTGTAATTTAAAACTTTATAGCCGGTTGAGATGGCAAAATTATGAATACTTTTTTGATTAAAAAACCACAGATGTTCATTAGGTCTTCTATGCTTCCAGTTTTCAAACCATTCGTCTGATGTGTAATGGCACCAGGGTACTGATACTACTACATACTTTGCTTTTAGACTTTTTATTACGTAAGGATCTTCAAAATGTTCTAATACGTCAAAAAAAGTAACTACATCGGCTTCTTGATTTAACCAATCGTTAACAAATGTAACATTTTCAGGTACATTGTAATTTGTTATATCAAATCCGTAGCATTTTGGAATACTTTTTTTACATGTTTTTAAAAATGCTCCATTTCCATACCCAATATCTAAAATGCTATTTATAGGTTCGTTTATAGAACCTAAAATATAACCTAACCTTAAATGAGAGATATAGCTATTCAGTTCACCATAAGTATCATACCTATCCTTTACGTACTGTACATCGTAAATAAAAGGTTCTTTTTTATCTTGATAAATTAAACCATCTTCATTTATGCTATAATTATCTAACATTATTTCTTAACTATTATAGAGGTAATACTAGTTGGAGCTAAATAGAATATTTCAACGCTTGCAATGTTTTCTTGTAGGTATAGTTTTTCTTCTTCATTCAAATGATCGGCTATTATTTCACCTGTCTCTTTAAAATGCTCAAGTAATTGTAATGGAGTTATAAATCCTGGCTCTCCCCAACCCCATATAGCTGTTTTTTCAGGTATATTAACTTCTATACTACTATGCAAATCTTCTAATACATAGATACCGCCAGATTTTAAGGACTTAAGAAAATGGGCAAGAGTAATTTGTTGATCGTATACGTTGTGAGAACCGTCGTCTAATATAAGATCGTAGTCTTGTAATTTTGCTGCATACTCAATTACAAGATCTCTTTTTGATTGATCGAGCCAATCTAAAGTTATTCTATCTAAATCTGCAATGTTTTCGTGTCTAACTATGTCGAGACCTAAAATAGCTGCATTTGTAAAGTAGTCTCTAAAAACTTTTAAAGAGTTTCCGGGTATCCAACCGTGATCTCCAGAAAAACCTCCTATTCCTATTTCACAAATTAATTTAGCGCTGTCTTTTATAGGATTAAAATATTTTTCATACACAGCAGTATAGTAGTTATGTGTAAAATCTTTGTCTGTTGGATATCTTTTTGCAAGTTCTGTTAATGTCATATGTGTATAATTTTCTGGTGGTGTAATATTAAGCATATCGTAATAGCAAGTATCTATAGTTCTATTTTTAATCCATCCGTAAGAGAATGCATGAAATATAAAATTTTTATGTACAATATTTTTATAAGTTCTACCATTTAAAACGTTGTTAGATATTAGTTTTATATTAGCTGAAGAGTCTTCTAGAGTGTCTATTAAATGTCCAAAACACGTTTGATCATGCCATAGCGCTGTTTTGTAATAACCTGCTTCAGGTGTTCCGCCTCCAACTAACTCGTCTCCTACTAGCCACCATTTATTTAAAAGTTCTCTAGTCCATTCGCTATTTTTCATTATAAACACTCCGGCGTTAAGTCGACTTGGTCCGTAATCTTCAGTACATATTATATTATAATCTTCTTCTATAAAGTCTTCTATCCTATAATCAAAATTGCATACAATAGCATCTATATCTAAAAATAAAATATAATCTGGATTGTAATTTTCAAACACTTCTAATATGAATTTTGGCTTGTACCAGGTAGCGGATCTTCCTTCTAATGCTTGATTTATTTTAACTGTATCTTTTTCACAATAGTAAGTATACCCCTTTTCTTCACAATATTTTTTATTTATTGCTTCTGTAAATTCGCCGTAGGATACATTATTCGTAAAAAATTGAGCTACTACTATGTTCATTTATTTTTATTTAAACTGGTAAAATTCCTTCTATTTTATCACACCATCCTTTAGATATTGAGTGAGGCCATACAACCCATTTAGTAGGTCTTCCTGCGTATTGAAATGTTCTCCATACTTTGCAATAGCCGTCGGGATCATTTTTCATTCTTGTAATTTCATTAATATCCGCATCTTGTCTAAAGATTGTTTCTCCTTCTTTATTTTCAAACGCTACACACCAAAAGTCATAATCAGTATCTACTACTTGATTGTAGTTGATATCTATGCAATGCTTAAATACCTGAGCAAAAGATGCTTCATACTCTGCTGGATCTTCTATAACTGGATTGGGTGCAAATTTATTATCTAAAGTATATTGTTGAACACCTCGCGTTTCAAATCTCAATCCACAATACCTTTCATATTCTGCAAGCGATCTCACTTTACCGAAATTATAAATTCCTAATGCGTTTCTCTGACAAGGAGTACATCCGGGTTCCATACCGAATAAAATTCTATTTCTCTTATGGGCATGATTGTTTTTCTCTACCCATTCCTTATCATCATCCCACTGCTTAGTTCTACCTTTTCTAGTATATTCATGCCAAGCAATTACTTTATGTGGGTGAAATAAGTCATATCCCCAAGTGTAAGATCTTGCAGCTAAGGAAATTTCTTCTCCGTGAAAGTATAATTCTGGGTCATAGGGAACTTCTTGACACCACTTGCCCAAAGTAAATATAAAATGAGCTGATAGAAACCTAGAAGGTAGTGGTTGAGTCATTTCTTTCCAGCCTGGAATAGATGCAGGTAAGAAAAATACAGCTCCTTCTGGAATGAATCTATCAAAAGTTAACCACCAAGGTTCTTGAGCTCGTTCTGCAGGATCGTTTTCGGGATTATAGGATGGAATATAAGCTGTAAGAAGAGGTTTTTCATGTCCTAGTTTCTTAAGCTGCTTTATCATTTTAATACATTCTACATCCCAGTTTTTTATAAATCTGTGATGAGAATCTAATTGTAGGTAGTACTCCTCTCCGTCATAATTTTGCTGGATCGTACTACGTGCCCAACATGCCCCTTTAGAGTCAGTATAGTTTATATCAATAATCTTAAATCTAGGATCGTCTTTAAATTCATCTAGATTATCCCAGACATCGTCGGGAGAGTGCTGCCAAGCAATGGAAAATACTAAATCTTTTGGATTTTTAGCATTCGCTAAACAATCTTTAATTGTGGGTACTAGCTCCGGATCTCTATAGGAAGCTATTGATATAAAAATTTTTGCCATAACTGTAATATATTAATTTTACTTTATAATTCCAACTTTATTTAACTATTTTTTTGTTTTATTTGTTATAAGTTACATAATGTACTACAGTTGTTTGTACCTAATCCGCCCATATTAGTATACAGGTAAGGTCCATCACCGCCACCGCTTGTAATATTAAAAATATAAAAATTGGTACTATCAAGATAGTATTTATTAAGATTAAGAGTTGTAGGATTTGCAATTACTAATGTTTCAACAAAAGTACAAGGTCCTGATAGAGTAACACATTCATACCTAGCTGCTGTATAAATTTCATATGCAACTGTTGGAGTTGGTGTTGGTGAAGGAGTCGGTGATGGGACACAACTTTCACAAGATTCATAATTACTTCCAAATGTTGCATTATCATCTAATCCACTACTTTGTGTTGAAACGACTACCCAACAATTAATACCATCCATAGTACCAATAAATGTTGGAGCATAAACTTTATATACACCACCAACTACAGGTGTTACATCAGTTGCATTCATAATATAAGTTGAACCACCGCTACAAAGCTGAACTTCGTAATAAGTTGGAGCAGGAGTCGGTGTAGGTGTAAGTGTTGGTGTTGCTGTTGGTGTTGGACACGTAGAGCAGCCACCTCCCGTAACGATGGCGGTAGCACTACCGTTTGTTACACTAACGGTTTGAATTTGACCTCCAAATGAAAGATAGTAGGTACCACTAGCTAAGGTAAAGAAGCCGCTAGAAGTAAATTGTGTAGAGTTACAAAATGTAGTTCCATTACCACCCGCGCCAATTGTTCCTACAGGAGTATTACAAACAGTGGCGTCATTTTGACTGTACTGTACTGTATTACTAAATAACGGTATTGTAGGTGTTAAAGTCAGAGTATGTGTAGGTGTTAAGGTAGGTGTTAAAGTAGGTGTACTAGTTAATGTAGGTGTTAAGGTCGGAGTAAGTGTTGGAGTAAGAGTTGGTGTAGCTGTTAAGGTTGGTGTAAGTGTAGGTGTAGCTGTACGTGTTGGAGTAAGTGTTGGTGTTAAAGTAGGTGTACTAGTTAATGTAGGTGTTAAAGTAGGAGTAGCTGTTAATGTAGGTGTTAAAGTTGGTGTAAGTGTAGGTGTAGCTGTTAGTGTGGGCGTTAAAGTAGGTGTACTAGTTAATGTAGGTGTTAAAGTTGGTGTTAAAGTAGGTGTAGCTGTTAATGTAGGAGTAAGTGTTGGAGTTAAAGTAGGTGTAGCTGTTAAAGTTGGAGTAAGTGTTGGAGTTAAAGTAGGTGTATTAGTTAATGTTGGACTTAAGGTCGGAGTTAAAGTAGGTGTATTAGTTAATGTAGGCGTTAAGGTCGGAGTTAAAGTAGGTGTAGATGTACGAGTAGGCGTAAGTGTAGGTGTTAAAGTTGGTGTACTAGTTAATGTCGGAGTAAGTGTTGGAGTTAAAGTTGGCGTATTAGTTAAGGTAGGTGTTAAAGTTGGAGTTAATGTTGGCGTACTAGTTAAGGTCGGAGTAAGAGTTGGAGTTAAA
>Ga0114962_10004736_pt1 | contig 10796 bp, 10 predicted proteins | sample C_130820_MF_Meta_FD_87017 | JGI IMG/M metagenome (GOLD analysis project Ga0114962, IMG submission 87017) | Freshwater microbial communities from Lake Croche, Canada to study carbon cycling - C_130820_MF_MetaG | ecosystem: Environmental > Aquatic > Freshwater > Lake | place: Lake Croche, Canada...
GGACCCCCTGAAAGACTTTGTGCCTGTGGTTCAACTCAATCAGTTGCAAATTATGTTGCTGGCCAGCAGTCGCTTCGCTCCTAAAAATCTGAGCGAGGTTGTCGAGCACATCAAAAACAATCCCGGAAAAGTCAAATGCGCCTGGGGTGGCTCCGTCTTGATGGCCTTGGGTTGTGAGAACTTCAAAGTCGAAGGCAAGATGGATCTAACCGTGGTCCCCTACAAAGGATCCGCCCCCGCCCTGAACGACCTTATGGGCGGCCACGTCGACCTGATGATCGAGGTGATGAACACCGCGGTTCCTCAAATCAAAGGCGGTAACGTCAAACCTATTGCTGTACTCAATACCGCCAAAGGCAGACCACCCTTTTCAGAGCTACCCACCTTGAATGAAGTATTGCCTGGTTTTGAAATGATTCCTTGGCAAGGTATCGTTTTGCCCGCTGGCACGCCCAAAGAAATCGCCGACCGAATCAACAAAGAAGTCATCATGGTTTTGCAGTCTCCCATGATGAAGCAAAAATACCAAGAAACCGGCTTGGACTTTTTCCCCATGTCGCCAGATCAATTTGGACAAATCTTGCAAAGAGACTATGCCAAATACGGGAAATTGATCAAGTCTTCTAATTTCAAAGTTGATTAACGCTTTCAAGGTTCAAAAATGAAATCCCTATTTCAGCGCAGTATTGTGTGTACGGCTTTGCTTTTAGGCTGGGTCAGCACAATCCATGCACAAAGCTTTCCCAGTCGTCCCATTCGAATTGTGGTTCCATTTCCGCCTGGCGGCTCCGCAGATTTGCTGGCAAGAGCCCTCGGTGAAAAGCTCACAAACTCAATGGGGCAACCCATCGTCGTGGACAACAAACCCGGCGCGGGCGGCATAGCCGGCGCTGATTTTGTCGCCAAATCCAATCCGGATGGACACACGCTTTTGTTTGCCAACACCAACATCGCCATCAATCCAAGTTTGTACGGTAAGTTACCTTATGAAACTTCAACAGCTTTAGCGCCAGTGCTGATGCTTGCTTATGTGCCTTCGCTGATCATGGTTTCAGAGAAAACCCCGGCGAATACCATTCAAGAACTGATCGCCTTGGCCAAAAGCAAGCCAGACTCCTTGAACTACGCTTCTGCAGGCAGTGGAACTTTTCCCCACTTGGCCATCGAGCTCTTCAAAATGCAAGCGGGTATCTCTGTTGCACACATACCCTACAAAGGTGCAGCGCCTGCATTGAACGCCTTGTTGGCCGGCGACGTTCAGGTCCTTTGCAATGACATGCTGACAGGATCGCAATATGTGAAGTCTGGCAAACTCAGAGCCTTGGCCTACACAGGCACAAGCCGCGCACCCACACTGCCTCAAATCCCCACCATGGCAGAAGCCGGATTGAAGGACTATGTTGCTGTAGGCTGGCAAGGCATCATGGCACCTTCCGGCACGCCGGCTGCCGTAGTCGAGAAGTTGAACATGGAGTTCAACAAGGCGCTGGCTGACCCCGCTTTACGACAGTCATTGACATCTCAAGGCTTGGTGCTCAGCGGGGGTACAGCCAAACAATTTGCCGAGTACATCACCCAAGATACCGAGCGCTGGCGAGCAGTCGTCAAAGCTTCAGGCGCCAAGCCAGAATAACTGCCCGTTAAGACCCAAGGTCTAATTTTGAAAGAGCTCCATGTTGACTAAAGAAGAAAATGATCGCCTGACGCAAGTTGGACCTGGCACCCCCATGGGAGAGATGATGCGGCGCTATTGGCATCCGATAGCCACATCTGCGCAGTTACCCCATCCTGATTGCGATCCACTTCGCTCACGTTTACTGGGTGAGGATTTTGTGGTGTTTCGCGACACGTACGGCAAAGTCGGTGTACTCAATGAGCTGTGTACACACAGAGGTGCTTCAATGGCCTTGGGCCGTGTTGAAGAAGGCGGTATCCGCTGCATCTACCACGGCTGGAAATTCGCGGTGGATGGCACGATCATGGACATGTCCAACAATGCCGACTCGACCTACATCGAAAAATTGAAAGCGCCCGCTTACCCTGTGGTGGAGCGATCCGGACTGATTTGGACCTACATTGGGCCCAAAGAAAAGCAGCCCCCTTTCAGGACCCTTGCTTTGGATGAAGTGCCCGAGTCCAATCGGATTTTATTTCGGGTCAACACCAACGCCAACTACCTGCAAATGTGGGAAGGTGGAACAGACTCGTCTCACGTCGGGATTTTGCACAGCAACCTCACGCGTCCAGGCTGGCTTGCTGCCGCAGACAATGCAGCTGCGCCCGAATTGAACGACATGGTCAATGATGCTTGGGATGATATGTCCCCCAAACTGGACATTGAAAACACAGCTTTTGGATTTCAGTACGCCAGTATCCGTCAAGTGGGTGGGCCGAATCCACGGCACAACGTGAGGCTCGTGCCCTTGTTTTTGCCGCATGGCCGCGTGATTCAATTTCCTGACTTCTTTACGACGGTGTTTGATGTGCCCATGGACAATGAACACACGGCCAGTTATTTGATAGACGCCAGCGCTACCCGTCAACTTGATTTGCAAGAACGTTTAAAAAGGTCCGGCATGACCGAAGAACGTTTTTACGCGAACAACACCTTTGTCGCCAACTGGGACAACAGTTATTGGCAAGACCGGGATGCGATGAAGAAGAAACTCAATTGGAGTGGCTTCAAAGGCATCACCCAAGAAGATGCCGTCATCTCCACCTCGATGGGCCCCATTTACGATCGAACGCAAGAGCACTTGGTAGCCGCGGATGCCGCTATTGTTCGCCTTAGAAAACGATTGCTTGATTGCTTGAGGAAAATGGAAAAGGGCGAAGAGCCCATCGGTTTGAACTTGGAAGACATGACCAATGTCATTGGTTTTGACATCGACCTTCCAGATGGTACGAAATGGCGCGAACACGCAACTGAACAGGGACTTCACAGTGCAGAAAAACCCTAAAGAAGCCGCTGTAAACACCCTGAAGCACGGCGTGGCAGAAATGGGGTCGCGTTTCAACGAAGACATTTTGGCGCGAACCACCGCGCTTTATGAGCCCTATGTGGCTGCGACCCCATCCACACAAGCTGTAGAGCGCGACGTGGCTTTCGGCTCGCATCCTCGAAACGTTTTGGACTTTTATCCTTGCGCAAGCCCCTCGCCCATCTTGCTGTATGTGCATGGCGGTGGATTTGTTGGGGGCGGTAAACATATCAACGACAAGTTCTACAGCAATCTGGGCGAGTACTTTACAGACCACGGAATTGCTACGGCGTTGATGAATTACCGCTTAGCGCCTGAATTTGTATGGCCGCAAGCGGCCCAAGACATAGCCCAAGCAATCGGCTGGCTGAAAGAAAACCGCGCTCAAAATCAACGTATTTACATCGTGGGTCAGTCTGCAGGCGCTTGCCACTTGGCCACCTACCTGACGGGGGCTGATTTTCATGCGCATGCCGCAACGCACATCGCTGGTGCGGTGCTCATGAGCGGCTTTTACGACGCGCGTGGCGCCATGAGCCCCGGGGCCAGATCTTATTTCGGAGACAACCCACTTCAGTGCGAAGAGAGATCGCCGATATTGGCTACCGCCCATATTAAGACACCCATCCTGTTGACACTTGCACAATATGACCCGCCCGGCATGGCGCTGCAAACACTGGCCTTGGCCAGCCAATTGACTCAAACTCAGCAAACCAGTCCCCCGCTGGTATGGCTCAAAGACCATAACCATGTCTCAACCGTTTTAAGCATTGGCAGCCCTCAAAATGACGTTGGCGAATTGATAAGCCAATTCATCAAGGACCTTGAAACACAACGAACAGGGACCAACCAATGAGTTCTTTGCAAACACCTCCAAAACCGATCCTTACTCGGCGTTCTCTTCTCCAGTTGGCGCTTACTGCAAGCCCTTTTTTCGGCTCCCACGCCGTCAACGCAGCAGAAGATAAATTTCCGACTAAGCCCATCAAAGTTCTGGTCGGATTTCCAGCGGGTGGCGCCATTGATTTGGTCATGCGCACCGTGGCGCTTGAAGCCTCCAAAAAATTAGGCCAGTCTTTGATGATTGAAAACCGTTCGGGCGCCAGCGGCGCATTGGCCTATAACGCTTTGAAAATAGCCTCGCCGGATGGGTACACCATCGCGCCTGTGACCATCACGGCATTCAGGGCGCCTGTCATTGAGGACGTCAGCTTTGATCCTCTGCAGGATTTTCAGTACCTCGCGGGGATCACTGACATTCCCTTTGGCGTGGTCGTCAGAGAAGACTCTCCCTTTAAAACATGGAAAGATTTACTCGCCTGGGGAAGGGCAAATCCCACCCAAATGATGTACGGTGCCGCGGCCGGACTGGGCAATACATCCCATCTATTTGTTGAAGAAATTGCCTCCAAAGAAAATTTAAAATGGACCCCTATTCCATTTAGAGGCACGACAGACTGCATTCAAGCACTGCTTGGCGGACAAATCGTTTTTACCGTTGACACCATCGCTGGCACTGCCGCACTGGTCAAGGGCGGAAAATTACGCATTCTGGCAGTTGCGACAGATGCACGCTTGCCCAGTTGGCCTCAAATTCCCACCATGCGAGAATTGGGCTCTTCTATCTCGGTCAATAATCTTTGGGGCATTGCCGGCCCTAAAGGCTTAGATCCCCAAGTTGCATCGACCCTGGAAGCGGCGTTTAAGTTTGCCATGGAGCAACCCAGTGTGATTGCCATGCTGCAAGGCGTAGAGCAAAAGCCATTGTTTGCAGATGCTAAAACTTTCAAGGCCTTTGCTGAGCGATCCGTTAAAGAGCAAAAAGAAGTTTTGACCAAATACGGATTTGCAAAAAAATAACAGCGTGTTGCGACCGTAAGCGGATCGTTAATTGACAGATTACCAAGATGAGAACAACAGAAAAAATCACATGGTCTGATAACCTGCTGGTGGGCTTCAAGCCCATTGATGACGAACACCAAACCTTTGTCGAGATGATTGAGCGCATGCAGCATGCGACGGCCAATGAACTGCCTGCGCTTTTGAATCAATTCGCCGTTGAGGCACAAGCGCATTTCGACTCCGAAAACAAAATGATGGAAGAAACGCAATTTCCACCTCGGCAATGCCACATCGATGAACACATGGCCGTATTGAAGTCGGTTGCGGAGGTTCGTGAATTGCTGGCTGAAGGTCAACTGCACATTGGCGCATCATTGGTCGACGAATTGGCCAAATGGTTCCCAGGTCATGTCACCCACTTGGATTCGGCGCTGTCGCATTGGCTGTGTAAAAAACAGCTAGGAGGGAAGCCGGTCGTCATCAAACGCTCGCTGAATTTGCAACACGACAACTGATTAAACAGCCTCCCACGACAAGCTCAGCGCCCCGACGGGATGCCATTGCTGAACAAGGGTTTGCCCTTCGTGGCTGTAGCGTGCATGTTCAAAAAGCACGGTGTAAGTCAAGCGCGACATCCCCAAGTCGTGCTCCCACTTGGCAGATTTGATTTCCAAATGATGGGCTTCGCAAAACGACAAAACCTGGTTTTGCAACGATGGCATGTCCATGGCTTTACAGCCGAGTACCAGTTGAACCGATTCAGTCAGGCTGTCGTTGGCACCCATTTTCAAATTCAGGTATTGCGCGACCTGGCGCAACATTGTGTTGGCGCTGACAATGGTCAGGGTGGCAAAAACGGCCTCCATCCAGCGGTCGATGCCGCACAAAATCCCCACCGCAGCGCAGCACCATAAGGTGGCAGCCGTGTTGATGCCCTTGGTTTGAGCGCCCTCGCGGAACAGCAAACCGCCACCGATGAAACCCACCCCGACCACGATTTGTCCACCCATACGCACAAAGTCCTGAAACTCTTTGCCGTTGTGGGTCACCAAAATGAACAGGCAAGCCCCCAGCGCCACCAGCGCATTGGTTTTGAGATCCACCAACCGCCGATGCCATTGGCGCTCCAGGCCAATGACCGATCCGCACAGCAAGGCCAACAAAGTGGATTGGATGAAATGGCTATTCAATTCGACTCCTTCAAGACAGCAGGCTAAGGGCCCGTGAAAATACATGAATCACTGTTCAGTCCACCCTGCGACGCCAAAGCCTGACACACATGTAAACCACAATCAGGACATTGAAGCCGAGCACCCCCGCGTTGATGGCACTGGTGTCAGCCCTCCAATGCGTGACTTCAATTGGCAAATAGACAGCCCCCGAGCTGGCGGCCAACCACTCAGCCCAAGCGCGGTCTCGCCAAAGTCCGTAAGCCTCTGCAAACCTCAATACAGCATAAACTGCGGCGTACGTGAGCACTTTGAAGAAATCAATTTGAGTCAGTTGCTCGGCCTCGGCTAAAAACAGTTGAAGGTAATGGGTGTTCGGGTCCAAGTGAAAGTGACCAATCAAAGCCGCAGCCAAGGCCCGAAGGTCATGATGGGCCAAGGACACCAAGCCGGCACTGATGGCGATCGCTGCGAGTCCCTTGGCCACCTCGAACACCGCTATCACCTGTAAGACACTGTTGCCCGGAGGATGCAAGAATGCAGAGTTGTCTGATGGAGTCATGGAGACACGGTACTACAAAAATTTGTTCAATCGTAAAATCGCCATCTGATGCAGCACCATTTGAGACCCCACGATGAACGACACCATTCCCTTATTTCCGCTCACGCAAGGCGTGTTTCCTGATGGCATGCTACAGCTTCAAATTTTTGAAGTCCGTTACCTCGACCTCATCAAACGATGCCACCAACAGCAACAACCCTTTGGCGTGGCCTGGATTCAAGAAGGCAACGAAGTTCAAGTCCCTGGCCAAGTGCCCTCTCTGCATACCGTGGGATGCATGGCGCACATCCGAGAATTCGAGGCCGAGCAGCCCACCTTCTTTCGCATCGTGTGCCAAGGCGGATTGCGCTTTGAGCTACACGACGTGCAAACCGGCCCCTATGGGGTCTGGCAAGGTAGCGTGACTTATCTGGCACAAGATCCCGAAGTCGAAGTGCCCGCCGCCATGCAAGCCCATGCGGACCGGCTTGGCAAAGTCATCGCCTCAGCGCAGCAACAAGGTGTCATTGACAAACTGCCGATTTTTGCCCCCTACCATTTGGACCAATGCGGCTGGCTGGCCAACCGCTATGCGGAGGCCATGCCACTGAGTGCCGAGCAAAAGCTGCAGCTGATGTGTGAAGCAGATCCATTGAAACGCTTGGAATCTGTTTGCCGATTGTTAGTCAACTGATCACCCACATGCCGTGTGTACAGAAATTCATGATCGCTTTTTGCCCATGAAAAAAGCCCCCAATTGCAGTCAATTGAAGGCTTTCTAAAAGGTCACATGGTCGGCGTGGCGGGATTCGAACTCGCGACCCCTTGCACCCCATGCAAGTGCGCTACCAGGCTGCGCTACACGCCGACAAGGTTGGAATTATAGCCTGCCTGAAGGCTTTAAACGGCCAAAAGATCGCGGATTTCAAACAATTCGCGGCGCAGGCTGCCCCATTCGGCAGCTTGCATTTCGTGGGCTTCAATGGGGTGGTCGACGACAACGGTGACCGCCAATGTAGCCGCATGCTTGAAAGAAAGTTGAGCCGCTTCGTCCATGCTCAGTTCATCTTCTTCAACCAATGCGCCTTTGCGCTGTGCCTGGAGCAAATCTTGAAGTTGATTGCGGGCGCCACTGATTGTAAAGCCCTGCGAATACAAGAGGTCCGAAATGCGCCGAATCATCAACACTTCGTGGTGTTGGTAATAGCGGCGATTACCGCGCCGCTTGACAGGACGCAGTTGCGTAAATTCTTGCTCCCAATAACGCAGCACATGCGGCTTGACGTCGCACAGCTCGCCGACTTCACCGATCGTGAAGTAGCGTTTGGCGGGTATGGGCGGGAGTGACTTCTCCATTGGAATCAGTAGCTTACGTCGAAAACCTTCGAGCTTACTCCAACAGGGTAAGCTTCGTCCAGCGCGATTTTCTGATGTAAATCAATTGGCATCAATACTGAAAATCAGCGCATCCAAAAAGATTCATGATTCAATGTTTTCGACAGGGTCGCCCTGTATTTGTGCTTTCAATTTGAGGCTGGCGTGAAAGGTAGCGACGCTGCGAGCCTCAATCGGAATCAACTCGCCAGTACGTGGGTTGCGACCGGGCCGAGGTGATTTGGTGCGGATCTGAAAGTTACCAAAACCAGAAATCTTGACGTCCGTGCCTTGCACCAGGCTTTGGGATATCAAATCAAAAAACGCATCGACCATGTCTTTGGATTCGCGTTTGTTCAGGCCAATTTTCTCAAAGAGAAAATCTGACAGATGCGCCTTGGTCAGCGCAGGTGTTTCCATGCTGTCAACCGAAAAGTCCATGTTGTTCTTTCAAAGACTCAAGGTTCATCAAGCGCGCAAGCGCGCAGCGAGTTGAGCTGTCAGGTACGCCATTTGCGCTGTCATGACGGCGTCGATTTGGGCTTCGGTCAGTGTGGCTTCATCACTGTTCAAGGTCAAGCGCACCGCCATGCTTTTTTCGCCTTCATTTAAACCGCCCACAGGGGGCTTACCAGGTTGTGCACGGTAGACATCGAACAACACCGCATCACGCAGCAGACCTTGGCTGGATGCAGACCATACTGCCGCCATCAGATCAGCGTGACTGACTTTTTCAGCCACGATGATGGCCAAATCACGCTCGACGGCCTGATAGCGTGACACGGCCTTCGCCACAGGCACATTTTTTTGCAAGACAGCATCCAGATCAAGTTCAAAAACAACAGGTGCAACGGCCAAGTCCCAAACCTGACGCCAGCGGGGATGCAACTCACCAACAAAGCCTACCACTTGGCCGTTGATGACAACCCGGGCACAGCGACCAGGGTGCAATGCCGGATGCTCTGCGGCTTCAAATGTGGCTTGAACGGGGGCCAACATCGCTTGGACATCGGCTTTGACATCAAAGAAATCAACCTGGCGCGGCTTGCCGCTCCAGCCAGTGGGCTCGACCGGGCCCCACGCCATGCCGGCCACGCGCATGGGCTGATGAAAACCTTTCACGGTTGTGTCTGTGTCTTGCACCGACTGGTCGCGCAGAAACACCCGGCCCAGTTCGAACACGCGGACGCGATCGGCCTTGCGGTCGGTGTTGAACTTGACGACCTGCAACAGCGAGCCGATCAAGCTCGAGCGCATGACACTCATTTGGCTGGCGATCGGGTTGAGCAGTCGGATGGGCTGGGAGTTGCCGGCCAATTGGCTTTCCCAACTCTCTTCAACAAAGCTGAAGTTGATGGTTTCTTGGTAACCCAAGCCGGCCAAGCTGCGGCGCACGGCAAACGGGCTGCGTTGCTGCTCAGCACGAATCTTGGCGGTGATAGGTGCCAATGGCGGCGTGGTGGGCAGGTTGTTGTAGCCCACCATGCGGGCGATTTCTTCAATCAGATCTTCTTCAATTTGTAAATCGAAGCGCCAGCTAGACGGATTCACCGTCACGGTGCCTTCACCTTCGGTGACTGCAAAGCCCAAGCCACGCAGGGCGTCAGCGCATTGCCTTTGCGTGAGTGGCATGCCAATGACTTTGACAGCTCGGGCCACACGCAGCGTAACAGGGGGTTGCACCGGCAGGTTGACAATTTTGTCGTCCATCGGACCGACTTGCGTTTGCGGTGTGCCGCAAATGTCGATCACCAAGTGGGTGATGCGTTCAATGTGTTCGACCGTGTGTTGCGGGTCGACTCCACGTTCAAAACGATGCCCTGCATCGGTCGAAAAGTTATAGCGGCGTGAGCGCCCTGCAATCGCAGCGGGCCACCAGAATGCGGCTTCGATGTAAATGTTGCTTGTGTCATCCGACACGGCTGTCGCATTACCGCCCATGATGCCCGCAAGAGACTCGACCTGGTTGTCGTCGGCTATGACGCCCACTTTGCTGTCGACGGTCACGGTATTGCCGTTCAACAGCTTGAGTTCTTCTCCCTCACGGCCCCAGCGCACTTGCAGGCTGCCGTGGATTTTGTCGAGGTCAAAAATATGCGAGGGGCGACCGAACTCGAACATCACATAGTTGGAAATGTCGACCAGCGCGCTGACACTGCGCTGGCCACAGCGGGCCAGGCGGTCCACCATCCAAGCAGGCGTAGTGGCTTGGGGGTTCACACCCTTGAGCACGCGACCACTGAAGCGACCGCACAAATCGGGCGCGTTAATTTTGACAGGCAGGATATCGTCCACAGTGGATTGAAAAGCGGGAAACGCGACCTGTTTAAGCGGCGCACCGGTCAAAGCCGACACCTCTCGGGCAATGCCGTAGACACTCAGGCAATGCGCCAGATTGGGCGTGAGCTTGAGGGTGAACAGCGTGTCGTCCAGGTTCAGGTACTGGCGAATGTTCTGGCCCAAGGGGGCGTCCAAGGGGAGTTCTAACAGACCGCCGTGGTCGTCGGCAATTTGCAATTCTTTGGCGGAGCACAACATGCCTTGGCTTTCCACGCCCCGCAACTTGCCCACTTTGATGACAAAAGGCTTGCCGTCTTCGCCGGGTGGCAATTCAGCGCCCACCAAGGCGCACGGAATGCGGATCCCCACACGGGCATTGGGCGCACCGCAAACAATATTGAGCAAGCTGCCCTGCCCAACATCGACTTGGCAGATGCGCAAACGATCGGCATTGGGGTGTTGAACGGTTTCTTTGATCTCACCGACCACGATGTGGGTAAAAGGCGGAGCCACAGGCTCGAGTTCCTCGACCTCCAAGCCAGCCATGGTCAAGGTATCAGCCAATTGCTGGGTAGTCAGTGGCGGGTTGCAAAATTCGCGCAACCAGGA
>Ga0114962_10004737_pt1 | contig 10795 bp, 11 predicted proteins | sample C_130820_MF_Meta_FD_87017 | JGI IMG/M metagenome (GOLD analysis project Ga0114962, IMG submission 87017) | Freshwater microbial communities from Lake Croche, Canada to study carbon cycling - C_130820_MF_MetaG | ecosystem: Environmental > Aquatic > Freshwater > Lake | place: Lake Croche, Canada...
CCAATGCTTTCAGGGAAGAATTAGTTTCTATATTAGCTAGAGCCGTTGTTTCTGACAAGAGGTTTCAACAAAAAAGGCTATATTAAGCAAAAAAGGGTTATAGTGTTAGACTATTTGTGATTAGAACCACATAACAAAAGGTCGGTTCAATTAATTCGGTTTTTATATTGTACTATTACAATGATAGAATAGGCTAGTTGGATTTAATTCTTTTAATCTATCCAATCAAAAACGATTTTTTTCTTTAATGTTGTATTACGTTTGCACAAACATAAAATTATGAAACAAACATTATTGATAATTGCCACATTTATGGCATTTACTGCTTTTGCGCAATCGGTTAAGATGCCCCAACCTAGTCCAACTCAAACCATCAAACAGAACTTTGGTTTGGGAACTATAGAATTGAGTTATAGCCGTCCATCTTTAAAAGATCGGGTTGCTTTCAAAGAATATAGCGAATTGGCTCCAACAGATGTTGTATGGCGTACAGGGGCAAATGGCGCTACTACTATTACTTTTAGTGATGATGTTATTATAAACAATGTATTGGTAAAAGCAGGTAAATATGGGTTATTGAGTATTCCTACAAAAAAAAATTTTGTATTCATTATTACGCATGACACTACAGTAAACCAACCGCCTATGTATAATGGCGACCACGATGTGGTTCGGTACAATGCGCCTATCTCCAAAGGAGAAAAGGTTGAACAGTTTACGATGCAGTTTGTAAATATTACTTACGAGACACTGGAACTACAACTAAACTGGGGTAGTACGCAAGTAAGTCTACCTATTAGTACCAATATTAAGGACAGGGTAAAAGCAGATGTTGAAAAAAGCGAGAATGGAGACAAACCTGCTTATGCTGCAATAGCTACTTATTACTATGAGATTGCCAAGAACTATCCATCAGCATTGGAATATATAACAAAGGCGGTGTATGCGGGAAAACCATCATTTTCTGCCTATCTTCTCAAAGCTAAAATTGAAAAAGAACTTGGAGACAAAGCAAGTGCAAAGGCAAGTGCAAACAAGTGCATCGAACTTGCCCGAACCGCAAATAACGATGATGCCGTGCGTGCTGCTAAAGCAATAATTGGAAAATTGTAGGAATTGGTTGTGGGTACCCAAAAGAAATAAATGATAAAAGACATCAATCAACTCGATTTTTCCAAACAATATACTTATGCCGATTACCTTACTTGGCGTTTTGATGAGCGGGTAGAACTAATCAGGGGGTGGATAAGTAGAATGAGTCCTGCACCTTTGGTTAGTCATCAAAGAATATTAATGCGGCTTTCTTTACCCATTGGGAACTATTTAATAAATAAAAAATGTGAGTTATTTGTTGCCCCTTTTGATGTGCGTCTGACCAATAAAAGAAAGAGTGCTATAAACAAATCCATTACGTCTGTCGTACAACCAGACCTTTCTATTATTAGTGACTTAGACAAACTAGATACAAAAGGTTGTGTTGGTGCACCCGATTGGATTATAGAAATCCTCAGCCCGGGCAATACAAAGAAAGAGATGAAAGAGAAATTCTCGCTATATGAAGAAAACGGAGTGAAAGAATATTGGGTTGTCTATCCAGAATATTTGATGGTACAAGTTTTCGATTTAACAAATGACAAATTTGTTTGGAGAAGCAACTACATAAAAGAAGATTTGATACCCGTAGGCATATTTGAAGGATTTGCGATTGATTCGGATTTAATATTCAAATAAAAGCAAGTTTTCAAGTAATAAAATCTTCATCATATTTAAACAATGATAATAATAAATTTAGAGGACACTTACGAACCTATTGATGTAGCAGAAGACTTGTCTTTTATGACGTTTTATTCAGAAGTTACAAATTCTCCAAATACCCTCATTAAAATAGACATATCTCCTTTAGGTGATTTGCATTTGCCAAATGTATATAATATGGCATTTGGGCCGTTAATTAATGGGTATATTGATGACAAAGCAAAAATCAATCACCAAAGTAAAGACAAGGTATTTTCAACAATTTTATTATTTTCTTTAATTTATTTGCAAAGTAATTCCAAAATAACAATTGGTATAGATGGTTCTAATGATATAAGAGCCTATCTATATCATAGAATGTTTCTTACCAATCGAACATATCTAAACGAATATTTTGTAACAATCGGAGTTGACTGGTATGTAAAACTTCTACGAAATGGAGATATTGAGTTGGATACAAATAGACAACCCTATTTTAAACCCAAACCAGAACCGTTTGATTATCTCAGACCGGCAAGAAATCTTTACAGATATTATATGTTTCAATTAACACAATAAAGGTGCAATTCAATTATTTTATATAATTTCACGGCATGAAAGAAAAAATACAGGAGCGAATCAATAAGGTTAGGAATTTGGCTAATGCCTCTGTAAAAGGCAATAGTGTAGGAACTAGCTCATCTCGTGTTACCGATAGTCTTTCTAGTTCGATTAGAAGTTCTAAAGAAGCTACTATTTTCTTAGCAGAATTAGATGCCGCCATTAAAGTAGCTCAATCAAAAAAAGAATAGTTTAGAATACTGGCTGATTATGTTTGTCATATATATATGTTGCTATTTCGCTAATATCCAGTTTTTAAAGCGTTTAATAACATCTACTTTTCTAGCCTTCACAAGACCATCATGAGTTAGTTTGTTTGTGTAGTTATCATAGAGTTTTTTTCCATATTCACGTTCTTCCAAACCACCCTCTTTCTGTAGAATGTCTATAAAAGGAAGTATGTTATCATTTAATACACTATTAATCGAAATGGTTTGATACTCACTCCTGTTTTGTGGATTTGAATTTATGTTTATTTCTTTGTTTCCGTTTTCAGCAAAATAATCAATCTGGAATATTTTGGGGTTTAATTTTTTTAGCCTTTTTGTTCCTTTCCTTTCATTTCTCCAAGGGTGCTCATTTTTTTTCAACTGCTTAATCAAAAAACCTCTGTCCCAAAGTGTTACTTGATGTGACATTAGAAAATCGGAATTCTGATTATCTAATGTCGCTATATTAAAACCTTGTAAATTATTTTCAGTTCTATTTGTTTTGTATACTTCTGAACTGTAAATTTTTATCTGTTGGCATTCATTTTTAAATGCAAACTCAAATAACTCATTAAAAAAAAGAGGATTTGTTTCTTTGTTTATCCACATATCTTCTTGAAAATAAAGAACATATTTTTCTGTAATTTTTTCTTTTTAGTAAATAGGATAATCTATCAGCCCACTCACCTTTACCAGATTGTATATTAGTGAATCCATTTATTGAGACTTTTTTTCTTCTGTTGCAAAATAATAATTGCAGTTCACATTAATATTCCAGTATTTGGAAAAGAAATAATCAAATTCTTTAAATAGAAATTCGTACCTATCACAAGCATGTTCTAATAGGGCAACATCTTTTTTTTGGGGAACATCTGTAATTTACTGAGCAATTAAAAAATTATTGAAGAAAAGAAATTATGCAAAATGAATGTAAATCTAAAGAGTTGGTACTCATGTATCATATATTTGTTTTCCTATAACTTTTGATACGACAATTTTTGAGGCGAAATATTTATTTTATTTTTATCTAACTGAGTATGAAGGTATCTGGCTTTACATTCATCAAGAATGCGGTTTTAAATGGTTACCCGATTGTTGAAGCCATTCTATCTGTTTTGCCTTTGGTAGATGAAATGATTGTTCTTATTGGTGATTGTGACGATGATACAGTGGGACTAATTGAAACCATTAACGACCCTAAAATAAAAATTCATCATTCTGTTTGGGATAAAACACTCAGAAGTGGCGGGAGAGTTTTGGCAGTTGAAACCGATAAGGCATTCGCATTAATAGATCCTACAGGCACTTGGGCAGTATACATACAAGGAGATGAAGTGATTCACGAAAAATACTATCCTGCTATCCGAAAAGGGTTCGAACAATATAAAGACAACCCCAAAGTACAAGGTCTGTTATTTAAATACACCCATTTCTATGGTACTTACGATTATGTAGGAGACAGCAGAAAGTGGTACCATCGGGAGGTGAGGATTATACGAAACGACAAAAGCATTCATTCTTATAAAGATGCACAAGGATTTAGAGTAGGAACAACCAAGCTAAATGTAAAACTGATTGACGCATATATTTATCATTATGGATGGGTGAAGAACCCCGAACAGATGATGAAAAAAAGTAAAAACATGGGTCTGCTCTGGACTAGCGATGAAGACGCAAAATCTTTTTTGCAACTCCCAGACTATTTTGACTTTAATGAATTTGATAGTCTAGCTAAGTTTACCGATACACACCCTGCTGTTATGAAAAAAAGAATTGCAGAAAAAAATTGGACCTTAGAACTCGATATAACAAAAAAGAACCTGAAATTTAAACATCGTCTTACCTATTATTTTGAAAAGCTTACAGGTATCAGATTATTTGATTTTAAAAACTACAAACTAATAAAATAGTAAACAGCTATAATCTGAGTAATCCAAAAAAATAACCTGAATTAGTGTAAACTTATTTTCAAACAGCTAGTTTCTTTTCAACTATTAGCTGATCAATTTTATTTCTAAGTTCATAGATCATCCGCCATATTTCTTCTGCTGCATTGTCAGTAAAACGAGGAATAGTATCTATGTTTTTTGAGCTTAGTATTTGATTCAAATTCTTTTTTAGCTCCTCGTTTGTCGTGTTATCCTTATAAAACAATATAGCCTCCCTATTTAGAATGGTTGGTTCGGGATTGCTTTCATCCCCCCAATAAATAGGTATACATCCACATTGTATGGCCTCAAATATTTTTTCGGTTGTATACCCTTTGTTATTAGTATTCTCGGGGCAGATATTAAAAACAACCTGCTTTAAGTAGTCTAGCTTATTGTCTTTATAATCAACTTTCAATTTATTGGTGTTGTTCATAAATTTCCCCGCACACTCCACCCTTCCGAAATTGGCTTCTATGAAATTCACTATCTTCTTACGCATTTTACCTCTATAATTGTGACTTGCAATCAAAGAGAATTGTGTGGGTCTATCCAATACACCACTAGAATAGTTATAATTGTTTACGATCTCTTTTACTTTTTCAAAAGTTGAATCTGGAGGAAATAAATAAGTGATCCATAGCGGAAATCTATGATATTTTGGATGATCTATATAATCAAAACCAAGTGATAAATCCGAAAAAGACATCCCATTGTCATTATACTTTTTAAAATAATGAACATTCTCTGCTGTAAAAAAAATATTCAAATAATCTTTATTGAGATCGGTTGGTCTCTTTCCAAATACAGAAATCAAATTGACGGTGACACCCTTTTCTAATAGTTTATGATGGTCTAGAAACTTATATAACCAAAGGGTTTTGAAATCTTCGCAATGCCAAAGATTTGTTGCCTGAAAATTGGGTGTTACCTGAATGGTTCTAACAACTTCCTTCCTAAAAATAGAGAATATTTCCATAACTAAAACTTCGAATAAATTAAAATCCATTAAACCAGTTACCCTATCGGGTACCCGCGCAATAAATTAAGAACAATAACCTTTAAATAAAATTTACTGTAGACGTATCAATTAACGCTTTGATACATCTTGCGCAATAAATCATATTTTTTCCAAACATAAAACGCAGAATATTTTGCAATAATAAACCCTGCAACGCCATCCAAAAAACCAAGTCGTAAAATATAACACTGAATAAACGCAAAAAGCGGACTTCCAAACCGCTTTATAAAAGTTGCTTTCTTTTGTTGATTAAAATATTTTGTAGCACTTAAGTTAGCATAATGGATAGTTTTATTATAAAACGATTCAATAGAATCCATGGTATAGTGAAGTATACTTCCACGTATAATTTGTTTTTTAAGTCCTGTTGTTATGATATTTTCATGAACGGTAGCCAAATCCCAAGTCGTCTTTTGCTTGTTATACAACCTAAATACTTTATCCCTTCCCCAATCACCATATTGTATTTTCTTTTTTACCAAAAAACTCTCTCTCCTAAATCCATACAAAATGGCATCGTCATTCAATTGAAGCTTATTTATTTCATTTGCCAATAAAGGCGTAATTCTTTCGTCGGCATCTAAAGCAAGAATCCATTCATGTAAGGCATATGTAGCACCTTCATTCCGTGTGTTTCCATATCCTTGCCAATTTACCCTTAATACATCTGCTCCCATTTCTTTTGCTATGGCAACTGTATTATCTGTGCTACCACTATCTGCTACTATTACGTTTTTACTTATCAAAAAAGCACTTTTCAGACAGTCTGATATGTTCTTTTCTTCATTTTTTGTAATTATTACAACAGAAATATTCATGTTTACTTAAAATTGGTTATTACCAAAGCTTGTTTCAAAGCATCTTCAAACTGTTCTTGGGTAACTTGATTGATGTTGTCCTGGTACCTCAATATTACAGCATCTGCCTGTAGCGATTTCCAATGTACAAAATTCTCTTTTTCCATAGAATAAAACGCAATTAAAGGTTTATTGTAGGTATCCGCAATGTGAACAGCTACCGTGTCTGGTGTGATAACGAGTGCTGACTTTTGAATAATGGATATGGTATGAAAAATGGAAGTAGTACCAAAAAAAGAAAAAATTTGTTTGCTTTCAAGGGAGTCCATAATTTCTTTCATCCAACTATTCACTTGTGGGTAGGTAAGTAATACAATCGCGTAATCTGGATAGACAGCAAGCACATTTTTAAGCAGAACAATTGCATTTTCCTTTACAAATTTTCGACTACGTGAGGCGCCCAATAAATTTACCGCAATTATCTTTTTGCCTGATAAGGTTTGTAAGAATACATCTGTTTCTTTTGATGCCTTTGTATTTACAGGGATTAGATATTGGATATTATTGGATTCAAAGCCTAAAAGCCGCATCATTTGCTGGTAAATAATGGCGGTAGGTAATGCTTGTGCAGGAAGGTTTAAATTGAAAAGATGATACTTTTCTTTGGCATAACCAATATTGATGGAAGCTTTTACTAGCCTGATAAAAAGTAAATCTCTATTTCTTAGTGACCCCGGTGTCGCATCAAACAAAACATCATATCGGTGTTTTCTTAGTTGTAAGGCCATTCCAATGCGCGACACATAGCTTTTGCTCTTGATTATAAAAAGGTTATCTATGTTTTTATCCTTTTCTATAACGCTGCCATTTGCTTTTGCGGCAACAATATCAATTTGTATAGCAGGATTTTGTTTTTTTATCTGGTCATAAACAAAAGAACTTACGATGTAGTCGCCAATCTTTCCATCATATCGTATAAAGATTATTTTTTTAATTCTATCTATTCCTACCTTATTGCTTTCGGGTTTACGATCTATCAATAGCTTACCAATAGACAGTCTGGTGTTTCTTAAAGTAGTTTTAAACATAGTAAGATGGGCTTAATTTAGTAACTGTTTGTATCAGTTTTTTTCAATTCTTACTACAATAACAACATTGTAATCAATCTCACAATCAACCGAAAAAAGAATTTCCATCGTAAAGTTCATTTCCCTCTGTACCGTTGTCAGACAGTTTTTCATGTATTCCAAACCCATTGTTTTGTGTACATGGTTTACATTTACGAGTTGCCCGGTTTCTTTACAATGTTTCTCATAAACTACCTGGTCGGGAAAAACGAGAATAATGTTTCCGCCACTTTTTGTAATTCTAATGAAGTCTTTTAAGATTCTGTTGGTATCCTCAAAATCCTCTATCAGGTGCGAACTATAAACGTAGTCGAAATGGTTGTCGGCAACCGGAATAGATTCTTTGCTTAAATCGCACCCGATATCTACTTTTTCAGTACCCGTATAGCCATAAGGTTTAGGAAAATCTATTCCCAAACAATTTTCTTTTTTAATCTTATCACCACCAAATCCTACATCGCAACCAAATCCATTACAATAGGGAAGTACCAGTTCTCTAACCTTTGATGTTTCGGATGGATGAGGTATTTTAATGCCAAAAAACTTTATCGCTTTCCGTTTAATAAGGGTGCCAATTGATGCCATTTTATTTAGTTTTAGAAACAAACGTACTGTCTAATTAGGTAGAAACAAAATTTTGAATAAATTACACGAAATTTTCAGACAGATTCTAGTACCGATACCAATAACCCCCATATATAAAAGACTATTACAGCTTTTTAGTTTCAAGTAAAAGGAGTGCTCTTTATTCGTTAATTTGTATTGATGAAGTGAGCACGTGTAATTTGGTGGAATGTCCAAATTAATCTGTTCCTTTGAAAACTTTTAAATCATAATAATTAAGTACATGATTAACGAAACGGGGGTAGAGGGTATTTATGTAGTTCATGGCATATCTGGGTATGAATCTAGAGAAATAATGCTCGATAATGTGCTACATAAACAATTTGGCTTGCCTTACGAATTGGTAACCGAGAGTAGGGATACTTTGGAAAATGAAGCATTAATAAGAAAATATTTTAAAGCGGATATTCTTAAGGTATTAAACAAAGGAGCCTTATATTGTACACTTGTTCATATACTGATTTATGAAAAAATTATTCAGAATAACAACCAATTTGCCTTGATATTCGAAAATGATGTTTGCTTCATCGGAAAAGATTTCATCGAAAAAATAGCCTTAGTTGTAAATGAGGCAAAACAATTAGAAGAAGGTTTTATTATTTCTATTGAAAATACCACACTAGAATTTCCATCCTGGAAGATTGTAAAAAAAGGAAAGTATCTATATGAAGCTTTATCGGGCAGGTGTGCAGGAGCCTATTTAATTGATAAAAAAGCTGCTGAGCTAATGATTAAGGATGCAACGGAACTAAAATGTGGTAAAGTAATAGATTGGTGGCATAATGATATGATAGATAGAAAAATTATTAGAATGTATTGGGCACATCCTCCTTTAACCGAGCAAGGGTCTTTTAATGGCAAATTAAATTCTTCTATTTCTATACGAAATAATGGTCAGATAAGGAGATTCAGGTGGTTGTTTCAAAAGTTTTATAAAATGTATATCCTACGAATATTTAGATAAACGTAAAAAAGCAATAGCCTCCGAAGCCTTGGTTCATACCATTCGTAACTAAATTAATTCTATAGTTTATATCATAAAACCTTACAAGTTCTTGAAAATAAACAATAGTAAACCAAGACCTCCCTGTACGATAATACGTATTACTTTATTAAAACTGTCGTTCCATTTGCAGTTTTGGGTTGACCGTTTGGTAGTACATAATCCAAAAACCATATGTAAGTACCTGTTTCTTGCAATACACCATTTACTCGTCCATCCCAACCACTATATAGGTCATGACTTTCGAAAATAATATTCCCATAACGATTCAACACTCGGAAGTGAACAGACTTGATGTTATTGCCACCGCCATAAGGTCTTAAAAGTTTGGTTACGCCTGTTACACTATTACTAGTAGGCACAAACCCCTGTGGAATATAGATTGTATCGCAGTTGGCGTCTTTATCCAACAAAACAAGAATATTGTTGATGCTATCTACCAAACAACCTGCCCTGTTGTATACATAAATATCATACGTACCTTGGGTAAGATTGCGCAGTGTATAGGGGTTGTTATAATTGTTATCTTGGAAGGAGAAACTGAAAGGTCTTTCATTTCCTTTAATGGCAACGTCTATCGAGCCTCCTAAAAGGTTGGTACAACTAGCATTGTACGGAATAGCGCTGCTTTGGGGCTGAATCCCCAACACTGGCATAACCCTGGTAGTAGTTACCGTACCACATTGAAAGCGCACGGTGTAAGAAATGGTCGAACTTCCAAACTGCTTTCCATAAAGAATTCCCTTTAGGCTATCAATAGAGATTACAGCGGTGTCGGAACTTTTCCAGATGCCTCCTTTTGTGCCATCAACCAATGGAATAGTTTGATAGATGCATACTGCATTATTACCCGTAATGGTATCGATGGTATATCCATATACTACATTAAGAACTAGTTTGGCCGCACTATCACAACCTACACTATTAGTTAGGTGAGCAGTATAAGTGCCACTAGTGGTATAGCTAGTACCATTGAAAATATAACTACTTCCGCCACAGATGGTTACCCTTGTTACCGAGGAGGTTGTATCCTTTATATATAAAATTAGTTTAGCGGTGCTATCGCAACCTACGCTATTGGTAAGATGTGCTGTATAGGTGTTTGGTGTGGTATAAGTAACCCCATTGAAGGTATAAGAACTACCCGGACAAATGCCCACCCTAGAAACCGAAGAGGTAGTGTCTTTAATGGTTAAAACCAAATTGGCCGTACTGTCGCAACCTGCGTTATTGGTAAGGGGAGCAAAGTAACTGCCGGCTTTACTATAGTTAACACCATTAAAGGTATAAGTACTACCCGGACAAATACTAGCTTTCGTTATAGAAGTAGTTGGTGAGTTGATGGTAAGGGATAAGGTTGCCGTATTGTCGCAACCTGCTGCATTCTTACTTACATAGGTATAAGTGCCACTTTTGGTATAGGTGATGCCATTCCAGATATAGCTACTGCAAGCTTTAATGGTGGTAGACGAAGTAGTGGGACTGTTAATAGTTAACAGCAACGTGGCAGTACTATCGCACCCATTTGCATTCTTGATGGTAAAGGTATAGGTGCCACTTTTTGTGTAGGTAGTATTGTTCCAGGTAAAGCTGCTACAGGCAATCATGCTTGTAGAGGAAGTAGTTTGTTTATTGATAGTAAGATTCAAGGTTGCCATACTATCGCAGCCAAGTGCATTTATGGTGGAGTAGGTATAAGTGCCACTTTGCGAATAGGTTTTGTTATTCCAG
>Ga0114962_10004738_pt1 | contig 10794 bp, 11 predicted proteins | sample C_130820_MF_Meta_FD_87017 | JGI IMG/M metagenome (GOLD analysis project Ga0114962, IMG submission 87017) | Freshwater microbial communities from Lake Croche, Canada to study carbon cycling - C_130820_MF_MetaG | ecosystem: Environmental > Aquatic > Freshwater > Lake | place: Lake Croche, Canada...
CAATCGCCCCTTTGCTGGCGGCGTAATCCACATAGTGGCCAGGCGCGCCCAGCTTGGCTGCCGCGCTGCTGAGGTTAACGATGCTGCCGCCCTTGCCGCCGTGTGCAGTGCTCATGCGCAACACGGCTTGCTTGGCGCAGGCAAACGAGCCCAAGACATTGATGCGCATGATGCGCTCCAAACGCGCCCACGAGGTGTTGTCGACCCGCGCAGTCACATCCAACACCCCTGCGTTGTTGACCAATCCGCTCAACACGCCCATGTCTTTGTCTACGCTTTGAAACAAGCGTTCAATGTCAGCTTCTATGCCCACATCGGCTTGAAAAGCTCGGGCTTGTCCCCCCTTGGCGCGGATTTCTTGCACCACATGCTCAGCAGCTTGCGCGTCCTGGGTGTAATTCACCGCCACAGCCCAGCCTTGTTGGGCAGCCAAAAGCGCAGTCGCAGCACCAATACCGCGGCTCGCGCCGGTGATGAGTAAAACGGGTGGCATGGGAAGGTCTCCGAAGTGATGAGCAAGGGGGCCATTCAAAATAGTAGGATGGCGACCACGTTTGGCGTTGTGCCAAGCGCAAAAAGATAACACGATTGGAGACACTCTTGAGCCATGTCATCGATTACTACCTGGCCCCGCAAAGTCCATGGACCTACTTTGGCCACGCCCGGCTGCTGCAAATAGCCCATCAAGCTGGCGCGCAGGTGCGCATCAAACCGGTCGATTTGGGCGGTCAAATTTTTCCCGCCACCGGCGGTTTACCCGTGGGCCAGCGCCCGCCGCAGCGCCAAGCCTACCGCTTGGTGGAGTTGCAGCGCTTTAGCCATTTTTTGCAAATGCCCTTTAATTTAAAGCCCAAATTTTTCCCCGTCGCGGGAGATGATGCGGCGCGGCTCATCATTGCGGTGGACCAGCACGACGGGGTGGCGGCGGCCATGAAGGTGTGCGGTGCGGTGTTGGCGGCGGTATGGGTGCAAGAGCGCGATATTGCGCACGCCAGCGTGCTGCAAGCCATTTTGAAAGAGCAGGGTGTTTCGGCTGATCGGTGGGAGGCCGCCTTGGCTCCCTCCGCGCAAGACGCTTACATGGCCTACACCCGACAAGCCATGGACGCAGGTGTGTTTGGTGCCCCCAGTTATGTGGTGAATGGCGAAATTTTTTGGGGCCAAGACCGGCTTGATTTTCTACAACGCCGTTTGCAATCGGCTTGAACCAGAGGGAGAGTTTGATGGGGCATTTTGTTCAATTGCGTGCAGCCGATGGCTTTGAGTCACAGGCCTATGTGGCACAACCCAAAACCGAGCCACGTGGCGGCATCGTGGTGTTGCCAGAAATTTTTGGTGTCAACAACCACATCCGCAGCATCGCCGATGGCTTTGCTTTCGTTGGTTTTTTGGCGATTGCGCCCGCCACGTTTTCACGCGTGAAAAAAGACGTGGACTTGGGCTATACCGCGCCCGATGTGGAAATTGGCCGCGCCTTGAAAAACCTCTGTGAAGGCCTGCCCCCGCCTGGCGTGATGGCCGATGTCCATGCCGCCATCAGCCACGCATCGCTGGCCACCCGTGGCAAAGTGGGTGTGGTGGGTTACTGCTGGGGCGGCTTGCTGAGTTGGCGTGCCGCCACCCAATTGGCCAACGTCAAAGCGGCAGTCACCTACTACGGCGGCGGCATGACCTTGGCGCCCGAGCTCGACAAAAAGCCGCTGTGTCCCACACTGTCGCACTTTGGCGCCAAAGACGGCTTGATTCCTTTGAACACCGTGCAGGCTTTCAAGGAAACACAGCCCAAGGTAGAGGTGCATACCTATGACGCCGACCATGGTTTCAATTGTGACCAGCGCGGCTCCTACAACGCGGCGGCTGCCGACTTGGCCCTGGAGCGCACCTTGGGCTTTTTCATCAAACACCTCGAGGGCTAAGCGGCTTTTTAAGCGTCGCGCAATTTTTCAGCTGCGGCTATGGCGAAATAGGTCAGCACGCCATCGGCGCCGGCGCGCTTGAACGCCAATAAGCTCTCCATCATCACCGCGTCGTGGTCGAGCCAGCCGTTTTGTGCGGCGGCTTTGAGCATGGCGTATTCGCCCGAAACTTGGTAGGCAAAGGTGGGCAGGTGGAACTCGTCTTTCACACGGCGCACGATGTCCAGATAGGGCATGCCGGGCTTGACCATCACCATGTCTGCGCCCTCGGCGATGTCCATGGCCACCTCGCGCAGCGCTTCGTCGCTGTTGCCCGCGTCCATTTGGTAGACCTTCTTGTTGCTTTTGCCCAAGTTACCGGCAGAGCCCACCGCATCACGAAAAGGCCCGTAAAAGGCGCTGGCGTACTTGGCGCTGTAGGCCATGATGCGGGTGTGAATGTGGCCATGGGCCTCTAGGGCTTGGCGGATGGCGGCAATGCGCCCGTCCATCATGTCGCTGGGCGCCACAATGTCCACGCCCGCCTCGGCCTGCGTGAGCGCTTGTTGCACCAGCACTTTCACCGTGTCATCGTTCAAGATGTAGCCGGTTTCATCGAGCCAGCCGTCTTGGCCATGGCTGGTGAAGGGGTCCAGCGCCACGTCGGTCATCACGCCCAAATCGGGGAATTCTTTTTTCAGTGCTTTGACCACGCGCGGCACCAAGCCTTGGCGGTTGGTGGCTTCCATGCCATCGGGGGTTTTCAAGCTGGGATCGATCACCGGGAACAAGGCCATGACAGGGATGCCCAATTTCACGCAGTGTTCGGCCACGGGCAGCAACAGGTCCAGGCTTAAGCGCTCCACGCCTGGCATGGAGGCGATGGCTTGGCGTTTTTTCTCCCCATCCAGCACAAACACGGGGTAGATCAGGTCGTCGACGCTGAGCGCGTTTTCGCGCACCAAGCGGCGGGTGAAGTCATCGCGGCGCAGGCGGCGCAAGCGGGTGGCGGGAAAGTGGGTAGAGAGCGTCATGTCGAAATTGTGCCCCAAGCCAGACAGCCGTCCTTGGGGTGAAACCCGAGGCTTGGGACACCGCGGCTTGCCACTAAACTCAAGCCATGCTGTGGGTAAAAGCTTTTCATATTGTTTTCGTGGCCAGTTGGTTCGCCGGCTTGTTTTATTTGCCGCGTATCTTCGTCAATTTGGCGATGGTGCCGCCTGAATCTCTCGCCGAGCGAGAACGCCTGTTGTTGATGGCGCGAAAACTCTTGCGCTTCATGAACATCCTGATGGTGCCTGCCTTGGCCTTGGGCCTGTGGCTGTGGCTGGGCTATGGCATCGGCAGCAACCCGCAAGCCGATTGGATGAGTCTTAAATTGGCCGTTGTCGTTCTGACTTTGGGTTACCACCATTTGTGTATGCGCCACCTCAAGCACTTTGAGTCGGGGCAGGCAAGCCATTCCCATATTTGGTACCGCTGGTTCAACGAAGCCCCTGTGCTACTCATGGTCGCGGCTGTATTGTTGGTGGTACTCAAACCTTTTTAAGCCACCATGAGACAACCACCCCGCCGCACCACGGCTTGGACCTTGGCTTGGTTGTGCGTCTTGGTCATTGTGTATGCCAGCTTGTACCCTTTTGAAGATTGGCGTAACCAAGACATTGCGCCGTGGTCATTTGTTTTTTCTCCTTGGCCCCCCTACCAGACCGCCTTTGATGTGTGGAGCAATCTCTTAGGTTACGTGCCCTTGGGTTTTTGGCTCAGTTTGGCCATGTTGCGCAGTGACAAGCCCCGTTGGGCTGCTGTATTGCTTGGCTTTTTGGGTGCGTTTGGCTTGTCTTTCCTCATGGAATGTTCGCAAAGTTATTTGCCCCAACGGGTCCCCTCGCAGGCCGATTGGTTGTTCAACACCTTGGGCGGCTTGATCGGTGCAGTGCTGTCTGCGGTGTTGGAGCGACGCGGTTGGTTGTACCGCTGGGTGCAATTTCGCCGCCGTTGGCTGCTTCCCCACGCCAGCGCCAGCCTGGTGTTGATGGCTTTGTGGCCCTTGGCTTTGTTGTTTCCTACCCCCTTGTTGTTGGGCCTGGGCAATGTCAGCGAAAGAGCGCTGGGTTTTATCAAAGAAGTTTGGCCCCATGCCTCGTGGCCTGCCCAACTGGCGCATCATTTAGCCACCGCGCAGCCCCTCTCAACCTGGGTCGAAATGGCTTGTGTGGCGGCCAGTTTGTGTGTGGCGGCTTTGCTTGGCATGGCTGTCATTCGAGAGGCTTGGCAGCGCCTGTGTTGGGCCACCTTGGTGTTGCTGCTGGCTTTGCTGAGCAACACCTTGTCTGCTTCAGTGACGTATGGCTACGAGCATGCGGGGTTTTGGCTTACCCCCGTGAGCGCAGCAGGCTTGGCGCTGGGTTGGTTGTGTGCTTTGCTGTTTGTGAACAAGCGGGCCGTGGTGTTGATGCGTTGGATGTTGCTGCTGCAGTTGGGCGTGCTGGGGTTGGTCAACTTGGCGCCTTCGAGCACCTACTTTGCCCAAACCGTTCAGACGTGGGAGCAAGGCAAGTTCATTCGCTTTCATGGCTTGAGCGAATGGCTGAGTTGGTGCTGGCCTTTTGCATTGCTGGCGTGGGGGGTGGCTTATTTATGCAGCGACGCCGCGCGTCAAGAGCCCACCTAGAATAACTGTATGAGTGACAACAGCTATTTCAAGCACCACGTCTTTTTTTGTTTAAACCAACGTGAGGCGCCCGACGCTTGCTGCGGCAACCACCAAGCGCAGAGCGCTTGGAAGCATTGCAAAACCCAGGTCAAGGCCTTGGGGCTTCATGGGGCAGGCGGTGTGCGTGTCAACCAAGCGGGTTGCTTGGACCGTTGCGCGGGCGGGCCGGTGCTGGTGGTCTACCCCGAAGCGGTTTGGTATACCTACGTGGACCATAAGGATATTGACGACATCATTCACACGCATTTACAACAAGGCCAAGTGGTAGAGCGCCTAAAACTTGATCCCGATGTGGGCCGCTAAACGTGGCGACTGCGCAAGCCCTGTGGCTTGAACTGCCTGGGGGGCGTCACCAAGCCCTGCTCGACACACCCTCCACGCCCGCCAAAGGTTTGGCGTTTGTGGCCCATCCCCACCCCCTCTTTGGCGGCACCATGGACAACAAGGTGGTGCAAACCTTGTCGCGTGCCTTGGTGCAATCCGGTTGGGATTGTTTGCGCATGAATTTTCGCGGCGTGGGTCAAAGCCAGGGCGTTTATGACGAGGGTCTGGGCGAGAGCGCCGATGTGCTTGAAGCTTTGCGCCAACTCGCCCCCACGGGCCCGTTGGCCTTGGCAGGTTTTTCTTTTGGCGCATTCGTCACTTGTCAGGTGCTGGCGCAACTGTGGCCAAGCGAGCGCATCCATAAAATCATGTTGGTGGGCACTGCCGTGACCCATTTCAACCCCAGCCCTGTGCCCACTGCGTTACATGATGCGACGTTGGTTGTGCATGGCGAGCGTGACGAGACGGTGGCGCTGTCAGCCGTGCTGCAATGGGCCACGCCGCAGGCCTTGCCGGTGACGGTGGTGCCGGGTGGGGGACATTTCTTTCACGGACAATTGCCCCTGCTCAAATCGTTGGCCCTGCGCCATTTGCGGGTGTGACAAGTTTTTTTAGGTTAATCCATGAATGTATGTCGAGTAGGTGTGGTGTTGCTGGTGACCGTGTGTGCAAGTGTGTGGGCTCAAACCCCTGAGCCGCCTGAAATTGCTGCCAAGGCTTATTTGCTGATCGACGTCACTGCTGCGCAAGTGCTCGCGCAGCGACAAGCCGATGCCGCGGTCGAACCGGCTTCTTTGACCAAATTGATGACGGCGTATTTGGTGTTTGACGCTTTGCGAGCCAAAAAAATTAACTTGCAACAAACTTTTTCCGTTAGCGAGACGGCTTGGAAGATGCCAGGTTCGCGCATGTTCATCGATCCCAAAATGCAGGTGCCGATTGAAGATCTCATCAAAGGCATGATTGTTCAGTCCGGCAACGATGCCACCATGGCCTTGGCCGAGGGCGTGGGCGGCACCAGCGAACACTTCGTGGCCATGATGAATGCCCAAGCCAAAGCCTTGGGCATGAACGCGACAACCTATAAAAACCCAGAAGGGTTGACCGAGCCAGGACACACCACCACGGCGCGCGATTTGTCCATTTTGGCCACCCGTTTGATGCAGGACTTTCCCAGTTACGTCGGTTATTACGCCATCCAAAAATACCGCTACCCAGGCACACCAGCTGCCAATGACACCAACCGCAACCTGTTGCTGTTTCGTGACCCCACCGTGGACGGCTTGAAAACCGGTCACACCGATGCGGCTGGTTATTGCTTGGTGGCCACCGCTAAGCGCGACTTCCCTAATTTAAAAGGGCGGCGCTTGTTAGCCATCGTTTTAGGCGCCAGCAGCGAAAACGCCCGCGCCGAGGAGGCGCAAAAGCTGTTGAACTGGGGCTACACCGCCTATGACGGCATCAAATTGTTCGAGGCCAACCAAGCGGTGGTCACGCCTTTGGTGTGGAAGGGGCAGTCCGAATCGGTGCCTTTGGGCCGACCCCAAGCCATTGTGGTGGCTGTGCCACAGGGCCAAGCCGCCCGCCTCAAAACCCAGGTGGTGCGCCCCGATCCGCTGTTTGCGCCTTTGCAACTGAACCAATCGGTGGCCACTTTGAAGGTTTTTTTAGACCAGGCCCCGCTGAGCGAACTCCCTTTGTTGGCGCTCAAGCCAGTTCAAGAGTCTGGCTGGGCAGGGCGAGCCTGGGACAGCCTGCGTCTTTGGGTAAGGTAGGCGCTCGCTAACTTAGGCTCTTGCCAGACAGCCCCAGCCGCTGGTATACTGTCAGGCTTTTCGGAAATTAACCGAACAACCTGTTTCAAACGTTGAAGGACGTTTTCAATGCCAACCATCAATCAATTGGTGCGCCACGGACGTGAAGTCGAGAAGACCAAGTCCAAAAGCCCCGCGATGCAAAACTCGCCCCAGCGCCGTGGCGTTTGCACACGTGTGTACACCACCACACCTAAAAAACCCAACTCTGCTTTGCGTAAGGTTGCCAAAGTTCGTTTGACCAACGGCTTTGAAGTCATTTCCTACATTGGCGGTGAAGGCCACAACCTGCAAGAACACTCGGTGGTGTTGGTGCGTGGTGGTCGCGTCAAAGACTTGCCCGGTGTGCGCTACCACATCGTGCGTGGCTCACTCGACTTGCAAGGCGTGAAAGACCGCAAGCAGTCCCGTTCCAAATACGGCGCTAAGCGCCCCAAGAAATCCTGATTTTTTATCAGGTGTTGTGCTGACCCTGGCCGGTTTGCGCAGCATAGACCTGTTGGAGCGAGCGTGTTGTTCGCGCAGGTCGAGTAAGTGGAGGTCTTGATGGCCTTCGCGGACATTGTCTCAATGTCCAACTGAAATCTAAAGGAAAAAACATGCCACGTCGTCGCGAAGTCCCGAAACGGGACATACTGCCGGATCCGAAATACGGCAACATCGAACTCTCCAAATTCATGAATGTGGTGATGGAAAGCGGCAAAAAAGCTGTCGCTGAACGCATTATTTACGGTGCCTTGGAGCAAATTCAGTCCAAATCGGGTAAAGACCCCTTAGAGCTTTTCAGTCACGCCATTAACAACGTCAAACCCATGGTTGAGGTGAAATCTCGCCGCGTGGGTGGTGCCAATTACCAGGTGCCTGTCGAAGTGCGCCCTGTTCGTCGCTTGGCTTTGTCCATGCGTTGGATCAAAGAAGCTGCTCGTAAACGGGGAGAAAAATCCATGGCTTTGCGTTTGGCCAACGAGTTGCTGGAAGCGGCCGAGGGCCGTGGTGGCGCCATGAAGAAGCGTGATGAAGTTCACCGCATGGCCGAAGCCAACAAGGCGTTCTCACACTTCCGTTTCTAAGAGCGCCCGCTTGGGCGGTCTCTTGTCTTGGGTGGGCAGTGTGCGTGATGTCACGTATTGTTCGCACTGCTTCTCTAGACTCAGACCTGCTCGCTACCCATCACATGTGTTGTAGCTATTTTCTTTTTAATTGATTCCCCAAGAGGTTGACCATGGCACGCAAGACTCCTATCGAGCGGTATAGAAATATTGGTATTTCTGCCCACATCGATGCTGGCAAAACCACCACCACCGAGCGCATTCTTTTCTACACGGGCGTGAACCACAAAATCGGTGAAGTGCACGACGGTGCGGCCACCATGGACTGGATGGAACAAGAGCAAGAGCGTGGCATCACCATCACCTCTGCGGCGACCACGTGTTTTTGGAAGGGCATGGACTCGTCCTTCCCCGAGCACCGCATCAACATCATTGACACCCCGGGACACGTGGACTTCACCATTGAGGTCGAGCGCTCCATGCGCGTGCTCGACGGCGCTTGCATGGTGTATTGCGCTGTCGGTGGTGTTCAACCGCAGTCCGAAACCGTTTGGCGTCAAGCCAACAAATACAAAGTGCCTCGCTTGGCTTTTGTCAACAAAATGGACCGCACCGGCGCCAATTTCTTCAAGGTCTATGACCAAATGAAATTGCGCTTGAAGGCCAACCCCATCCCCATCGTCATCCCCATTGGCGCGGAAGAAAACTTCCGCGGCGTGGTCGATCTGCGCAAGATGAAGGCCATCATTTGGGATGAGGCTTCACAAGGCATGAAATTCAATTTCGAAGAAATCCCTGCTGAATTGGTAACAGAAGCCAAAAAATGGCGTGAAACCATGGTGGAAGCTGCCGCCGAAGCCTCAGAAGACTTGATGAACAAATACCTTGAAGAAGGCGATTTGTCTGAAGAAGAAATTACCCATGGCCTGCGTGTTCGCACCATCGCCAGTGAAATCCAGCCCATGATGTGCGGTACGGCGTTCAAGAACAAAGGCGTGCAGCGCATGTTGGATGCGGTCATCGAATTGATGCCCTCGCCCATCGACATTCCACCTGTGGGCGGCACCGATGACGACGAAAAGGAAGTCTTTCGCAAAGCCGACGATAAAGAGAAGTTCTCTTCACTGGCTTTCAAATTGATGACCGACCCTTTTGTGGGACAACTCACTTTTGTGCGCGTTTACTCCGGCGTCTTGAAAAAGGGCGATACCGTCTACAACCCCATCAAAGGCAAGAAAGAGCGTATCGGTCGTATCGTGCAAATGCACGCGAATAACCGTGAAGAGGTCGATGAAATTTGCGCTGGCGACATCGCCGCTTGCGTGGGACTCAAAGACGTGACCACCGGCGAAACTTTGTGCGACCCCGACAACATTGTGATGCTCGAACGCATGGTGTTCCCCGAGCCCGTGATTGCACAGGCCGTGGAACCCAAGACCAAAGCCGACCAAGAAAAAATGGGCATTGCCTTGCAGCGCTTGGCTGCAGAAGACCCATCATTTCGCGTGAAAACCGACGAAGAGTCTGGCCAGACCATCATTGCAGGCATGGGCGAGTTGCACTTGGAAATCATTGTGGACCGCATGAGGCGCGAGTTTGGCGTTGAGGCCAACGTTGGCAAGCCGCAAGTGGCTTACCGCGAAACCATTCGCAAAACCATTGAAGACAGCGAAGGCAAGTTTGTGCGCCAGTCAGGTGGTAAAGGTCAGTACGGCCATGTGGTGTTCAAAATTGAACCCAACGAAGCCGGCAAGGGCTTTGAGTTTGTCGACGCCATCAAAGGCGGTGTGGTGCCACGTGAATACATTCCCGCTGTTGAAAAAGGCGTTATTGAAGCCTTGACCACGGGCGTTTTGGCCGGTTACCCCGTTGTTGATGTGAAGGTTACATTGCACTTTGGTTCTTACCACGACGTTGACTCGTCTGAAATGGCGTTCAAGATGGCAGCCATCTTTGGTTTCAAAGAGGGTTGCCGTAAAGCCAGCCCTGTCATTCTCGAACCCATGATGGCGGTGGAAGTTGAAACCCCTGAAGACTACGCCGGTAACGTGATGGGCGATTTGTCCTCACGCCGTGGCATGGTGCAAGGCATGGAAGACATGGTTGGTGGCGGTAAAGCCATCAAGGCCGAAGTCCCCTTGTCGGAAATGTTTGGTTACTCGACCACTTTGCGCTCCATGTCGCAAGGTCGCGCCACCTATTCCATGGAATTCAAGCATTACACCGAAGCGCCTCGTAACGTCGCAGAAGCGATCGTTGCGGCAAGGGCTAAATAATTACCTGGGGACAGACCAAACCGCTTACGGTTTGCTCCGTCCCCACCGATTCGAAGTGTCTGCGACGATGCGCCGCCCTGTCACCCGTGCGGGGCGAATCAGCAGCATCGTGCAGACGTAAAACCTGTACACGGGCCTGTTCTTTGGAGATTTGACAATGGCAAAAGGCAAGTTTGAGCGGACCAAACCGCACGTGAACGTGGGCACGATTGGCCACGTTGACCATGGCAAGACGACGCTGACGGCGGCGATCACGACGATTTTGTCGGCGAAGTTTGGTGGTGAGGCCAAGGCCTACGACCAAATTGACGCGGCCCCTGAAGAGAAGGCGCGCGGCATCACGATCAACACGGCGCACGTGGAGTACGAGACGGCTAACCGTCACTATGCGCACGTGGACTGTCCTGGGCACGCTGACTATGTGAAGAACATGATCACGGGCGCGGCGCAAATGGACGGGGCGATTTTGGTGTGCTCGGCCGCTGACGGCCCCATGCCCCAGACCCGCGAGCACATTTTGTTGGCGCGCCAAGTGGGTGTGCCTTACATCATCGTGTTTTTGAACAAATGCGACATGGTCGACGACGCTGAGCTGCTCGAGTTGGTCGAGATGGAAGTGCGCGAGTTGCTCGACAAATACGATTTCCCTGGCGACACCACCCCCATCGTCCACGGCTCAGCCAAGCTGGCTTTGGAAGGCGACAAGGGCGAGTTGGGCGA